>ENA-UOJO01001471-UOJO01001471.1-human-gut-metagenome-genome-assembly--contig:-P57-NODE-1471-length-29882-cov-10.740001_pt1 | contig 29882 bp, 23 predicted proteins | sample MGYA00242351_ERZ723898 | MGnify/ENA metagenome assembly ERZ723898 | reverse complement strand
CGGCGGAGGGCCCGCAGGCGCAGCCGAGGGGCCGGCCGCAGCGCAGGCTGCGACGGCGCGACGGGTTTGTTTTGCGCACAAAAGCGGCGGGCGGCGAAAGCTGCGGCCAAAGCGCCCTGAAAGGGGGCTTGGGGCGGCCGTAAGGCCGGCGGAGGGCCCGCAGGCGCAGCCGAGGGGCCGGCCGCAGCGCAGGCTGCGACGCGATAGGTTTGTTTTGAAAGAACTCTGCCTCGCACGGCGGCAATCGCCTAAAGCCGGACAAAGCCGGCAGCGGCTGAACAATCGGCCGAATAATTGAATGAACAGCTGAATAATCAATGAATAATTGATTTAATAATTAAAAATACCGCAGGCCATTGAGGCGCTTCCGAAAGACGGAGATGTTTTGGGAAGCTTTTCATAAGCCTGCGGTATATATTATATTTTGTGCTCCGTTTTGTGCGCTGATTTGTGCGCTGATTTGTGCGCTGTTTTTAAGCTTGCGGCGCTATCTGTCGGCGGCTTTATCGTCGCGATAGAGCTTGTAGACCATGGAATCCACAAGCGCGGTGGTGCTGGCTTTTATTATATCGGTGCTGACGCCGGTGGTGGACCAGAAGGAAACGCCGTCGGTGCTTTCCACCAACACGCGCACCTGAGAGGCGGTGGCCATGGAGGAATCCAGCACGCGCACCTTGAAATCGGTAAGGCGCATTTGCGCAATGGAGGGATAGAAAACGGTCAGCGCACGGCGCATTGCCTTATCCAGCGCGTCCACAGGGCCCAGCCCCTCGGCGGCGGACATTTCGCTTTGACCGTTTACGGCTATTTTGACCATGGCGGAGGCGCTTGTTGCGGCCTCCGGCGACACCTGCTCCTGCATTACCTTGAAAAGCTCAAGGCGGAAATAGTCCTTAAGCAGCCCTTTTGTGCGCAGTGCCAGCAGCTCGAAGGAGGCATCGGCGCCGTCAAAGCGGTAGCCGTCATGCTCCAGCTGCTTAACCGCGGCGGCAAGGTGCTGCGCCAGCTTTTCGTCCCCGGCAAGGGCGGGGTCGTAATTTTCCAGCTTTTTTATTACGGAGCCGCGCCCGGAGTATTCGCTCAGCAGTATCTGACGGTGGTTGCCCACGCTTTCCGGCGGGATGTGCTCATAGGCGCCCTTTTGCTTTATGATGGCATCCACATGCATACCCGCCTTATGGGAAAAGGCGAATTTTCCCACATAGGGCAGGGAGCCGGGCAGGGCGGTATTGCATATTTCCGCGACGGCACGCACGGTGGGGGTGAGCCGTTCAAGCTGCTTGTGCGTTATACAGTCAAGCCCCAGCTTGAACATGATATCGGGGATAACGGTGGAAAGATTGGCGTTTCCGCACCGCTCGCCTATGCCGGTAAGAGTGCCCTGCACTCCGACGGCGCCTGCCTCCACTGCGGCAAGCGATACGGCGGCTGCAAGGCCGGAGTCGTCATGGGCATGTATGGAAACCGGGATGTCAAGGCGCTCCGTTACTGCGGCAACCGCCTCCGCCGCCTTAGAGGGAAGCGTACCGCCGCAGGTATCGCAAAGGCACACCTGTGCCGCTCCTGCGGACTGCGCAGCCATCAGGCAGTTCAGGGCGTAGTCCGGGTTTTCGTTGAAGCTGTCAAAAAAATGCTCGGCGTCAAAGATGACCTCCTTGCCGCAGGAAAGAAGATATTCAACGCTTTGGGAGATCATACGCAGGTTTTCCTCCGGGGTGGTGCGTATAACCTCGCGGCATGCGGTAAGGGAGCATTTTCCGAATATCACCGCAATATCGGCATTGCAGGCACCCAAAGCGGCCAGCGCCGGGTCGTCCTTGGGGGCGCAGTCCTTGCGGCGGGTGGCTCCGAAGGCGGCAAGGCGCGCGTGGGTAAGGGAGAAGCGGGAGGACAGCAGCTCTGCGTCCTTGGGGCTTGCTGCCGGATTCCCCGCCTCGATTATATCTATTCCCAATTCATCAAGGAGATGTATTATCTGCTCTTTATCCCGCAGGGAAAAGCTGATACCGCAGCCCTGCGCGCCGTCCCTGAGGGTGGTATCCAGAGTGGAGATTCTCATTGTTGACCTATTACCGCCTTGATTCTGCGTACTCCGGCAGAGGAGCTTTCCTCCTTCTTTATCTTGAAGCTGCCCAGCTCCGCCGTATTGGAGGCATGCGGTCCGCCGCATATTTCCTTGGAGAAATCGCCCATGGTGTACACCTTGACCATCTGGGTGTATTTGTTTTCAAAAAGCCCGATGGCACCGCTCTTTTTGGCCTCCTCAAGGGGCATTTCCTCGCACACTACGGGCACGCCCGCCTTTATGGCCTCATTTACAAGGCGCTCCACCTCGTCCAGCTCCTCGCGGGTCATTTTGCGGTCAAAGGAAAAGTCAAAGCGCAGACGCTCGTTTGTAATATTGCTGCCCTTCTGCGCAACGCCGTCGCCCAACACCTTGCGCAGCGCGGCATGAAGCAGGTGAGTGGCCGTATGGAGGCGCGCCGTCTGTTCTGTCTGCTCGGCAAGGCCGCCCTTGAAGCGCTGCTCCGCGCCCACCTGGCTTTTTTGCTGATGCTCCTTGAAGGCGGCATCAAAGCCGTCCTTGTCCACCTTAAGGCCGTCCTCGGCAGCAAGCTCCATGGTTATTTCCACGGGGAAGCCGAAGGTATCATAGAGGTGGAAGGCGGTAACGCCGTCGATGCAGTCGCCCTTTGAGAGCTTATCCGCCACCTTGCGGTATTCCTTAAGGCCCTGAGAGAGGGTGCGTGCAAAGCGCTCCTCCTCTTTATCAAGCTCGGAGATAATGCGCTCGCGGTTCTGTTCAAGCTCGGGATATGCGCCCTTATACATATCTATTACCACCTGAGCCACTGCGGAGCAGGAGCAGGCGGGCATATCTATCTGCTTGCCGTATCTTACGGCGCGGCGGATGAGGCGGCGCAGGACATAGCCCTGATCCACATTGCTGGGGGTTACGCCGCGCTGGTCGCCTATGATGAAGGTGGCGCAGCGCACATGATCGGCAATAATGCGGAAAGCGCGGGTAACGCTGTCGTTTTCGCCGTAGGTGTGGCCGGAAAGCTGCGCGATCTTTGCAAGAATGTCGGCAAAGACCTCGGTTTCGTACACGCTCTTTTTGCCCTCAAGGATGCAGATGGTGCGCTCAAGGCCCATGCCCGTATCCACATTTTTCTGGCTGAGCTGATGCAGCACGCCGTCCGCGGTGCGGTTATACTGCATGAAGACATCGTTCCATATTTCAAGGTACTTGCCGCAATCGCAGGCCGGGGAGCAGTCGGGGCCGCAGGCGGGCTTGCCGGTATCGATGAACATTTCGGTATCCGGGCCGCAGGGGCCGGTGGGGCCTGCCCACCACCAGTTGTTTTCCGCAGGAAGGAAGAATATGCGATCCTCCTTTACGCCGCACTTTCTCCACTGCTCGTAGGCCTCCTCGTCGCGGGGGGCGTTTTCATCGCCGGCAAACACGGTGAAGGCAAGGCGGTCGGGATCTATGCCCAGCCATTGGGGGCTTGTAAGGAATTCCCATGACCAGCTTATGGCTTCTTTTTTGAAATAGTCGCCCAGGCTCCAGTTGCCCAGCATTTCAAAGAAAGTGAGGTGACTGGCGTCGCCTACTTCGTCGATATCGCCGGTGCGCACGCATTTCTGCACATCGCACAGGCGCACGCCGGCGGGGTGCTTTTCGCCCAGAAGGTACGGCACCAGCGGGTGCATTCCCGCCGTGGTGAACAGCACGGACGGATCGTTTTCCGGGATCAGCGAAGCGCTGCTTATGATCGTATGCTGTTTGCTGCTGAAAAAGGCCAACCATTTGTTTCGTAATTCTTCCACTGTCATAATGATACCCTGCCCATCGGGCATTCCTTTCCAAACGGAGCGGCGCGAAAAAGAGGGCGGAGGCTTCCGTTTTATGAGCTTAATATATACATTATATTATATATTTTTATAAAATCCGTGTCAAACCATTTATGGCGTCGGCGCTTATGCGAACGGATGCATACACCGGCCGCGGCGGCGCGACGGGCTTTTTATGTGCGCGAAAAGCTGCGGGCGGTGAAAGCCGCGGCCAAAGCGCCCGAAAAAGGGGGCTTGGGGCGGCCGCAAGGCCGGCGGAGGGCCCGCAGGCGCAGCCGAGGGGCCGGCCGCGGCGTCGCTTTGGCAGCAAAAATGCAGCCGGACGGAGACGGATTTGCAATGTTTAGGGAAATGGGTTATAATAAAATACGGAAGCAATCGGAGAAATTCCGACAGGAAAACGGCAGAAAGCCGGGAAGCGCGGGCGGAGAGACGGTATGAAAAAAATAACTGCATTATTATTGACGGCTTTTACGGCTGCAGTGCTGCTTTGCGGGTGCGCGGGCGGGACGGCAGTGCAGCTGAGCTATGCCGAAAGCTTTGTTTTGAGTGCGTTCAACGATATAAACGGCACCTCTTTCGGCGCGCAGGCGGGAGGCTGTACGCTCTCTACCGCCACATATGCCTATACGGACGGCGAAACGCTGGCACGGTGCGCACCGAAGACGGCAACGCAGCGGGAGCTTGGGTTTTATAACGATATTTACTGCTGCGTGCGTCTGTGGGTGATACGGGACGGCGAAACCGTTATGTATGAGCGTTTTTTTGCATTGAGCGGGTATGACCTGACGCAGGAGCTTTCGCGGGAGGAACTGCGCGCCGCTCTTGACGGGCTTACGGCGCACCTTGAGTTTGAAAGATGCGACCTGAGCCGTCTTTCCCGTTTTTTGCCCATAGCTCCGCTTGCCTGACAAACGCCGCGGCAGGAAAATGCGGGCTGTACAGAACGGCAAAAGTATGTTACAATAACAATCGGGTTTTAATGACCGTTTGCATTTTGCTTTTATGTGATGTATATATACTTTATATTTATTATTTAGTGTGAGTATACTATAACGGAGGAATTACCGTGAAGCAGCTTACCCGTTTGATTGTTTTTATATTAAAGGCAATAGTGGCGCTGAGCCTTATAGCGCTGCTGTGCGCCGCGGGGTTTTCCATGAGCATGAATTACAGCAGCCTGTATGTTATGCTTAATGACGGAATGCGGGAGAGGGCAAATGTAATACTGTACAACAACGACACCTCCAGCATGAGCAAGTATTACACCTCGTATTTTATGGAGAACGACTCCTATATTGCACTGCGGGATAAATACAGCTCCTACACTGTAAATTCCTTCGGCTATGAGCTGCGCTGCGGGTCACTGCTGACATGGCCGTGGGCGACAACGGCGGTTATAACGGTGGATGAGGCCGTGTATATGATAGACGGCGCCATAAAATCCTCCGTAAAGGACAGAGAAACCGCGCAGCTGGACGGCACATATTATCCGCCGGCGTGGCAGAACTGCCGTTACAGAGTGACGCTGGTGAAGTCGGACGGGCAGTGGCGTATAGATAAGCTGGAATACCTTGAGGATTTTGCGTATGTTCAGCCTACGCAGCGTTCACTGCCGCCGGAGGTGCTGGCTTCCCTTCGGCCCACGCCTACGGTACGCCCCGCCGCAACCCCCGTGCCGGATGTGACGGATACTCCGGAGCCCACCTACAAGGGCTATATAGACGGGGTGGACAGCACCGTTAATGTGCGCAGCGGTCCCGGAACGAATTATGATATTCTGGGCACGCTTAAAAAGAAGGATACTGTTTTGATATATTCGCTTGAAGAAAACTGGTATTGCATAGATTTCAACGGCACCAAGGGCTATGTGCACAAGCAATATGTTGCTTTTGATAACAATGAAGAATAGGGGCCGTTTGTAAAAACGCGTTTTGTTAGGCGGCACGGACACGCCGCGTATACACAATCCGCCCGTTTCGGGCGGATTGAAGCATTTTTTGCGGTTTAGGCGCCGGAGTATAATTTATGCTGCATATTAAATTACGGCACGGAACATAAAAATATCCGCAAGCTAAAAAACGAATATTTTTATTTACGGATAAAATGCCGGATACTGTTTTGTGTTGAGAGGCGGGCTATGATATTTCCCTTTGTGCTGGTTTCTGCGGTGCTTTCGCTGTTAAGCGTACTTCCCGGGGCTGTTGAGAACCCCCTTAACGCCCTGTGGCTGTTGGCTGCGCTGCCCGGATACACGGCGGGGCTGATAATTGTATATTTTGCGCTGCTTTTTTTGCTTACGCTGTTTATAAATCCAAAGTGTGCGCAGGAGAAGGACAGCGTGTTTTTCCGCCGCCTGACGGTTTTTTCCATAGGCGTTGTGCTTAAGCTGTGCCGGGTGAAAATAACCCTGCGCGGCCTTGAAAAGCTGCCTGCGGAGGGCAAATGGCTGTTTGTGAGCAATCACCGCTCGAACTTCGACCCCCTTATTGCCATGTGGGCGCTGCGCAAATACGGCATTGCCTTTATTACAAAGCCGGAAAACCTGAAAATACCGATAGCGGGAAGGCTTATGCACAAATGCATGTGCATTCCCATTGACAGGGAGAACAACCGCAGTGCGGTAAAAACCATTCTTAAGGCGGCGGACAGCCTGAAAAAGGGAATTATAAATTACGGAATTTATCCGGAGGGCACCCGTTCGCGCATGCCGGGGCTTATTCCTTTCCGCAACGGCGCTTTTCAGATAGCGGCGCGCGCGGGAGCGCCCGTAGTGTCCGCCGTACTGCACGGAAGCGATATGATAGTAAAGCGTGCGCCGTGGAGAAGCACAAGGGTCACGCTGGAGATACTTTCGGTATATTCCGGCGAGGCGGTTTCATCGTGCCCCACCTGCGACACCGGGGATGCGGTTCATAAAGAGATAGAGAACAGATGGTATGAGCTGGAAAACGCACGCAGAGCCGAAGCGGGGCTTGCACCGCTTGAAAAAGATAATGCCCGGGCGTGAGGCCGGACAAATTGCCCCTGCGGTAACGCAGGGGCTTATTCTATAATTCTATATTCTATATTCTATACGGACGGTCATGCCCGATGAATACGGAAAGAGGAGCCGATATCCGGCATCATATGCATTTTCACGCAAAAAGAAGCATGCAATCTATGCAGTTGATTTATCTGCGGCTGTGAATTCCGTTCTTTCTGCTTTATCAACCCTTTTGCAAAAAGCATTCAATCGGATAAGCCGTTTTCGGCCGCGCCCGTTCCGAACTGCAGCGCTTTCATTTCAAACCAGAAGGTGCTGCCGCCGCTGCCCGATATCACGCCGTAGTCCGCGCCGTGCTTTTCCAGCGCTTCCTTTACAATGGAAAGCCCCAGTCCCGTACCCACGCGGGAGCGCTTATGCTCCTTATCCACCTTATAATATCTGTCCCAGATATAGGGCAGCTTATCCTGCGGTATGCCCTCGCCGCTGTCCTGCACTTCTATGCGCACCCTGCCGTCCGTCTTTAAGATCTGCCGGACAACAACCTTTTTATCCGGGCCGGTAAAATCAATGGCGTTGTTTACAAGGTTATATATCACCTGCGAAAGCCGCAGCTCATCCCCCATTACATAAACCTCGCAGGAGGGCGCAAACTCCACAACATAGCCCTGAGTTTCGCGCAGCTTGTTATAGCGGCGCAGTATATCGCTTATAAGGGCGGTAAGGCTGCATTTTACCGGCTCGAAGGTGGTTATTGACTGCAGCTTGGACAGATCCAGCATATCGTTTACCAGCCGCGTAAGCCTTTGGGCCTCATCAATTATTATCTGCACATTTTCCGCGGAGTTTTCTCCCGGTATATCCCGCATTACCTCGGCATAGCCGCTTATCATGGTAAGCGGGGTGCGCAGATCGTGCGAAACATTGGCAAACAGCTCCCTTTTTAGGTCGTCTGTGCGGGATATTTCCACCGCCGCGCTTTGCAGTGTGCCGGCAAGCTCCTTTATTTCGGGATATGCGCCTGCCGGCGCCTCGAAGCCGAATTTTCCCTCAGGCAGCCTTCGCGAGCAGGCGGTTATGCCTTCTATGGGAGAGGCCACCCTGCGGGAAAGCAGCCCCGCTATTACCGCGGCTCCCAGCACGGTTATCACGGTAGTGATTATAAGCGTCACCCTAACCGTGGACACGGTGGCATCCAGCGGCGTAAGGGTGGCGTCTATGGCTATAAGCCGCTCCGGAGTTTTATTAAGCATAAGATAGCCGTCCGGCTCCGCGGGCCCGGGTCCCTGCTCAAACTGCGAAAAATATGTTCCGCCGTTTTCCTGCGCGCGCATGGCAAGCATTTCCAGCTCCCTCCAGCCCAGCTTTCGCATAAGGCAATACGGGCGCGTACCGGCGGCCCCCAGCAGCCAGCCCTCCTTATCAAAAACATGGATGCACAGCCCGCCGTTTTCCGCCGCCTGATTGAGCGTGCTTTCCAGCTCCTCTGCGGAACAGGCGGCAAGCTGCGAAACCGCGGAATTCATCTGCGCAATTTTTATCCTGCGGTATATAGTATCAAGAAAGCAGGTTTGAAACAGCCACAAAAGCAGCAATATCAGCAGCGCAAAGCCGGAAAAAACGGCAAAAAGACGCCATTTCAGGCTTATACGCCCCAAAAAGCCTCTCCCGCCGTTCTTTTTTTCTTTTCGTTTTCCGTCCGTATTCGCCGCTTTGCCGGCAGACGCGCCGTCCTTTTCTTTTGCTTCGGCGTTTTTATCTTCAGAAAGCATATTATCTCTCCGTTTTTATATCCACGGCATCGGTCCCCGCCGCTTTACTCCTCAAAGCGGTAGCCCACGCCGCGTATTGTTACAAGATAGCCCGCATACGGCCCCAGCAGCTTGCGCACAAGCTTTATATGCGTATCCAGCGTGCGGTCGTCCCCGTAATAATCGTAGCCCCATACCTGATTGAGCAGCCTTTCTCTGGTAAGCGCAATCCCTCGGTTGCGCACAAGATAAAGCAGCAGCTCATATTCCTTGGGCGACATATCCACACGCTTTCCGTCCACGGTGACTATGTGGGAAACACAGTTTATGCACAGCCCCTCCACCTGAAAAACATCCTGCATCTGCTCCACACGCGCGGAAAAGCGGCGCAGTATGGCATCCACGCGCATCATAAGCTCTCTTGGAGAAAACGGCTTCTGCACATAATCGTCCACTCCCAGCTCAAAGCCGTGTATTCTGTCATATTCCTCACCGCGAGCCGAAAGCATTATTATGGGCGTCTGCTTTGTTTTGCGTATTTCGCGCGTGGCGGAAAAGCCGTCCAGCTCCGGCATCATAACATCCATTATTATAAGATCATAATCATTCTGCCGGCAAAGCTGCACCGCCTGCATTCCGTCGGCGGCGGTTTCCGTTTCGTACCCTTCAAAGGCGGCGTATTTTGCTATCAGTTCGCATATCTTGGGTTCATCGTCCACAATGAGTATTTTTGCCATGCCTGTTCCTCCGTTTCTTCCGGCAATGCCCTTCTTCGCGGCGACTGTGTGCCATTACCGTTATCCGATTTTGGTTATTATAGCATATTATTGTGAAAATTATGTGATATCGTAATGAAAAAAATATACGCCGCAAGCATTTTACAAAAAACAGCGGCAAAATGTGACTTATGACGGTAACCTTAGAAGCTCTGCAAGAGGCACGATACCGCAGCGACGGCGCGACAGGTGGGATAAGAGGCAAAAAAGCTGCGGGCGATGGCAGCCGCGGCCAAAGCGCCCGGAAACGGGGGCTTGGGGCGGCCGCAAGGCCGGCAGAGGGCCCGCAGGCGCAGCCGAGGGGCCGGCCGCGGCGAAAAAAGCGGCGGCGCTATATGGCGGGATAGGCGGCAAAAGGCTGCGGGCGGAAATGCGCGGCGACGGCGGTACGCCGGCACGGCCGCAGGCCGGGCGGGGGCGCCGGGGGCGCAGCCCCGGCGCCCGCCGTGCACAAAAAAGCATCGTCTCGCCAAGGCACCGGTTTCTCGTCAAAAAAGCCCGATAAGGCGCAAGTAATAATCGCAAAAAACAAGCCGCATACAGCATATACGACGTGTTTTTGTTTTAGTGTGAGTTTAATTTTATTTAATAATTATTCCTCTTGTTTTTTCAGAATTCCAGCATCTGCGCGATTTTTTCCTTTATTGCCTTAACGCACTCCTTCACATCGTCAAGGGGCAAGCGCAAATCAAAGCTCTTATCCCGGCTTACCAGCTCGCAAACGCCCTGCTTATTATTGCGCGGGCTGACAACAAGCCTCAGCGGCACTCCCAAAAGGTCGGCATCGGAGAACATTATGCCTGCGCTCACGCTGCGGTCGTCATATATGACCTCAACTCCCGCCTGCATAAGGGCACTGTACAGCTCCTCCGCTTTTGCACGCACCTGCTCGTCATCCGCACGCACCGCACACAGATGCACCTGCCAGGGTGCTATGCTCATGGGCCATATCGGGCCGTAATCGTCATGGCGAACCTCGCATACCGAGGCCGCAAGCCGTCCTACGCCTATGCCGTAGCAGCCCATTATCGGATAGTGGCTTTCTCCCTTTTCGTCCACATAGGTCATATTCATGCTCTTTGTATACTTTGTGCCCAGCTGGAATATGTTGCCCACCTCTATTCCGCGCTTTACGGTAAGCACCGGCTTGCCGCACACGGGGCATATTCCTCCGGGACGCACCTTGGATACATCGCTGTATTCTGCACCGGGCACGTCTCGCTGCATGTCAAGGCCTGTGTAATGATAGCCGCGGCAGTTTGCGCCGCACACCAGCTCCTGCATGCCTTCAAGCGTGCGGTCGTAGATCACGGCGGCATCGGTGTTAAGCCCCACAGGCCCTATAAAGCCCGCCTCAAGGCCGCTGTCCTCCCCAAGCGTCGCGGGGAATATATCGCTGCCCAGCAGATTTTTAAGCTTGGCCTCATTTACCTCGCAGTCCCCGCGCAAAAACAGCACCACCAGCTTATCGTCCGTTTCCTTGCGGTACACCACCGCCTTGCAGGTTTTATCCGCAGTGCAGCCCAAGGCGGCGCACACCTCGTCTATGGTATGGCTTCCGGGGGTGACATGCTTTTCAAGCGGAGAGGCGTTTTCCTTTCTTTCCGGGCGGGCGCACACCGTTTCCGCAGCCTCCATATTTGCACGGTAGCCGCATTCGGGGCAAATAACTATGGAATCCTCCCCTATGCCGGTAAGCAGCATAAACTCATGCGACACGCTGCCTCCCATCATTCCTGAATCGGATTTTACGCTTACTACCTCCGGCACTCCCACGCGGGCAAAAATGCGCTCGTAGGCCTTATGGCAGCGCTCATAATACTCCTCCAGATCCTGCTGTGAGGTGTGGAAGGAATAGGCGTCCTTCATTGTAAATTCACGCACCCGTATAAGTCCGCCGCGCGGGCGCGCCTCATCGCGGAATTTTGTCTGTATTTGATAGATCATAAACGGATACTTCAGATAGCTGCCGCCGTACTCCCGCACCAGCTGCACCGCCGCCTCCTCGTGAGTCATGCCCAATACATACTGACCGTCGTTGCGGTCGGTAAAGCGGACAAGCTCGCTGCCCACGCTTTTATATCTTCCCGATTCCTCCCACAGCGAAGCGGGCATAACCACCGGAAAAAGCACCTCCTGCCCGTCGATGGCATCCATCTCCTGGCGTATTATGTTTTCGATCTTTTTTGTTATTCTCTTCATGGGCATAAACGAAGAGTATATACCGTTGGCGACATACTTTATATAGCCGCCCCTTACCATAAGTGCCTGGCTGTCAATGCTGCAGTCCGCCGGCCTTTCCTTGAATCTTTCTCCTACAAGATTTGCAAGCTTCATTCCCTTTTCTCCTCCCTTTTAACCGAAAAAACAAACCGCCCCAAGCTTTTACGCTCAGGGCGGAATCAAATATCCGCGGTACCACCTGAATTCGGAGTTACTCCGCACTTCATTGACCCGTATAACGGCGGGGCCGCCGCAATTTCTTGCGGAGCTCGCAGGCGGGACGGCTCTTTTCGGCAAAGGGCTTGCACCTGCCGCCCTCTCTCTGATGCCTTAACAAAAAGCCTGTACCTGTTCATCGCTGCGCCGCAAAATTCTGCGGCGGTATTTTATTCTGTTATTCTCACTGTAAATCGTTCGGACAAGCCCGCAACAGTTTATTGTATCGGTTTTGTATAATTTTATCGCTCAAATACGCATTTGTCAACGCAAAAAAACATCCGAGCGCAAAATACGCCCCTTTGCCTTCTGTTGCGCGGATTTTCTGCACTGCCCGTCCCAAACGGCGCCGGGTGGGCGGGCGGGGGGCGCCGTTTGAGTATCAAAGGCTCACTGCACGCCTCATGCTCTGTGTTGACCGCTTTATTCGCAGCTTTCTTATATTTCGCCGCTTTGTCCCAATAATCGCGATTGCGATATGCGCCCTTATATGTTAATGTTTTACTGATATGTAAATCACATAGGAAAGGGAGAGAAATCATGAGAAAAAAAGTACTGATAATACTGCTGTCTTTGCTTCTGCTTGCAGGAGTCATATCCGTGCCGGTGCTTGCAGCCTCTTGGAAGCCCGAAGACAAGATAACCATCACCGTCCGCGTGTTTGACCCCAATACCGGCGGCGCATGGGTAGTGGGCAGCGACACCTGCACAAAGGGCGATGAAAAAATCCAGTCGGATGCATACCGCATCCCCGATCTTTCAGAGTTCATAGGCGAAAACAGCTACCGCGTACAGAAGGTTGCGGGCAACTGGTATTTCCCCACCGGCGACCAAAATGTCGGAACGAATGTTTACTGGAGCTGCAACTCCTCCACCGCCACCATGACCTACTGGGTGCCCGTCTTTGTGCCCCCCACACCCTCCGGCTCAGGCGATCCTGCGCCCACGCCCGGTCCCACCTCCGGCAGCCATGAGGAAGGCAGCGGCGATTATACCATAAGCTTTACCATTGTTTACCACGCAAACTATCCCGGTGAGGCCAGCCCGGAATACCCGCAATACTCCATGAGCTATACAGTCCATGCATCGTACAATATCGTCAATACCGGCAGATCTATTACCGTGCTCACCCCTGCCGAAGCGGGCTTTACCGCTCCTAACGGCTATAAGCTGGCTTCTCCTCCGTGGAACACAAGGGCAGACGGCACCGGCAGCGCTGTCAATGCGATAATGATGTGCAAAAACAACGCCACCTATCACCTTTACGCTCAGTGGACCCCCACCGAGGTTTCTAAAACGCTTATCCTTAAGTATATGGACGGCACAACCGAGCTTGCAAACGAAACCTATCTTGAGAATGACACCGTAACCGTAAAGGATTATATGGGTCAAACCAAGGAGGGTTACACCTTCAAGGGCTGGGATGCCTCAAGCGAGGCCAAAACCGTTGTATACGCTGCCGCCGACACCTTTGAAATAACGGAGCACACCACGCTTTACGCCGTGTGGGAGCAGAATGTACCGGAAGTGAAATACACCGTTATCTACACCGACGGCGTGGAGGGCGAGGTAATATTCGAGGATAAAACCTTCACTGACCTTGCCAAGGACAGCGCAACTCCCGCTTTCGGCGAGAACCCCACGAGAACGGGCTATGTGTTTGCCGGCTGGAATCCCGAGGTAGCCGAAACCGTAACCGAAAATGCAATCTATACCGCCGCATGGAAAGCGGACAGAAACCACAACGGCATCGCCGACGAGGATGAAGAAAAATTCTCCGTTATTTATAAAGACGGCGCAGAGGGCGCGGTTTTTGAAGATCAGATTTATGAAAACCTGCTTTCCGGAGATTCCACTCCCGCCTTCCGCGGCGAGAGCGACACTGCAGCAACCCCCACGCGCGAGGGCTATATATTCGCCGGCTGGAGCCCCGAGGTAGCCGAAGCCGTAACCGAAAATGCAATCTATACCGCAACATGGGAAAAGGAAAAGCCGCAGCCTACGGGCGATGATGCTCCGGCGGCAGCTGCCGCTGTGTCCGCCGCTTTGGCGGCGGGCGCAATTATCGTGTTTACCTTGCGGCGCAGAAAAACTCACGGCACAAAACAGCACGGTGCTTTCTGACAAGGCGATAAAAAATCCGGCAGTAAGCCGGATTTTTTGCTTTGCAGCACCGCTTTCCCGTTATCCGTCGAGATTGCGTATAACATCTATAATATTATCGGGGTCATAAAGAGCAAGATCGCCGGTATAGGAAACTATGTCAAACCCCACAAGGCAGAAGCCGTCATCGGTTAGCCGCGTAAGCGTACGCAGCCGCACACGCTTCAGAACGCCGGGCACGGGAAGGCCGTAGGCAGCAGGGTCGCAGTTCTTTTCCGCCTGAGCCAGTACATCGGCTTCGACCTCTATGACATGATATTTGGGCTTATCATATGTGGCAATGTATACACACTTGTTTTCATTGCTTATCGGTCTTGTAAGCTTTATCCCGTTTTCCCTGCAGAAAAGGCGCAGTTTTTCCGGTATGCCGCTTTGTGCAAGCACCTCTTTAAGCTCCGGGGAGGCGGCCTGCTCCACAAGGTCAAAATGTCCCGGCTCCGCGGCTGTATAATCCGTTATAAGCAAGTCCATAAAATCTCTGAGAAATTTTGTCCGCGAAGAAAGGGTGCTTAAGGAGGCTTCATCATAGTATTCCTGATATTCCTCCGGCGCGGCGCCGTTTATAACAGGCAGATAATCCATGCCTATGCCCTGATATACACCGTCCGTATCCACCCGCAGCACCGGTGTCATTGTATCGTTGTAGCCTTCTTTACTTCTGGATCCGGCATAGACATAGAATTCCGATATCCTCTGCCCCTGCGGTGTATTTACCAAAGCCGCCCTTGCCTTAAGGTCAAATTCCGGCGGCACATAATTGCGTGTCTTAGCTCCGGAATAATCAAGGTGCCAGCCCCATGTCGGGAGAATATCGTAAATAAGCGGCACCGCGCCCTTGGGGTTATCCGGCTGCACGGAAAGGGTTATTCTGAATTCATACTGCACAAGCCCGTCTTCAAACTCAATCGCCTGTTCCGCCCAAGCATTCTTGATGCACGGTATATCGAGAAACGCTTCGCCCTTTGAAAGCAGCGCCGCAAGCCGGCCCGCATCGCCGTTTGTTTGCATAAGCTGTGCAAGCTCCGCCGTCAGGGTTTTATCGTATACCGCCTCAATGTTGGCCTCGTGATCGGCCGGGTCCTTGTAGCACACCTTGAACAGGGTCGTAAAAAAGCGCGAAGCGACGGCGTTTACCTCCGCCAGCTCCTCTGCCTTGGGCGTATACCAGTTTCCGGGAAAGCCGTCGTCACCGGGCTTTGACTCCATGCGTAAATTTTCTATTATTATGCTGCGGCGTTCTATGCGGTCGGAGCAATCCCAAAATATGCTTTCGTCATTCGGGAAATCGGTGCGCATCCCGGAGGCATGCCCGGTGCCGTTTATTATTCTTGCCGGCGTTACCTCGCCGCGCTGCAAATACTCCATACTTTTGACCGTAACCGTAGGGGAATAGGTTGCCTCGGGCGATGTTACGGTATTGCAGCCGCACAGGGCAAGGCAAAGCAGCGTTGCTGCCGCCGTAAATATCTTTTTCATTTTTCCTCTCCGTTTCTCGCCTCATCGGCGGTGTCCTGCGCAGCTGACGCGCTTTTCTCCTGCGCCGGCTTTTCGTCCTCCGGCTGCGGCGGTGTGAGCACTCCCGCCTCCATTGTGCATATGCGTCCGCATAAAAGGCTCAGATCCTGTGCATTATGGCTTGCAAGCAGCATTGTGGTACCCTCCTTAACAAGGGAGGAAAGCAGCTGCCGCACATCCTCCACGCCGGAGGCATCCAGCCCGTTGAAGGGCTCGTCCATTATCAACAGCCGCGGCTTTTCCATTATTGCCTGCGCAATGCCCAGCCGCTGCTTCATTCCCAGGGAATATTTGCGCACCGGGCGCCTGTCTGCCGGGTCCAGCCCCACCGTCTGCAATACATTATATATATCCGCCTTTTTTACAATGCCCTTTATATCCGCCAGCATTTTAAGGTTTGCATAGCCGCTGTACTGCGGCAGGAAGCCCGGTGCTTCTATAAGCATGCCGGTATCCGGGGCAAACTTTCCGTTCTTGCCCACGGCCGTGCCGAAAACGCTCACGCTGCCCGATGTGGGAAGAATCAGCCCGCACACCGTTTTGAAAAACATGCTTTTGCCCGAGCCGTTCCTTCCGGCTATGCCCACCGCTTCCCCCTGCTCCACACAGAGAGAAACATTGTTAAGTATTGTGCGTCCGCGAATGATTTTGGTTACATTCTGCGCCTCTATTGCATACATATCCGTTCCCCCTTAATATTCATGAGGTATTGTGTTGTTTTATTATGTTACAAGTGTTGCAAGGTTTGTTATGCTCCGATGCCCCCTAAAAATAAGCCGGTATGAAATTCACCTTGCGCCGGCCCGCTTAACGCTTAACAGCAGCCCCGAAATATACAGCGCCGCCCATGCGCCGAAATTCACCCCGATGCAAAGCCCCGCGGAAACCGTGCCGGCATTTATTCTGCGCAGGGAAGCCGCCGCTATGGGCAGCCACGGCGCCGCTCCGCCGAAGCAAAGCTGCAGCATCACCGCAATTATACTTATTGCGCACACCGCCTCCACACGCAAAGATGCGCAGTTGAGTGCCAAAATAAGCTGCGCAAGGGCGCACCCGGCAATAAGCTGCAGCCCTGCGCCGGAGGCGGCGGTTATTACCGCATCGGCGGTAAGGCAGTTTTTTATAACGCAGCACACAAGGGTTACAATAAACCCCGCAGCGCTCCACAGCGCGCACAGCACGCAGCTCTGCGCCGTATTTGCGCAATAGAGCCGGGCGCTGTTTCTGCAGCGCATAAGCACCTGCATTCGCCGGGCGTTATCGGTTTGCGTTATATAGCCGATGCAGGCCGTCAGCCCTGTATACTCCGCAAGCGCCGCCACAAGCTGCTGCAAATTGTCCTGCTCCTCGGGCAAAAAGCCGCCCGTAATATATATAACAAACGAATCTCCCGCCCCGTTCCGGGCAAGCACCGCCACGGCAAGAACAAACGCCGCAGCCGATATCAGCACTGTTTTTATATTGAACAGCTTCCGCATATCCGAAAGCATAAGCCGAAAAAAGGCCTTCATTTTATTCCCCCCCCGAATTCTGTTTTGCGCACCGGCACAGCCTCTGCGGCGCCGCGCAATTCGTTCCTCTCTATTCGGCGGAGCCTTCTCTTGAACGCGCCAGCATATCCGCCCGTTTAACGGCAAGCTGCGAAGCCGCCGCAAGCACAATTGCGATCACGCCCATTATGATTGCGCTTTGCTGCGCGTTTTCGCCGCCCAGAATTTCTATCAGGCTGAACCCCTCAATGCCGAAAAGCTGTCTCAGGCTTACAAGGGGCGAAAACAGCAGGCACAGCAGCACCGCCCCCGCCACACAGCCGAAGGGAAACTGGCAGGCAAGGTTTATATCAAGGCACAGCTGCATAAGGCAGAAAAGGTACAGCGCCGTAAGCCCCATGGTTGTAAGGGTTTTATCAAGATTTTCCGGCGTATAGGTTTTTTTGAGCATCAGCATGCCCACCGCCGTAAGCAGCAGCCCCAGCAGCAAAACATATACTATTGCCGTAAGCAGCGCAGCAAGGGTTGCCCCGGCGGCAAAGCGCCTGCGGCTTCCGGTGGCAATGCAGCGTGCGGCATCGTCACGGCGCAGTATTCCCGAAGAGGCTGCAAGCACCATTGCCCCAAGGGATATCCATACTACGCAGGATGAAGTGTAGGTTTTTATGTAGCTCATCAGATCGCCGCCGGAAGAGGCGCCTATATTTAGAAAATTGCTGAACTGCTGAAGCAGCAGCCCCAGCACCCATTGCCACGGAGCGGTTCTTGCAAAGGACGCGCCGCCGAAAATAAACACCCTTCCCGCAGCAGAGCGCGCTTTTTGTTGTTTCATACCATACGCTCCCTTCCGGTTATATTTACAGCAAAGTAAACCGCCGCGCCCAATGCCGCCATCAGAATGTTTCCGGCAACCATACGCATAAGCGGTACTTCAAGCGGCAGGGCGTTAAGATAAAATGAGTATGTGCAGGGATGTATTCCGGGGATAAATGCCGAGAGCGCATTGCGCAGCATAAAGCATATAAGCCCCGAGGCATAAATGAGATATTTGTTCCTTAAAAGCGATGCGGCTGCAATCCCCAGCACGGCAAAGCTCATACAGGCCACGGTGGAGGAAGCCGCCGTGTAAACGGGCAAAAGCGCATAATCATGAAAGGCAAGATAGTTTCCCAGGGTGCGAAAAGCGCGATTCCATATCATTACAAAATCCGGCATTGCCGCATAGCCCGGAAAGGCGATATAGGCTATTGCCAGCGTTGCGCCGTAGGACACAAGGCAGAATATAACTGCCCCCGTTATCGCAGCGCCCAGCTTTGCCCAAAGATATTTCATATGCCCCGCGCGCATAACGGCGTATTTATACAGCCCGCAATCTACATCCTGCCGCACAAGCCCCGCGCCGGACAGCACGCAAAGCAGCGGCGGCAGAAATGCGGTAATAAAGCTGGACATATAGCTTGTACCGGCAACAAGAACATCAAGCCATGCAAAGCCGGAAGCGGCAAAGCCCATATTGTATTCGGCAAAGCAGGAGGATATGCCCATATAAAGCATTGCGGCAACATAAACCAAGCTGCCCAGCCACAGCGTCGGGCTTTTAAGCACACGGTAAAGCTGAGAAGTAAACATTATACCGCCTCCTCTCCCACGGCCGCTCCCGTGCCCCACGGTGAAAGCAGGCCGTACCAGCCGTCCGCAAGCAGCACTCCGTTTTCCTTTGTAAAAAGCACGGCTCCCATAAAACAGCTCATAATACGCTGCTGCGGGCCTATCTCATGCGCCGCAAGCCAGCCGCTGCCCCCGTCGTCGGAATAAATATCCACTGAAAAGGACACTGCAAACCCGTTTTCACACACTGCCAGCCCTTCTTCATTCTCTGCCCCTATATACTGTTCATAGGATGAACCTATAACTATGGTCACGCCGTATTTCTTTTTTTCCTCGCAATGCTCCTCAAAGCCCGCCATTTTCTTTTGCATGCCGGGGGTAAGCAGCTCCATAACCGCTTTGCGCTCCTTCTCGCTGCGCTCCGGGTGAACAAAATCATAATCCGTCAGAGCGCACACGATTGCCCCGGTTATATAATATGCTGCCTGCCTGTCCTCCGCCGGCACCTGAGTATCAAAGGTAAACTTCCTTGAGAATATAAGAGAAAGCTCCTGCAAAGAAGAATCCGAAAAATAGTCATACTCCAAATACGCCTTATTTTCCGCCATAAGATAAGGGATAAGCACGCTGCGCCCGTCGGGAAGCGACACCGCCACCGTGTGCGGCGAAACGGCATTGCAGCTGCAAAGCAGTAAGCACAGTATCAGCAAAGGGATCAGAGTGATATTTTTTCGTTTCAATATCGCCCCTCCTAAATAGGAAAATGTGTAAACAGACAGTGAAGTGTATAATAAAGCCGAATTATAAACACTTCTTTTGTACCCTCCCTGTTTGCCGTTATTACCATAATCATACTGTAACATATGCCAATATGTTTGTCAATACTCCAAATTAAATAAATTAATTACATAATTATGAAAATTTTCAGTATAATATTCGGGGTTTATGCATTATCTTGCCGCCCCTCGGCGGGAGGAAGCGCCGCTCTCCGCCGCTTTTACGCCCGCAGCCGCCCGGAAAATGTGCATATATATACATATTTGCGCATATAAAGCGCGCATATTTCGCTTCCCGCTTGATTTTTAACTGAAGGTATATTATAATAAGCCCGTATTTATTATATATTTATAAGGAGTCGGCGCGCAGCAAAACCGCGGCGTGCAGACAGCGGAGAGAAACATGAACATAATTATTGACGCCTTCGGGGGGGACAACGCCCCTTGGGAGATAATCAAAGGCACGGCTATGGCCCTTAAGGAATTCCCGGAGCTTACCGTTACCCTTACGGGCGATGAGGAAAAAATACGCCGCGAGCTTGCAGCTTACCCCCAAACGCAGGGGCGTATAAGCATTGTGCACGCCCCTGAGCTTATCAGCATGGACGAGCCTCCCGTGCTTGCGGTAAAGCGCAAGCGTCACTCCTCGCTTGTGGAGGGGCTTGAGCTGCTTAAGGCGGGACAGGGCGACGCCTTTATAACCTGCGGCAGTACGGGGGCTACGCTTTCCGGCGCGCTTTTGCGCGTAGGCCGCATAAAGGGCATACTGCGCCCCGCGCTCTCGCCGGTGCTGCCCAACGACCGCAAGGGCGTGATGCTTATAGACTGCGGCGCCAATATGGACTGCAAAAGCGCAAACCTTGTGCAGTTTGCCATGATGGGCGATATATACATGCGCAAGGTGCTTCATGTGGAAAGCCCGCGCATCGCCCTTGCAAATGTGGGCACGGAAAGCGAAAAGGGCAACGAGCTGACCCACGAGGTGTACCCCCTGCTTCAGGCGGATAAGCGCCTTAACTTCGTGGGCAACATGGAGGGCCGCGATGTTTTTACCGCCGCGGATGTTATAGTGGCGGACGGCTTTGCGGGCAACCTGCTGCTTAAAAGCATAGAGGGCACTGCCGGATATATGTCCCATCTTATGAAGGAGGGCTTTACTTCCTCCCTTCGCTGCAAGCTGGGCGCGGCGCTGCTTATGCCCGCGCTTAAAAGCCTTAAGAAGAAGATGGACTACACCGAGTACGGCGGCGCGCCGCTGCTTGGTATAAACGGCGTGGTGCTTAAAGGTCACGGCTCCTCAAATGCGAAGGCGCTGGCGGCCACCGTTCGTCAGGCGGTGCGCATGGTGGAGGGCCGCGTGGTGGAAACCATAAAGGAGGCTTTGGCTCAGCGCGAGGAAGCACCGGAGAGCGCAGTATAACGCATTAACTAAACCCTACGGCGGCGCGAAAAAGCGGCTGTTATGCCGAAAAAAGCCGCGGGCGGCAAAGGCGCGCCCGGGCGGACCGAAGGTACGCCGGGGCTGTGCCGCAGGCGCAGCAGGGGGCGCGAAGGCGAAGCCGGAGCGCCGGGCGCGCGTAAGGCAGCATATTCAACCGCTGCGCCGGAACCCGGAACAGGCGGTTTAGCATATCTTCTTTTGCGCCTTCCGTATAGCGAATGATTGAATGACGGTTTTGCAGTAATCTGCAGGCATCATATATTATTTTATATCTTGGAGGAAGAAACAATGTTAGAGAAAATCATAGCTTCGGTAGCGGAGCAGCTGGCCATAGACCCGGCCAAAATAACAAAGGATTCCAATCTTGTTGACGATCTTAAGGCCGACTCTTTGGACATCGCCGCCCTTATGCTGGATCTTGAGGAGCAATACGGCATCGAGATCCCGGACGAGGAGCTGGCAAATCTGCGCACCGTGGGCGACATCGCCGCATATCTTGAGGCAAGACAGTAAATGGACGAACTGGACGCCTTACAGTCGGCTATCGGTTATACCTTTGCAGACAGGAGCCTGCTTGTGCAGGCTCTTACTCATCCGTCCTACCTTGGCGAGCATAAGGAGCAAAGCAGCAACCAGCGCATGGAATATCTGGGCGATGCCGTGCTGGAGCTTGCGGTAAGCACATATCTGTACTCCCGCCTTCCGGCAAAGGCGGAGGGCGAGCTTTCCCGCATACGGGCGGCAATCGTATCCGAGCAGCCCCTTTCGGTGGCGGCAAGGGAAATAGATCTCGGACGGTATTTGTATCTCAGCCAAGGGGAAAGGGCCGGCGGCGGCGCGGAGAAGGCCAGCATACTTTCCGACGCGCTGGAGGCCGTTTTCGGCGCAATATATCTTGATTCCGGCTTTGAGCCCGCCTGTGCCGCGGTGCTGCGCCTTATGGATGCCCGTATGGAGGATATCACGGCGCACTGCGGCGAAGCGGTGGATCATAAAAGCCGCCTTCAGGAGCTTGTGCAGCAGCACGGCGCGGCAAGGATAGAATACCGCGAGGAGGCGCAGCACGGCCCCGCGCACGACCGCAGCTATACCTTTTCCGTATGGATAAACGGAAAAATGTGCGGCAGCGGCAGCGGAAAAACAAAAAAGGCCGCACAGCAGGAGGCCGCAGGCAGCGCCTTTAATCTGCTTACAAAGTCCGAAAAGCCTTAACGGGACTTTAACAAAGGCGGTTTTCGGGGCGAATACGGCGCATATCATGCACTTTTTCCTCCCGGCGGACTTGCAGTCCCGCCGGGAGGCTTTATTTTTCGGCTTTTAACGGTAAACACGCCCGGCGTATCCAAACGCCGCTTCCTTTTTTAGTATCTGCTTTTTCTTTATTCTTCTATATTTTGCGTTTGCTCTTTGATTATTCTGCCGCGTTGTGATATAATAGCCTTGTGAACCGTCCGCTGCGGGTTGTCTTTTGCTCATGCCCGCAGGCAAAACAGCAAAATTCGGGCAAAACCCGACGGTTCCGGGGGATAATATATGTTTGGATTCAACAGATCGGTGGATATAGGCATTGATCTTGGCACGGCAAATGTGCTTATATACTGCAAGGGTAAGGGAATAGTGCTGCGCGAGCCCTCCGTGGCCGCAGTAGACAAAGGCACCGGCACCGTCAAGGGCGTAGGCATCGAGGCTCAGCGGATGCTGGGCAGAACGCCGGGAAATATTATTGCCGTACGCCCTTTGCGCAACGGAGTAATATCCGATGATATGGTAACCCTTAAAATGCTTCAGATGTTCATTCTGAAGTGGCGCGGCCGCAAAAGCCTCAAAAACGCCCGCGTTATGGTGTGCGTACCCAGCGGCGCTACCGATGTGGAGCAGCGCGCCGTCAAAAAAGTGGCATACGATCTGGGGGCAAAGGAGGTCTTCGTTATAGAAGAGCCCCGCGCGGCGGCAATAGGCGCAGGCATTGATGTTTCCCGCCCCCGCGGCAGCATGATAGTAGACATAGGCGGCGGCACCACCGACATAGCCGTCATATCCATGGGGCAGTGCGTTATAAGCTCCTCCCTTAAAATTGCCGGGGACAAAATGGACGAGGCAATAGTGCGCTATATCAAGCGCAAGCACAACCTGCTTATAGGCGAGCGCACCGCCGAGCTGCTTAAAATAAACATAGGCACCGCCTTCCCGCGCAGCGAAACCCTGTACACCGAAATAAACGGGCGCAACCTGCTTACCGGGCTTCCAAAAACCATAACGGTATCCAGCGAAGAGATGCGCCTTGCCATGAGTGAAAACCTAAACACCCTGGTGCAGGGCGTGCATTCGGTTCTGGAGCGCACGCCGCCGGAGCTTGCCGCCGATATATATGTAAACGGCATATGCATGACGGGCGGCGGAAGCCTGCTTTTCGGGCTGGACAAGCTGTTTTCCGAAACCTTCCATGTAAATTGCTATATCGCCGAGGATCCGCTTTCCTGCGTAGCTTTGGGAGCGGGTGCCTGCCTTGATCACCTTGCCGGAGGCGATGTTTATATGGACGATCTTATGGACAGCGAGGTCTGAGCGGCGCTGCGGCGCATGCAGTATACATTATATATACATTATATATACATTATATTATATACACGATATACACGCGCTTTGCGCGGCCTGCCGCCGTGCTTGTGCGGCGGTAAGCGGCTTTATTTATAAAAAATTGCAATAAATATCGGCTTAGAGTGAAACGGAGGTTTTATAATGCCGGATATCATAACCCTTTTACTTAAAATAGCGCAGGGCGCAGGCTCCCTTCTTCTCATAGCGGCAACGGCATATATCCAGCTCCGCCACGGCGCGCAGGTGTGCGCCCCGCCCGAAAAAGGCGAGCCGGCGCAGGCAATTCCGCCGCAGCCCGCACCCGAGGACAAGCTTTCCTCCTCACTGCCGCACTGCTGCGCCGCAAGCGACCCCGCACGCCTTAATTTCGTTTGCGAAAACGACCGCGAAATAGCGCCGCGCAGCATAAGCTTTGAAGGCAGCTATTCCTCCCTGCGGGGAGTGGTTACCTTCCGTGGCGATAATTTCCGCTCCGGCGGCGCATACGGCACGGCGGATATTGTAAAAAAGCGCTTCAGCCCCGACATATGGACCTGCCGCACCGGAAGGCTGGACAAAACCAACGGCCGCGGCAAATACTGGACGGGAAGCGGCTGGACGGGTCAGCCCATAATTATCAACTGGGATGAAGCCACCCGCAGGATTATGAACCTTTATCCCGATAAAAAGGAAAAGGATCTTATCGAGGTTATATATCCCACCATGGACGGCAATGTCTATTTTCTCGACCTTGAGGACGGCACCCCCACGCGGGATAAGATCGTGCTGGGAATGCCCATAAAGGGCACCGGCTCCCTGCATCCGGCAGGCCTGCCCATATTTATAGCGGGCGCGGGCGATTCCATGCCCGGGAGGTGCGCGCGCAGCTTTGTATTGGATCTTGTAAAGGGAGAAATCGCCTGCGAGCTGGGGTATGACGACCCCTTCGCCCCCCGAAAGGATCACAACTGCTTCCACGGCTACGATTCCTCCCCCCTGTACGATGTAAAAAACGACATTGTTCTTCAGCCCGCCGAAAACGGCATAATATACACCACGCGTCTTAATTCCTCCCTTGAAAACGGCAGCCTTAAGCTGTCGCCGGAGGTAATAAGCCGCACCCGCTATTCCAACAGCCGTTCCGGCGAGGAAAACTATTGGCTGGGCATGGAATCCTCCGCCGTTATGTGGAAAAACTATATGTACATTGCGGATAACGGCGGCAACCTTATGTGCTATGATGTAAACACCATGCAGCTTATCTGGTCCTGCGACACGGTGGACGACTCCAACGCCTCCCCCGTGCTGGAGGAGGAGGACGGAAACGCTTATATTTATATCTCCACCAGCCTCCACTTTACCAAGGACGAAAACAACTGCGGCGACATACCGATATGGAAAATAAACGCCTGCACCGGCGAAAAGCTGTGGCAGCGCACCTACCGCTGCGCCACCATGGCGGGCGTTTCCGGCGGCGTTCAGGCCACGGCACTGCTTGGCAAGCAAAGCCTCGGCGGGCTTGTATATTTTGCCATCGCCCGCACCGGCGGCTTCAATAATGGTCTGCTTGTGGCCCTTGACAAAAAAACCGGCGCCGAGGTATGGCGCGTGCGGCTTAACCATTATGTATGGTCCTCCCCCTTGGGAATTTACGACCCTCAGGGCAACGGCTATATCGTTCAATGCGACAGCGACGGCAATATGATGCTCTTTGACGGCCTTACCGGCGAGCTTTACGATACCGTAAGCCTGGGCAAAAACATCGAAGCCACCCCCGCAGCCTACGGCAATACCGTGGTGGTGGGCACCCGCACTCAGCGCATATGCGGGGTGCGCATAATCTGATATGCCGCAGCCCCTTATTGCAGCAGCCCCCTATTGCCGCATCCCCTTAGTTGCCGCAACAAGCACCAAAAAACAAAAATGCCGGCAGCGCACGGCAGCACGGCAAAAATATTCGGCACTTTGCCGCCATATAAACGAAAGGACACCTTTAATATGGATCGTGTGGATATCAAGGAACTCTTTGCTCATCCGGAAAGCTATTATGATAAAACAGTAACCGTTGCCGGCTGGGCGCGCACCGTGCGCGACAGCAAGGCCTTCGGCTTTGTGGAGCTTAACGACGGCGGCTGCTTCCGCAACCTTCAGGTAGTGCTTGTAAAAGACGAGCTGGACAATTTTGATCAAATAGTGCATTTGGGCGCGGGCAGCGCAATATCGGCTACCGGACGCATAATCCCCACCCCGGAAGCAAAGCAGCCCTTTGAGCTGCGTGCCGAAAAGGTCACCGTGGAGGGCACCTGCGCGCCGGATTATCCGCTTCAGAAAAAGCGCCACACCATGGAATACCTGCGCACGATGCCTCATCTGCGCCAGCGCACAAACACTCTCGGCGCCGCCTACCGTATGCGTTCCTTGGCCGCGTTTGCGCTGCACAAATTCTTTAACGAAAACGGCTTTGTATATATGCACACGCCCATAATCACCTGCTCGGACTGCGAGGGTGCGGGCGAAATGTTCCAGGTTACCACCCTTGACATCAACAACCCGCCCCGCACGCCGGAGGGCGCCGTGGACTATTCGCAGGATTTCTTCGGGCGCAAGGTGGGTCTGACCGTCAGCGGGCAGCTTATGGGAGAAAGCGCCGCCATGGCCTTCGGCAGAATCTACACCTTCGGCCCCACCTTCCGCGCGGAAAAAAGCTATACCACCCGTCATGCCGCGGAATTTTGGATGATAGAGCCGGAAATGGCCTTCTGCGACCTTGAGGGCGATATGGAAATTGCCGAAGGCATGATCAAATATGTGCTTAACTACTGCATGGAGCAGGCGCCCGACGAGCTGGAGTTCTTCAACAAATTCCTTGATAACGGTCTGCTTGCCCGCCTGAACAATGTGGTGGGAACGAAGCACTTCAAGCGCGTAACCTACACCCAGGCCATAGAGCTGCTGCAAAAAAGCGGCCGCAAATTCGATTATCCCGTGTTCTGGGGCTGCGATCTTTCCACGGAGCATGAACGCTATATAACCGAGGAGGTCTTCGGCTGCCCGGTGTTTGTAACCGATTATCCCAAGGAGATAAAATCCTTCTATATGAAACAGAATCCGGACGGCAAAACCGTGGCCGCAGTGGATCTTCTGGTGCCGGGCATAGGCGAGATCATCGGCGGCTCCCAGCGCGAAAACGATGCGGAGAAGCTTACCGCCCGCATGAAGGAGCTGGGCATGGATATCGACGCTTATCAGTGGTATATTGATCTGCGGCGCTTCGGCGGCGTGGAGCACTCCGGCTTCGGTCTGGGCTTTGAGCGCCTGCTTATGTATATAACGGGAGTGGCAAACATCCGCGACATTCTGCCCTTCCCCCGCACCACCGGATCCTGCGAGCTGTAAACAACACCGCAGAGGCACACCCTTCTTCAATGGGTGTGCCTGATTTCTTCCTGCGCAAAGTAAGCGCGGCTATCATGAAGGTTGAACGCATACACGATTATAACGACCCCCGTTTTTCTCCAAAAGTGCTCATGCAGCACGGGGCTTACCTTGCCAACGGACAGCCCTGCGAGGTGGAGATCATATCCGCCGATACGGCCATAGTGCGCGGAAGCTCCCGCCTGCTTGACGCCGTCATCGACTTGGCGCACGAATATGCGGGGCACATCTCCTGCTTTCGCGATGAAAAGGGGAATACTCTGCGCCGCTTTCCTAACCTCGAGGTGTTCTGTCTGCCGCTTGACGCCATTCAGCCGTCGCAGTTTTATGCAGACGAGCTTAAAGCGCACGCCGTAGCCACCTTTATCAAATCGGAAAAGGACATAATCGTTCCCCTTACTCGCTGTCAGGATCGCTTTATCTCCCTTGACGGGCATACGCGGCTGTATGTCGCCGCCCGCCTGGGCTTTGATAAGGTTTACGGCTTTATTTCCCCGGCCGACGGCTATATTTACGATTTTGCCTCCCTTGCGGCGGCGCGCGGCATACTCTCGCCCCGCGATATTGCGTCTCTGCCCCACGAGGACTACTGCCGCCTGTGGCTGGGCTTCTGCCGGGAATATTTTGAAACGCATTGATATATTTCCCTTGCGTCCTTTACATTTTTGCAAAAACAACAAGAAATACGCCTGTAACGGCTTATTACGGGAGGAAACATGAACTTCAGATATTTAGGCACCGCAGCCGCCGAGGGCATACCCTCCGTCTATTGCGACTGCCCGGTATGCAGCCACGCCCGCCTGAGCGGCGGAAAGGAGGTACGCACCCGCTCCGGTGCCGTTATAGACGATACCCTTATGCTGGACTACAACCCCGATGTTTTCACGCAGTGCCTCTTCGGATATTTTGACGCGCGGCGCGTGCGGGATATTTTCATCACCCATTCGCACTCCGACCACTGCGATATGTACCAGCTCATCAACCGTTCCGACCCCTGCTTCTGCCTGCCCGCCGAGCAATACACCCTTAATGTGTACGGAAACGAAGCGGTGGGGCAGCTCTTTAACGAAGCCTGTCGGGAATTCAAAATGGTGCATACCGAATTTCATACCGTCGCGGCATTTACCCCCGTTTCGGTGCAGGATTTTGCGGTAATTCCCCTTCCCGCCTGCCACGCCTTTGAGGAGCAAGCCTTCATATACCTTATAGAAAAGGATTCCAAGCGCATCCTTTATGCCCACGATACCGGCCGGCTGCTGCCGCAGACCATGGACTATCTTAAAGGCAAGCGCTGCGATATGATATCGCTGGATGCCACCATGAGCTTTTCTGTTCCCGAAGCCGATTACGGGCATATGGGCATAAACTGCATAACCCGCCTTAAGGAGGCCCTTTTATCTCAGGGTACTGCCGATGAGCGCACCCTTTTTGTGTGCAGCCATTTTTCCCACAACGGCTTTAATGTAAACGGGCACGCCATGACCTTCAGCGAGCTGTCCGTTGAAGCCCAAAAGCGCGGCCTTTCCGTTGCCTATGACGGCATGAAGCTGGATATCTGATTTTCCTTTTCCGCATTATTCCGCCGCAAACGCCGCACAAGCCGCACAAGCCGCTGTGCAGAAGCAAAAAAAGCCGGAGCATTAAACGCTCCGGCTTTTTTGCTTTAATAATTATTTTTTAACCAGTCTGTAACTGTACTGCGCGTTTGCATCGCCGCTGTGCTCTGCATTGAAGGTAAGCTCATAGCTGCCCTTTTCGGAATCAAACCAGCACTGCCAGTAATCGTTGCCCTGCACCGACTGATCCACCTTTACCCACTGTCCGTTTTCATGTTTCTCCAGCTCATATCCGTAAGCCGAGGGCACTCCGGTAAAGGTAAGAGGCACATAGGACATTCCGCCCTTTACCGTCACCTCCGCCGCCACGTCGCTGCCTTGAGCGCACTCCACAAACAGCGGCTGCTGCTGCGTTACCGTGCCGATTTTTGCCGTTGCCGCCGTCTTGCTGCCCACGGCATAGCGGTAAGCCAGCTTCCAGGTATTGAATTCCTCCGCCGGTATGCTCTTAAGCACCTCGCTGGGGCCGTAATATACGCTCTTGCTTACGGGCAGGTTAAGATATTCCACCGTGCCCGTTACCGTGCTGCCCGCCTTTATGGTGTTTCCCACCTCCGCCGCAGGGCAAAGCTCCACAAGCAGGCAGGGGAAACCTCCGTTTACGGTGTTGCGCAGGTTAAAGGAGGGCTTATTATAGGTTTTGCCGTTAAGCTGGGCATTATATTCCGCCACACTCAGCATACGGTCCGCATCCGGCCCCTGCTTGTGGGAAAGCTTCACCGCATCGGTGAACACAAACCACATTCCGTTTCCGGGAACCTCCATGCGCTGCATGGTATCGCTGCCGACATAACCCGCCTGCTCCGAGGTGGGACACTCAAACTGACCGGAATACTTTTTGCCCCCCATCGTAATGCTTACGGGGCCTTCATCGTTGCCCACCGTCATGGTATCCCAGCGGTTGTCGTTATAGTTGTCCGCGCCGAACTGATAGAACACCATTCTGTCAAAGCTTACATCCTTAAGGAAGGTATATTTGAAGCTGTGCCACGCACGGGATACATCGTTTGTGCGCGGCAGATACGCCTTTATCTCAAAGCGCACCGCGTTATCCAGCGTAACGCCGGAATATATAACCTCGGTAAGATTGGGGCCCTGCTTCTTGAAGCGGGTGGTAACCTGCTTGTAGTACATCAGTCCGCCGTTCTTTTCCGTGTTGTACATAAGCATGTTGCCGCCGCCGTTGCAGGCCGTCCAGCCGTACTTTCCGCCCATGGATTCCACCGCCAAAGGACGGATATCGTCAATAAAGGAGCGTCCGTGCGCGGTTTCCGGGTCATAGCAGAAGGATTCCCCGAAGGAGCCTATCGCGCTGGTCTCCCACTGCTGGAAGTTGCCGCCCCAGCCCGCAAGGCACAGCTGCGAATGGCTCGCCGAGTATACTCCGCCCCATGTCGCATAGCTTATGCACAGCTCATAGGTTACGCTCTTTCCCGCCGGTATGTCCAACA
>ENA-UOJO01001454-UOJO01001454.1-human-gut-metagenome-genome-assembly--contig:-P57-NODE-1454-length-30080-cov-8.799001_pt1 | contig 30080 bp, 29 predicted proteins | sample MGYA00242351_ERZ723898 | MGnify/ENA metagenome assembly ERZ723898 | reverse complement strand
TATAAACCTGTAACTCAAAAGTCAAATAAAAAAAGCCGCCCATACAGGCAGCTTTTCTTTCGTTCGCCCTCCCGTTACGGGAAAGGCGCTAGTACGGGTGCTTCGCATAATACTCTTCCGCCACCGCCGGGAAATTTTCCTTGAGCAGCGACAGCGCCTCCCAGCACATGGAATGAAACGCGATGTATTGCCGCACGGCTTCCGTTGCCCCCAGCTTGACCAGCTCGACTTCCGCCTGCCAGCACATGCCGTGTTCGGGACTGTAGCGGGAAATCAGTTCCTTTATCAGCTCCCCGTTGCCGCGGTTAATCAGCGCCACCTGCGCGTCGTCGCTGAGCCAATAGCCCGCCACGTACTTTTTGACCGCCGCCGGCGTCGCAAACTTGACAAAGCTCACGTCGTCCCGGTGCCGGAATTGCGTCAGGCAGTCGTCCAAACTCTTGCTCGCCAGCACTTTAAACAGCTTCTGTTCGTTCTCCGGCGCAAAGCGGTAACCGCCCATGCAATACAGATGTTCCACATGCAGCTTGAGCCATTCCGCGTCAAAATTGCGTTTCCACAACACCTCTTGCGCTTCCGCCGCCAGCGGGCATGTCATCAGCAGCAGCTGGATAAGATCCCGGTCGTACGACGTCAGAACTTCAACCTGCAATTCCGCCGGCAGGGCTTCCGCCGCCAGCGTTTCCATCAGTTTGCCGAAGTCTTTGGCCTTGGCCGCTTTTTTGCGAAACAGGCGGTAAAACCGGTACACGATGGTCTTAAACGCCGCATAGTTGCGCTCTTCGACAATCTTTCGTTTCACGTTTTCGCTGATAACCCATTTGTTGGCATACGCCGCAAACAAAGACGGATTGTCCCGGTGCAGCAGGGCATAAACCTGGTCGTCGTTTTCCAGCGGATTAAACGCCAGATACACGCGCACCGCCTCATTGCTCCCGGTTTTAATCAGATATTCCGGGTCGGCCAGGCGGCGCATTTTGGCAAAGTCGCGCAGCGCCTCGGTCAAATCGCAATCAATAAGGCAGCGCTGGGCTTCCTCCGTCAGGCCGTAATAGTTAAGATACGTCAGCCGGATGTCGGCCGGGGCTATTTGGACAAAAACCTTTTCCGCGTCTTTGGAAAAACGGAAACGGTTGATGTAGCTCTTAACGGCCGCGGGAGAAAAATGCTCCAGCAAAACCAGTTCTTCATGCAAATCCAGGGGATGTTCACTTGTCAGGCTCTCAAAATAAGCCTTTAGCTCATTATCGGCATTCCGCTCGATAAGGCTGATAATTTTGTTGTTCATAATAGGAATTATATAAAAATTAAACACTAGAATTATATCACTCTGCCCAGATATATAGACAATATTTTTCAATTAGTCAACCCAAAAAAAATTTGACTTTTGGCAAAAAAGGATATATCTTATCAGGTAAATAATATGTTATGGAACAGATAAGGAGCAGATTATGCTGAACAAGTCATACATTTTGGCGGGACTGGCGGCGTTGGCGCTGGCAGGCTGCACCCGCGAGGTTTATTTGCAGCCCGTACCGTGCGAACCGGAATGCCCGAGCTGTCCGTGTTTCGTCGGCGCTTCCGAGTGCTGTCCGGAAACTGCAGTGCAGACCGTCGTTACCACCTATCAGGTTTATGACGTTCCCGCGCCGACGGTTACTTATATCCCTTGCGACAATGGCGTCCGCCGCTGCCGCACCGTCTGCCGCGAAGTCCGCGTCGAACAGTAACCCCGCCCGCGTACACGTCCCCATACCAAAAGATACCCGAAACCGTCTGGTCTCGGGTATCTTCATAAGCGGTGCTTCATCTCTCTGAATCCTTCTGATGGGCTCCAGAGAAAAAATATTGCTTTTTCTTCTGACTCCACCCGCCTAAATTCTGCCTGCGCTCGCACGCCTGCAGAAAATCCTCTATGTTTCGCGAAACCGCCGCTTCGTGCCCGGCACTCGCTGCCAAACCTCGCGTCCTCCGCCTTACTGGCGTTTCAGCCGTAAAATCAGCCCGCGGTACTCGTTCACAAAATTATACTCTTCCTCCGTAATCTGCGTGCCGATAATATTATCGCGCTCCCGCTGCAAAACGTCTACCTGCGTTTTCATCTCAAACGGCAGCCGCCGCTCGTCGATTTCCGTAGATAAAAACGCAATCGTTTCATCCAGCCGCGCCACGCGGTCATAAACGTCATACATGTCAAACAGCTTTTTCACCCGCACCAGAAAAGCCTGCGGCTCCCAGTTCATGCGCTTGAGCTGCTGTTCCAAAAATCTCGGGCACGGGCTCGGAAACGCCCCGTTGGCAAATTCTTCCAGTTCTGCGGAAGCCGTCGGCATTTTCATAATTTCCTGCACCGTCAGCAGCAGATGCATAAACTCCGTTTCGTCAAACGTGCGGGATATGCGCGTTATCAAAAACCGCGGCACCTGGTCTTCAAACACCTTCTTCTGCAGGACGACGTTGCTGATGGCAAGGTAAAGGACAAAACTCATGCCGGCGGCGTACAATACAGGCTTCAGCAATTTGCGCTTCGCCACGCGTACCAGCTTTTTCCTTCTGCTCATCTTTGCCATAACAAACGAATTCCCCCGTTAGATTCGCAGCTATAATAGGGGATAAAAATAAATTATGCAACAAAAAAGAATTCCGGCTGAATAACCGCCCGGCCGGGTTGCATCCGCCGCCCCAAACCGGCATAACCCCGAACAACGCAGCTCCGAACAGCGTAGTCCCAAACCAGCGCCGTTCCAAACAGCGCAGCCCCGAACCAGCACCGTTCCTAACAACGCCGTTCCAAACAGCGCAACCCCGAACCTGTGTCGCTCCGCGCCCACCCGCATAGCCTCAAAACCCTCGCTGTCCGCCCCTGCCTGCATAGTTTCAAACAACGCAATCTCAAACCTGCGCCACACAGCGCCTCGCTTGCACCCCCGCGTCCAGCTGCACAATCTCAGCACCTTCACAGGCCGAGCCCCGGCATCAACGCCGCTAGTTCGCCTATTCTCCGCCGGCACAAGCCACACGCGCCGGTTCATACCGCTCCGGCATATCGTCTTCTTCCGGCAGCGCCCGTACCTCTTCCGCTTTCAAAGCCCGGAATCCCTGCGCCACGACATACGTTTCCGGCGACTTTTCGCGGCTTGCGTCCGGCTTGTAATGGCTGACCTTGGCAAAGTTCTTTTTCATATCCGCCAGCAGCATGCCTTCCGCGCCGCCCTGAAACACCTTGGCGATAAATATCCCGCCCGTCGCCAGCACCGTTTTCGCAAACGCGTACGCCGCCTCGACCAGCCCGATGGTGCGCAGGTGGTCTGTCTGCTGATGCCCGGTCGTATTGGCCGCCATATCGCTCATCACCACATGCGCGCGTTCACCGCCCAAAAGCAACAGTAACCTTTCGTCCGCCCCCTCTTCCGTAAAGTCCTGACAGACAAACGTCGCCCCCTCCAGCGGTTCGGTCGGCAGAATGTCAAGCCCGACCAGCTTCCCCGTGCCTTTAAGCTTCGCTGCCGCCACCTGCGACCAGCCGCCCGGCGCGCAGCCCAAATCGACAATCACCTTGTTGCGACCGAGAAAATGGTATTTTTCGTCCAGCTGAATCAGTTTGAACGCCGCGCGCGACCGGTAGCCGAGCCGTTTTGCCTCCGCCACGTACGGGTCGTTGAGCTGCCGCTCCAGCCACCGGTTTGATGACGAAGTATGGTACTTCGCCTCTTTGAGCTTGACGGTGAGCATCTTCCGCCCCCGCACTTCCTTTGCCGATTTCGTCAGTTTTGCCATAGCCCGGCCTCCGTTTTCGTTTCAGCCCCGGTTTTCACCCGGTTCTCCGCACATCCTTCCGCTGCCGGCAACAGCGCCCCGGCTGTGTCCTCCTCCGGCTCATTCGCGGACAGCTCTGCCGGTTCACCCAGACCGCCCCGCTCTTCCGCCGCCGGCAACAGCGCCCCGGCTGCATCTCCTGTATCCTCTTCCGCCGCCAGTTCGGCCACAATCGCCTCCTGCGCGCTTTTCAGCGACGCCGTCAGCTCCGCCTCACCCAGCGCGCGGAATATCGTGCGGAAAATCACCAGCGCCGCCACAAAAATCTTCGCCCGCTGCGGCCCGATATAAACCGATTCCGCGCGTTTGGCATACGACAGCGGCAGAATTTCGCCGATAACCCTGTCCAAATCCGCCGTCGCCACCGTAACGCCGTCGGACGCAAATTTGTCATACTTCGGCATCTTTTTAATCAGCGACACCAGCCTGAGCGGCGTTGACGACGTCGCCACCAGCGCCGCCTGCCCGTGATAGTCAATGCCCGCCGTCTGTGCAAAAAACGGTTCCAGATATTTAAGCACCGCCTCTTCCAGCGCCTTTGCCCCGGCTTCGTTGTAATTCGCCAGCCCGAACATCTCGGTTGCGTTGCGCGCCCCGAGCGGCACCGATACCGTCGCCAAAATCTCCGGCGTTGCGGCGTTTGTCGCCAGCGTTACTTCCGTCGAGCCGCCGCCGAGGTCATACACCAGCAGGTACTTTTTCCCCGTCTGCGCGTTCAGCCGCGCCCCCAGAAGCGTCAGCCGCGCTTCTTCATATTCGCTGATAACTTCAATATCCACGCCGGACGTCCGTTTCACCTCGGCGCGAAACGCCGCGGTATTGGTGCTCATCCGGCACGCCGCCGTTGCAATCGCCCGATAGCGCCGGACATTATAAAGCTTTAGCATCTCCGCAAAATCCATAAACGAACAGATGGCGCGTTCCGTCGCCCGCCGGCAGAATTTGCCGCTTTCCGCCAGCCCCTCGCCGAGCGCCACATGCTTGACGTCGCGGTACACGGCATTCCCCGCCGTATCCGCAATCAGCAGCCGGTTGGAATTGGTGCCGAGGTCCATCGCCGCCACGCACGGCCGCCCGTCATAATCCGCCATGTTTTCGCTCATCTCCCGTTCCATCGTACCATTTCGCATCATCTGTACCGTTTCGTTTCTTTCCATCACCTCGTTTTTCTCCGTTCTCATCGTCCCATTCCTCTATCTTTTATGCTTATACTGCACATTTCCGCCGTTTCTCCGGTCGCTCTGCCCGCCGCTGCCCCGCCGGTCAAACGGAAACCTGCCGCTGCGCCGTTTCTTTTTGCCGTGGCCTGCGGCGTTGACGCGCCGTGCATGCATCATATCCAGCAAAATTCCCTCGCGGATGCCGCGGTCGGCAACCGTAATTTCCGAAATCGGCCAGAACGTCGTCAGTGCCTCAATAATCGCACACCCCGCAATCGTCAGGTCGGATTTGGACTGCCCGATGCACGGGTGTTTGCAGCGCCCCTCCGGCCCCATGGTTTTGATTTTGTTGATGGTAAAGTCAATATCCGGCGCCGAAATCGCAATCCCGTCCACCGCCGAACGGTTGTAACGCGGCAGTTTCAGATGCACCGCCCCGATGACCGTAACCGTCCCCGACGTGCCGATAACCTGAATTTCCTGATTGGCAATCGCCTCGCGGATATGGTGCTTGTCTTCAAATTCCTGCAAAATCGCCTGCGTACGCTCCACCACCGTGGAATACTCAAGCGTGCTCATCTCATGCCCGGCAAAGGCCTCCGAAATCGTAACCACGCCGTAGGGCAGCGACACAAAGCCTTCGATAAACGTTTTGCCGTTGTCCGTAACCCGCGCCAGCGAAATCTGCGTCGACCCGCCGCCGATGTCAAACACCAGCACGCGCTTGATGTTGCGATTCAGGAGCGGCAGGCACCCGACCACCGACAGCCGCGCCTCTTCCTTTGAAGAGATGACTTCAAGCTCAATCCCCGCCTCGCGCTTGGCCATTTCCGCAAACTGCGCCACGTTCTTCGCCCTCCGGCACGCCGCCGTCGCCACAAAGCGCGACGCCGCAATCGGCATATATTCGTCAATAACCCCGCGGCAGATTTTCAGCGCCTGAATCGTGCGGCGCATTGCCTTGGGCGACAGCTCGTTGTCCTGAATAATCCCCTCGCCGAGGCGCACCACTTTGGAAAAAGTTTCCACCACGCGAAACGAAGTCGTCGTCGGCGTCGCCACCACCAGCCGGCACGAGTTGGTGCCGAGGTCAATCGCGGCGTAGTTGTTCTGCGCCAGCCCCGGATTGCGGTCGCCCTTGCGGATTTCCCCGCGCGTCCGGTCGTACTTTCCCTGCGCATTAACATACTCCGCACCCCGACCGCTTTCGTTTTCCCTCGCCGCGCCGTTTCCGCCTGCCCGGTCGGTTCCGTTCTCCCGCACGCCGCCAAAACGTCCCGTCGTTTTTTTATTTTTATTCTTTTCCGGTAGTCCGTTTATTGTTTTCATTTGTTCTCCATTATCGCCAGCCCGGCACGCCGCTTATCCTGTCTGCCGCCTTTCAAACCGTCCCGCGCGCAAATTCCGATATTCCGCGCTCCACTCCTGACATCCCGGGCACGCCGCCTATTCTCCGAACATCTCCGCCCGGACAATCTGGCGCAGCTCGTCTATGCAGACCAGCTTGTGCTTCTTCGGGTCGACATAATGCCAGTACGCCCAGCCGTTGCAGGTCGTCGAGTCCTGCGCCGCCGCCCCCATCTGGTGGATGGAGCCTGTTTCCCCGCCAAACTTGACGGTTCCGTCGGAACGCACCACGGCCTTATGTTTCTTTTTCTCATCGTATAACACATCTCCCGGAGAAATCAAGCCCCTTTCTATCACCGCGCCGAACGGTACCCGCGGCAGCTTGCGCTTGCAGGTATATTCGAGCGCCGCGCTCTCCGGGCTGACTTCCACCGCCGCCAGACGTTCCCGCGCCCCGCGGATGTAGGTGGCGTCTTTTTCAATGCCGATGAAATTGCGTCCCAGCCGTTTGGCAACCGCGCCCGTCGTGCCGGTGCCGAAAAACGGGTCAAGGATAACGTCCCCGACGTTCGACGATGCCATAATCACGCGATACAAAAGCGCCTCGGGTTTCTGTGTCGGATGCAGTTTCTCGCCGGTTTCTTCGTTCTTGAGCCGTTCCTTGCCGGTGCAGAGCGGAATTTCCCACGTCGAGCGCATCTGCACGTCGTCGTTCATCGCCTTCATCGCCTCGTAGTTAAACGTATATTTCGCTTTCGGGTTCTTCGTCGCCCAGATGAGCGTTTCGTGCGCGTTGGTAAAGCGCGTGCCTTTGAAGTTCGGCATCGGGTTGGTCTTGTTCCACACGATGTCGTTCAAAATCCAGAACCCCAAATCCTGCATGATGTAGCCGACGCGGAAGATGTTGTGGTACGAGCCGATGACCCATATCGTGCCGTCTTCTTTGAGGATGCGGCGCGCCTCGCTCATCCATGCCTTGGTGTAGCGGTCGTACTCGGCAATGCTCTCAAAGCTGTCCCATTCTTCATAGACGCCCTTGACGTCGGTATTGTCGGGGCGTTTGAGCGCGTCGCCGAGCTGCAGGTTATACGGCGGGTCGGCAAAAATCACGTCCACCGAATTGTCGGCGATTTTCTTCATGGTTTCCACGCAATCCGCATTAATAATAGTGTTTAATATCGTTTCCAAATTATAATTACTCATCACGCATCCCTGCTAAAGTGGTATTGCCGATACCTTAGACCCGATTTGGTTAGCATAATCTTAACAACCGGAAACTTTTTTGCCCCCGTTCCCTACCCTCCTGAAAATGAATCAAAATTTATTCCCCTTCTCCGTCGCATGCCCCGCGCCCCTGCCCGGCTGCCCCGCCGGCACGTCCTCGACTGCCGCCCTGCCGGCCCTTATTCCCCGAGTGTGCGCAACACATTGAACATAGGGTAAATTTTATTCTTGTCAGACCGTAAAAAATATGGTATAATCAACTCACTAAAATAAAAATATCTCTATTATTAACCCGAAACAATGTCCTTGCGGCACTGTTTCATAAACAAAAAAAACATGAAAACAAATCATCTTTTTCTTTTGGCCATAGCGCTGATAAGCTTGCTCTTCACGGCATACGTCATTATCGCAATTATCAGCATCGCCGAAAATCCGGTTTGGGAAACTGTTCAAACCCATTTAACAACCCTGCCGCTGGCACTTGCCGTTATGTGTTATCTTGCCAAAATGGCCGATGACATCATCAGGGAAGCCAAAACTTCCGCCGGAAAATAACCGCAGCCGGAAACTTCCCCGCCGGAAAATCACACAGGAATGCCCCGCCCGGGCGCTCCTGTTTTTTTATGCCTTTTTGCGCCCGCCCCCTTTGCGCCGCCGGTTGCTTCCGCGCCTATACCGCACATTCCCGCTGCCGCTGCGGCGTTCATTTATTCCCGCAGCGCGAACCTCTCCCGCCGCATTTTCCGCATAACAGCACAGGGCAAACACGGCACGAACCACACTCCTTTTTCAGTCAGAAACACCAGATGAAAAATCCGTTCCCCAGACTTTGCCTGCCGCAGCCCTCATACCCTCGCCGAAAAGTTCCTCTCATGCCCGCACCCGAAAGTTCTTCTCATACCCTCGCCGGAGCTTTTCCTCCCGCCCCGGTCGCAACAATTTCCCCTTTAAGCTTGACCTTTTGTTTTTGCCTGCTTATACTCTGTTCAAACATCAAAGGAGGTATCGTTATGAAAAATTTTGCTCTGACTCTCGCCTTATTGTCTGCCGCGGTTCTTTCCCCGGCTGCAACTCCGTCCCCCGCGCACGCTGCCGACACGCTGCCGGCTCCTGCCGCCCTTTCCCCTGCGCACGCTGCCGGCACGCTGCCGATTGCCTCCGCCCCGGACGCTCCTGCCGTGCCGCCTGCCGCTTTCTCGGCCGGTTCTTCCGCGGCGCAAAACCCGCGCGGCATGACTGCCCCTGCCCCGGAACAAAATCTCCTTGACGACAAAATCTACTTCTTCGCCCATGCCATGTGCATCGCCTGCAAAGACGCCTTTGTCTATCTTGATGCCAACCATCGCGACCTTAACATTCCGATTACGGATATGAAGTTTCACCACAATCTTGAACTCTACAAACAGTGCGTTAAAAAATTTAATATCCCCAACAGCGATCTCCGCCTGCCTTTAATCTGCATGGGAAATCATTACATTATGGGGTGGGAACCGGAAGACGGCGCCCGGTTTGAGGAATATCTGCAAAAATTCCGGCAGGAAACCGCCGCCGCCGGACATGCGGCCATTTCCGCCGCCGTGGACGAAGCCGTTCCCGGCCCTGCTCCGGAATTAAAGGAACCGCTTGCCGTTCCCGCTCCCGCAGCTTTCCCTGCCCCTGCTGCTTCCGCCCCGGCCGCCGCCCCGACTGCTGCGGCTGAAGAAACGTCAGGCGGCATCGCGGCCAGCCTTGAGGCGCTGAAAGGCTCCGAACCCATAGAACCAACGGCCATCGTCCGCGACGAATAGGCTTAGTCCGCATTCCCGCGCCGCCGCCCCTGCCATTCTGCCGCCCGGATGCTCTGATATCCGCCCGCTCTGGCGCCCCGTTCCCCTCCCTCACAAAAAATTTGAAAGGTCTCGCATGCTTACCGATATAGAAATAGCCAATCAGGCAAAACCGTTTAAAATCAGCAGGATTGCCGCCAAACTTAATTTGACGGCTGAAGACATCGAGCCTTACGGCAAATATAAGGCCAAACTGTCGCGCGCCAAGACTGCCGAACTCGCCTCCCGCACCATGACCGCCCACCCTATCGCCGCTTCTGCACGCCTCTCCGAAACCCAGGCAGCCCCTGCCCCAAACGGCAGCCATTCTCTCCGTACCCCGGCGCCGCGCGGCGCCCTCATCCTCGTTACCGCCCTGACCCCGACCCCGGCCGGCGAAGGCAAATCCACCGTTTCCATCGGTCTGGCCGATGCCTTGCAGCGCCTGAAAAAGCGCGTTGCCCTCTCGCTGCGCGAACCCTCGCTCGGCCCCTGTTTCGGCATCAAAGGCGGTGCTGCGGGCGGCGGGCGCTCGCAGATTGTTCCGATGGACGAAATCAACCTCAACTTTACCGGCGACATTCACGCCATCACCGCCGCCAACAACCTGCTTGCCGCCATGATAGACAACCACATCAAATTCGGCAACGGGCTGGGTATTGCCAAAGTCTTCTTCAAACGCTGCGTGGACCTAAACGACCGCGCCCTCCGCGAAGTCCGCATCGGCCTCGGCGGCAAGGCTAACGGCATTCCCCGCACCGACGGTTTTAACATCTCCGTCGCCTCCGAAATTATGGCGATTCTCTGTCTGGCCGAAGACCTTGCCGACCTCAAAAGCCGTTTAAATCAGATTGTTATCGGCGAAACCTCAGACGGTACGCCAATTTATGCCCGCGATTTAAACGCCGCCGGTGCCATGGCGGCCATCCTCAAGGATGCCGTTCTGCCCAATCTGGTGCAGACGCTGGAACACACCCCCGCCTTCGTCCACGGCGGCCCGTTCGCCAACATCGCCCACGGCACCAGTTCAGTCATCGCCGCACGCACCGCTCTGGCGCTGGCAGATTATGTCGTAACCGAAGCCGGTTTCGGCGCCGACCTCGGAGCCGAAAAGTTCTTTGACATCTTTGCCCGCAAATCGGGGCTTTATCCCGATGCCGTCATCCTCGTCGCCACGGTGCGCGCGCTGAAGATGCACGGCGGCGTTGCCAAAACGGATTTGAACGCCGAAAACCTTCCCGCCCTTGAAGCCGGATTTGCCAATCTCCGCGCTCACATCGCCAACCTCCGCCGCTTCGGCGCCGAGCCGGTCGTGGCTGTCAACCGCTTCGTATCCGACACCCCCGCCGAATTAAAGTTGGTGCAGAAACTGTGCCGCGCCGAAGGCGTGGAAGCCGTCGTTTCCGAAGGCTGGGGCAAAGGCGGGAAAGGCTGTGTAAATCTTGCTAAATCAGTACTTAACAGGATTGAGTTGAATCGGAATATGAACAGCGCCGCCGCACCTCTCTCCCCGTCGGCCGTACCCGCGTCCCCCGTTCTCCCCGCCTCATCCGCCGGCACCCCTCCTCCTGCATCTGCCCCGATGGACTCATCCGCCGGCACCCCTCCTCTTGTGTCTGCCCCGATGGGCTCATCCGCCGGCACCCCTCCTCTTGCGTCTGCCCCGATGGGCTCATCCGCCGGTTCGCTCCGCCTGCTCTACCCCGATGCCCTCCCGCTTGCCGACAAAATCCGCACCGTTGCCCGCGGCATATACGGCGCCGGACGGGTAACGTTTACTGCTGCCGCCCGCCGCGATTTGGCAAAGTTCACCCGCTGGGGCTACGGCCGCCTGCCGGTCTGCATCGCCAAAACCCAAAATTCGATTTCGCACGACAAAACGCTGCTCGGTGCCCCGCGCGGCTATACGTTCCCGATAACTGAAGTCCGCCTCTCCGCCGGAGCCGGCTTTGTCGTCGCCCTCTCGGGAGAAATCAACACCATGCCCGGCCTGCCCCGCCATCCCGCCGCCGAAAATATTGACGTGGACGAAAACGGCATCATCAGCGGCCTGTTCTGACCGTCTGCTCAGGCACGCTCCTCCGCCGCCCCGCCTCTCATCGCTCAGGCACGCAGTACTACCGCCCGCAGACAGCCCGCTCGGCGCCCCCGCCGCCCTGCCACTCCCCCAAAGCCCGCACCTTTTCTCCAGTCCCTCTCCCGTTGCCCCGCCCTTGTTGCCCGTGGCGCTGCCACCCCCGCATAAACAAGCGGATAACTGCCGCTTTTTTTTTGACACGCCGCCCCGCCGCCTTATAATGTTTTCATAAACCGCGGTTCTTGCCTTTTCCCCTGCGGAAAACCGGAAAAGAAAACCGCCGTCGCCATAAACGGCCGCCCGTGCGCCCGGACTTGAAGTTCAGGCCGGAAAACCGGCAGCCGCAGCAACTCTGGCCGCCCGTGCGCCCCAACCTGTTCTCCAAAGACCGGCGCCGCGCCGCCGCCAGCCAATGCCAACCGCCACAAACCGGGTGAAAAGCTTATGAAAAAGTCATTGTTTTATCTCATCTGTGCCATCATGGGGGGGCTGATTGCCGCCCTCGGGCTGTTAATCGCCAAAAAATTCGGCTTCGCCGTTTCCGTCTCCGGAGCGGTAACCGCCGGGTTTGCCGTCGCTGCCGCAACCTTTGCCGCGCTGACACCCGCGGTGCAGGAAAAAATCCGCCATGTCTGCTGCGATTTGGACTGGGCGGAAGAAGTCTGCCGCGGCTACAATGCCATTCCCCGGCTTTATCGCAAAAGTTTCTGGCAGCTCTTCGGTTTCATCAACCTTGCCTTTTTGTTCCATACCGTCAACTTTATGTGGGGCAACCGCGACTGGGCGGCGGTGCGCTTTGCCGTCGACCCGGCGCAGAGCCTGAGTGAAGGGCGTTTTTCCGCCTGGTGGCTGCAGGAGCTTTTGTTTGATGGCAAGATTCTCCCTGTCATCAACAATCTCTGGGCATTCGCGGGCCTGGCGCTGGCCGGCGTCCTGCTCGGCATTTACTGGAAGCTGCCGCAGCGCACCGCCGCGTTTGTCGTAACCGGGCTGTTTTTCCTCATCACGCCCTATACCCTGAGCTGGCTTTACTTCGCCCAAAATACGCTGGGCATTTTCTGGCTGCCGGCCATCGTGCTTGCGGCGCTGCTGCTTTCGGGCTGCCGCAGCCGCAACCTGAACGCCGTTTACGCCTGTAACATCGCCTCTGTTCTGTTGCTCGTTATGGCGCTCGGTACCTACCTGCCGGTCATTAATTTTATCGGCGTCGCCGTGCTGGGCAAGGTCTTCCTGCAAACCGTCTTTGCCGACATCAGCCTGAAGTGCGCGTTTAAACGCATTGTTCAGAGTATCGCCAACCTTACCGCCGCGCTGATGATTTACGCGTTTATCATCGTCGTCCTCAAAGACACCGGCATTATGCGCCCGGCCTACAACACCGAGCTGATGCCTCTTATCGCCCTTCCGGCCAAAATCCCGGCGCTGCTGGCGGTCATGGTCGAACAGTTCGCCGTGTCCCTGCCGTTTGCCGACCTGTTTTATAAGCTCATGTATCTCGCCATGGTGCTGACGGCTCTCTTCGCGCTGATTTTCCAAAGCCCGGACGTCAAAGCCGCCGCCCGCGGGCTGCTGCTGGTTCCGTTTATCCTGCTCGCATCCAAATTGGCGTTTTTCCTCTCCGTTCCTTCGGCGGAAAACCCCGCCCACCTGGCGCGGATAGATTTCTTCGGCCTGCCGCTGATATATGCGCTGGCGCTGACAACGGTCTTAAAACTCGGCGGCGCATATTTGAAACGCCTCGGCTACGCGCTGGCAATCGTCGTGATTTTCGCCGGCTTTGTCCGCGTCGCCTATGCGCTGAAAGTCTGGAAATTCGGCTGGGAGGCGGAAACCAAACTCGCCGAACGCATTATCACCCGGCTGGAAAAGCTGCCGGAATTTAACGTCAACGGGCATTACAAACTGCTGCAAATCGGTGAGCAGAGCCTGCGCGGTAAATATTATATCAGAAAGCCCGGCGAGCAGCCGAGCGGCGAACTGCTGGCCTGGGCATATTATCCCGCCGGCCGCGCCAAAGACGCATATAATTTCTATTATCAGGCAGATTTTCTGGAAGCCGACGCCGGGCTGGGCGAGGCCGTTGCCGCCAATCCGAACCTGCGGGAATATATTTTGAACCGCGCCCGCCCGTGGCCTGCACCGGAAAGCCTGTTCATCAGCGGCGAATACATCGTGCTGGTGCTGGACGACGCTGCCCTCGCCAAAGCGCAGGCCGCCCTTTCAGCGCAGCCGTAAGCCTCGCGCGCACGAAAGTGCAGACTCCCCTGTGGCGCCGACACTTGCCTGTGGCGCTGCCACTCTGGCGTGCCTGCGGTTGTGCTCCCCGTTTCCATATCTCTTCTCCAATACTCCTCTCCCGACCTTTTCCCCAACGCTCCTTTTTTTCTTGACAAAAACGCCGTTTCGGCTATCATGTCTTTGTCAAAATAAAAATCTGTGAATTATCATCCCCATTATTTATCAACTAATAAAGCCCGCAAAGTAAAGTATGCGGCACGAAGATTATGAAACTCAAAAATCTGGATCAGGAACTGGAGTTTATCCGTTCCGCCGAACCCAAACAGCTGGTGGCTTACGTCGTAAACAACCGTTTCAGCGCCCGGGCCGAAAAACAGCTGATTAAACGAGGGATAACCGAAGCCAGCCTGTTCTATATCAAAGCTTATGGCTTGAAAGAACCGGCACAGGTAGAAGTTTTCCGTGCCAATCGCCCGCAGCTGGTGGATGCCGTGCTCGAAAGCGCCGCAGACCCGTGCCGGACAATTGCGCTGCTTCTCACTCACGGCGAATACAACACCGTGATGAAGTACCTCAAACGTCATGACGTGCCCCAGTATACCGAGCGGGATATCGTCTGGAGCGGCAGTGAAAAGGCCATCATCAGCCACATCAACCGCCACCGGATTTCCATGTTCGCCAAATACGACCTGATTATGCGCGGCAATCATAACATCATTATGCTTGTCATCGCCAAAGGCCGCCTGAACGAACGTGAAAAGCTGGCGCTGCTGACCCGCGGCACCTACGAAGAAGTCAACTTCCTCATTGAAACGCAATCCAACCGCAAAGAAGCGGAAAAACTGCGCCAAATGAAGATGATACGCTTCAACAGCCGCAAAAAGGTTGAACAGTTCATCGCCCGCCGCCGTTTTGTGCAGGAAGCCGAAGACTTCTTTTTCAAACACGGCGCTTTCTCATTGCTTGTCAAGTACGTTATGCACTATCAGATTCCGAACGGGCAGGAAATGATTCTCAAACGCGAAGACCGCCCCGAAATTCTGGGCTACCTGTCCAAACACTGGCTCTGCGAAGCAAGCGAGAAACTGCTCCTGAAACGCGGCATTCACGCGGAAATCAAGGCTTACATCAAAAAGCACTGTTTCCACGACGAGCCGGAAGTACATTTCGTCAAACGCGGCAACCATCGCGAAATTATGCTCTACCTCGCCAATCACAGCCTTTGTGACGAAGCGCAGCGCGAACTGATTTACCGCCGCAACAACGAGGAAATCATGTACTTCATCAGCCGTTATCCGCTCGCGGACATTGCGGTTGAGGCGTTATGCAAATGCGGCAGCGATACGGCGTTTGACCTCTGGATGCAGGATTTGCCCCGCCGCCAAAACGGCAGCGAAGACCTTGCATTCGCATCGGCTAAAGCGGTATTTAACCGCCCGGCCGCCAAAACGAAAAACCCGGCACGGGAATTTCTCGCGGCCTCCCCGGCCTGGCACAGGCTGTAATGCCTTTATGCCCGGTTCGGCTGCCAACGCGGTACCGCCTGCTCAAGAGCCAACGCAACGCCGCCTGCTCAAGAGCCAACGCGATGCTGATTTGCCCGTTGGCCGGTGTTGCCCCGCTCAAGAAGCAACGCAGCACCGCCCCGCACAAGGGCCGACACTGTGCAAATCCGCTCATTGCCAAACAGCGTTGAGCCATCTCCAGCACTGAGCCATCTCCGCGGAACCCGAAAAATTCCCGCCGATGAAAACTCCGATGACAGAAACGAACAGGCCGCCCGTGAGGGCAGCCTGTTTTTTTTTGAGCGCCCGTACGCTCTTCTTTCTCCCCCATCTCTCCACATCGCACGCTCCTCCCGTTCCGCACACAACAAAACCACACACAACAAAATCGCACACAACAAAATCGCACACAACAAAACCGCCCGCAGGCATCCCCCGCAGGCGGTTCATCTTATCTCGGCTCAGGTTTTTCCGCTGCTCTGGCACCGGATTACCCTGTCCGAGTATCGGTCTGAAGTAAAATTACTTCAATTCAACCTTAGCACCGGCAGCTTCCAGCTTAGCCTTGATTTCTTCGGCTTCAGCCTTCGGAGCGCCTTCCTTAACAGTCTTCGGAGCACCGTCAACCAGGTCTTTGGCTTCTTTCAGACCCAGAGAGGTAATGCCGCGGATTTCCTTAATAACGTTAATTTTGTTAGCGCCGGCTTCAACGAGGATAACGTCGAATTCGGTCTTTTCTTCAGCTGCGGCAGCAGCACCGCCGGCAGCCGGAGCAGCAACGGCAGCAGCCGCAGAAACGCCCCACTTTTCTTCCAGCATTTTCGACAGGTCGGCAGCTTCCATAACTGTCAACGCAGATAATTCTTCAACTAATTTGGCTAAATCGGCCATTTTTTTTCTCCAATTAAATTAAACTTATTATTCAAACTTTTTTATCATCACCACCCGGCAACAGCCGCTCTTTTCCCCCGTCTGCTTTCCCGTCCGTTCAATTCGGGCAGAAAATCCGCAATCCGGTCAAAAAAGCCCGGCCGATACCGGCCACACTCGTTAAGCTTACGCGGCTTCTTTCTCGCTGTAAGCTTTGGTAACGCGTGCCAGCGCGGCACCCGGAGCCTGCAGCAGGCCGATAATCTTGGCGCGCAGTTCGTCCATAGACGGAATGGTTGCGAGCCGTTCGATTTCTGCCATCGACAGAACGCCGGAACTCAAAGCGCCGCCGACAACCAGGAATTTCTCATTCTCTTTCGCGAACTGTACGCAGAGTTTGCATGCAGAAATCGGGTCGGAGGAATAAGCCATGATGGTCGGCCCCTTGAACAAATCGTCCAAGCCTTCGAATTTCGTACCTTTAAGAGCAAGACGGGTAATGCGGTTTTTGGTAACTCTCAATTCAGCGCCGAGTTCGCGGGCTTTCTTTCTCAATTCGCCCATTTCCGCTACGGTCAGTCCTCTGTAATGAGAAATAACCACAGCTTCAGAGCCGGAAATCAGTCCATTCATCTCGCTGAGGAGTTCAGCTTTTTCTTCGCGATTCACTTGCTTGTCTCCAAAATCTGATTTTGCGGCAACAGCAGCCTGTCCTTACAGTCGCCTGTCCCCGTAAAACCGTTTACAACACCTGCGCTTCCGCCCCGTTCTTATCACATCGCCTTGCAGTAAGCCGCTTTTCACAGTCCTAAACCACCTTCCGCAGCCTCAAACCACCTTCCGCAGCCTCAAACCGCTCTCGCAGTCCTGAACCGCCTTCCGATGCCTCAAACCGCTTTTCAAAGTCCCGAACCGCTGTTCGGCGCCCCTTTCGGGCAATAAAAAAACCGGCGCGGTGCACGCAGCACCAAATCTGTCCGGAGGAGAAAAAATTGATTAATTAAATCTGTTTACTCCGTCTGCGCAGGAAATTAAGGAACCCGTCCGCACCGAAACTTTCGTCTGGAAAATTCTGTTTCAGAACTTCTTTTCGAAAATTCCTCTCCGAAACCTTTACAGCAAAGCTCTCGCTCTGCCCCACTCCGGGAATGCGTCCGGCCGCCGCCTGCGGTCTTGGACAGTATGAACAGCGCTGTTGCACGTTCTGCATCAAACCAACCAAACATTGCCCTGATGCATACCGGCGGCAGCCCCGCTCAAGTTGACTCCGTATTTAAATGATTCTTTTGCCGGAGTCAAGCTTTTTTTTCAACATTTTAAATACTGTCCGCCCAACAAACAGCTCAAACCGCCCCGCATAAAAAACGCCCCGCCCCCACAACCGCCACACGAAAAACGCCCCGGAGTTTTCCCCGGAGCGTTCTTGACAAAACCGTTTCTTTTCTGCCGCCCCGCCGCCTCAGCATAACTGCCGGCAGCGGCCGCACGGCTCAAAACAGCTGCTTACAGCGCAGACGCGTCAACGCGTACGCCGACACCCATCGTTGAGCTGATGGAAATCTTCTTCAGATAAGTTCCCTTCAGCGACTGCGGCTTAGCCTTCAAAATCGTTTCGATAAACGTTTTGGCATTGTCGTAAATTTTGTCTTCACTGAACGAAGCCTTGGCAATACCGGCATGAACAATACCGTTCTTCTCAACGCGGAACTGAACTTCGCCGGCTTTTGCCTTTTTAACGGCATTGGCAACATCCGTCGTAACCGTACCGAGCTTCGGATTCGGCATCAGGCCTTTCGGTCCCAGAACGCGGGCAACGCGTCCGGCCAGCCCCATCATATCCGGGGTAGCGATGCAGCGGTCAAATTCGATTTTGCCCGCCAGAATGGAGTCAACCAAATTCTCGGCACCGACGATATCGGCACCGGCAGCTTTTGCCTCATCGGCTTTTTCGCCCTGTGCCATAACCGCAACGCGGACAGTCTTGCCGTTTCCGTGCGGCAGGCCGCATACGCCGCGAACCATCTGGTCGGCATATTTCGGGTCAACGCCGAGGTTGATTGCCAAATCAATCGTTTCGTCAAATTTCGCGCCTGCATTGGCCTTAACCAGCGCAACCGCTTCCTTCAAAGAGTAGCTCTTGTTCTTGTCTACGTTCTTATAGGCGTTTACTAATCTTTTTCCGGTCATCGCTTTACTCCGTTACCTGAATACCCATCGAAACAGCCTGGCCTTTGACCATATTCATCGCTGCTTCAACCGTTGAACAGTTCAAATCCGGCATTTTGGCTTCGGCGATTTCTTTCACCTGCGCCATGGTGATTTTGCCGGCAACTTCCTTGCCCGGAGTCTTGGAAGCGGATTTAACGCCCGCTGCCTTTTTGATGTAGTAGGATACCGGAGGCAGCTTGGTGATGAACGTGAAGCTCTTGTCCTCGTAAGCGGTAATGATAACCGGAGTCGGAATGCCCGGTTCCAAAGACTGCGTCGCTGCGTTGAACGCCTTGCAGAATTCCATAATGTTCAAGCCTTTCTGGCCCAGAGCCGGACCAACCGGAGGAGACGGGTTAGCCTTGCCTGCCGGAATCTGAAGCTTGATTAAACCTAAAATCTTCTTTTTAGACTTAGCCATTTTTAAACCTCAATTCTTAAATTGTTTTTTCCAAAGGTCCGTGGTCAGAACATGGCTGTTCCCCCACGGGATTAAACAAAGTTCCGCCCCCAAACATGACGTTTCCGGCGAAACCAAATATCGCCCCGTTTCAGCCGCTTGCCGCCAAAGAACCGACCATTCCGCCGCTCCTTTCGCGATTCGCCGCCTGTACAAGGCTTGGCTTTAATACCACAAAGAAATAAAATGTAAAGCTTTTTTTTCATTTTCCGCGCTGCATTGTCAGTTCACTGCTTTTGCCTGAAAAACGCGCTCAAAAAACTGCTGAAAAATAAGGTACCTTAATTTTCAACAATATTCAACAATTTATTTTTCAATATATACAACACGTTAGCAATAGAAACTTTTGATTATGTTATAGGTACAATAATTATACGCAACAATACAAGAAAGGAAGAGAACAATGACTGACAATCAATACATTTTCTTTATCGGCGGCAAAGACCTCGAAATGGAAACCATCAAACAACTGCTCAGTACCCATAACCAGCCGTATATAGACAAAAATCTCGGCTGGGGCGCCAAAACTTCGGCTTACGAAGCGGAAATCAGCCAAGCCGCCGCCGACGGTAAAACCCCGGTCGTCATTGAGCTGGAGCAAGACTGCAAATTGCCCGAAAACGCCATAAATATCGACCATCACAACCAAAACGCCGGCCGTCCGGCATCCGTCCTTCAAATCTGCGATTTGCTGGGAATTGAGAAAACCCGGGATTTGCAGCTTATCGGAGCCAACGATGCTGCCTATATTCCGGGCATGATGGAAATGGATGCCGCGCCGGAAGAAATCGCCCGGGTGCGCCGCCGCGACCGGATGTGCCAGGGCATTACCGAAGAACAGGAAAAAGAAGCAGAACGCGCAATCAGTAAAAAAGAAGAAATCTGCGGCGTTACCATCGTCAGGATGGCACACTCCAAAACTGCCACGGTCGCCGACCGCCTGTTTGAAAAGGATAAACAGCAAAACCTGCTGATTCTCTCCGATGACGGCGAAGCCAATTATTTCGGCGATGGCAAACTCTGCAAAATGCTGCAAGGAAACGTCATTGGCGAACAGCCCGCCCCGTGGGATGCAAACCAGACCATCCCTGTTTATGACAATTTCGGCGGGTGGAACGGCGGAGCCGGCTTGGGCGATGAAAACGGCAATGCTTTCTGGGGAGGTTATCCCGACCATGAAAAAGTGCTGAACTACATAGTCAGTTACAATCGTGAAAAACAGGAAAGAACCGCCGCCAAAACCAACGCCGCCATATTGGCAAAAAACAACAGGGACAGATAACCCGACACACGGACGGAATAAAACATTATATGTTCCGTCCGTCATTTTCAATTTATTGCACTCTTAACTTAAGGAAACATAAAATGAATGAAAAAATTCAGAAGACTGAAAATAATTTCGCCAAACGGACAGACGTTTTAGGCGTCTACAATGTAAATGGCGCCCAGACGACCATAAGCAGAGCCGAAGACGCCGATTTGGTCTTTGACATTGCCCTGAATGGCAAATTATTGTCCCTGGCGCTAAAAAGGTCACAGCATAATACCGGAAAGTCTCCCTATACCCGCTGCATGCAGGGCGTTGGCGCCCCTGCGTACAAAGGGGAACATCTCGTTGACTATTCTCTCCGGTTTGATTTGGACGGCATTTCCGCCGGTGAACAAATTTCTTTTATTGGTGCCAAATACGATGAATGGAATGACTCCCCCATCCCGTCTTACGATGTAGATATAAAAAAAGGAATTCCCCAAAGCGAACATAAAAAAATCGGAGAAATACTGAAAAGGCAAAATGAAGACATGGCTTTGATATGGAACAAATTTGTTTTGGATGCGGAACAGATGGTTTCCCAAAACAACGTAAAATCATCGGCATTCAATTCCAAACTGGCTGATTTTCTGTACAACGGCAGATAAGGCGATATGAACCCTCCGCAAAAATAAAACAGGCACACTGAAATTCCGACAATCTTGCTCCGCCCGCTTTTTCTCTCGTGCCTGCTTTTCTGCCTGCACGCGGCTTCCTTTTTCTCTCGTGCCCGCTTTTCTGCCTGCACGCGGTTTCCTTTTTCTCTCGTGCCCGCTTTTCTGCCTGCATGCGGTTTCCTTTCGCTCTCGTGCCTGCTTTTCTGCCGGCACGCGGTTTCCTTTCGTTCTCGTGCCTGCTTTTCTGCCTGCATGCGGTTTCCTTTCGCTCTCGTGCCCGCTTTTCTGCCTGCACACGGTTTCCTTTTTCTCTCGTGCCCGCTTTTCTGCCTGCATGCGGCTTCCTTTTTCTCTCGTGCCCCTGCCCCGAAATTTTCCGCTTGCCAAGTCCGCAAAAATATGCTATCCTCACTGCCGTAAAATTATAGATATGCCTATTACTAACCCCTAAATAAATTCAATATGAAAACAAAAAAGAAGATGATGAGAAAAGCATTCCTGACAATGCTTCTCAGCGCAATGTTAATGTCATTAAGTTCGTGTATGAGCTTCCCGCTTTTGGGCGACTGTCCGCCGCCTCCGCCGCATCACCATCCGGCAAGGTTCCACCGTCCCCCGAAACCGCTGCCGCCTACCCCGCCGACTCCGCCGCTTCGGCCGATGCCGCGCCGGTAGCTGCACGAACACCGAAAACAAAAAGGTTCTCCTGCGGGAAGAACCTTTTTTATTGCCCGCCGCTTCCCCCTGCCAAACAAAAAAACTCTTGCCAACCCGCCGAAAAAAGAGTATAATTTTCCCAATAAACATTTTGCCGAGGTCGCTATGATAACCAATACGGAAGATTTCAAACTCTATTTATACTACAACTTCCCTGCCGACTATCGGTCATACACCCGAGACGGCATAACCGAAAATGCCGTAAATGCTATCCATTCGCGCCATGAAGGCAAATATGCCGTTTGGCAGAAACTGAGCTGCGAACCGTGGATAAAAGCCTTTTACGGCAACATCCTGCCGTCCGAAGTGTTCAGCGGCCAGCTGCCGCCGGAGTTTCTCCGCGAACGTGCCATCAAACTGGTTCTGCAAAATCCGGTTTACCTGAACCGGGAAGTCCTCGCGCTGCGGATGCAATACCCCGTAACCATGCCCAATATGGTATATTCCGTCGTTCCCTTTCAGGAGCTGAAACGTTATGAAAACATACTCGCCGCCGCAGGATATGATGAGGACAACCTGGGCCATGCCTTAAACTGCAAAGAAAAGAGCCTGATTTTTGCCGCTAAGGCAGAAGCGCTCGGCATCCCCGAAAAAAATGCCAAGACCATTCTCCATCAGGCGGAAACCGTCAACTTGTTGGAACAGCTGGCTCTGCTAAACCAAAAAGCCAATCAGGCACAGACCGAAGCAGAACGCGAACACGCCCTTAAACAACTGGACGCATTTATTGCCGTCAATGCCGAATATCTCTATAAAAACCGCCAACAAATCGATAACGTGCTGCATCGGCTTAATCAGGTTTCCGAACCCGCCCCGGACAAAGCCGCCACTCCCTCTGTCATGTCTGCGGACATTCCTTCCCCGACTATCGTTTCCCCGGACAACGCTGCTCCTGACAATGCTGCTCCTGACAACGTTTCCCCTGTTTCTTATTCGCCGCACCCCGATTTTTCGCGCCGCCGCCCCCAAGCGGATAAGAACCCCGGCAACAGTCAGACAGCAACAGCAGCGACATCAACAGCGGCGACATCAACAGCGGCGCCAACGGCAACAACAGCATCAATTTTCCCCCGCGACATAGGAGCAGAAAACGAAACGACCTGCTATGGCATAAACCATGCCGACGCCGCCTTTGGCATTTACGACTATTTAAACAACCGCATGGATGCCGCCGTCGCAACGCAGCTGGAAAAACTAAACCGGAATGGCGCTTTGTCCGCCCCTTTGAACGCCGGGCTGCATACCGATACCGTTACCGCCTCCAAATCAGCTTCGCCGGCACAACTGAAAGCGCATATCCGCCCGCCGCATGATTTAACAAACTGGAGCAGCGACTACATCTCCCAAAGAGCCGCCGCGTCGCCTGCATGGCGCAAAGAAATGGCTCAAGCCGCAGAAATCGTTCATACCTCAAGCACAGATGCCCGCAGCCTGTCAGAATTCGCCGCCGCCCTGTCCCAAAACCTGCACGGTTTGCACATCGCCGAAACCGGACAGAAAACCTGACCGCCCTGACTCCCGAGCTGCAGGAAATACGCTCCCGTATTAATCAGCGGCAAAATGTCCTCTCCCGCCTTCACATCAGCAAATTGGAAAATCCGTATTTATCAGACGACATATCGAGCCAAGCACCGCAGCCGCATGACAATAATCGGCAAACCGACAGCAAACCCCATGACAATAATCGGCAAACCGACAGCAAACCCCATGACAATAATCGGCAACCCGGAAGCACCACCTACGGCAACAACCGGCAAACCGGCAGCAAACCCCACAGCCGCAATTGACCGCCTGCCGACATATCATACCGCCCCGCGCCCGGAAAAACCGCTAGTTTTCTTTTCCCTTTCTCTCGTCTGCCGGAAATACCGCACCTGCGACAGTCCCCAGACGTACACGGCGCAACAATGTGGCGCACCATCTGCGATGAAATCTCTTACAATAGAATCTTCTGCAATAAAACGCGCAAAATTAGCCCTTTAATGGTTTCAGCGCATCGCTTTCGCCAAACGAATACATATAATTGTACCCGCTGCCCGCAATCAGCGCGTCCATCTGCTTGCCGAGTTTTTTGGTACGCTTGAGCATCGTAACATACATCCCCATCGCCTGAAATTCCCGCGCCTTATCCGCAACCTCGGCAAAATCGTCGGTCTGGTTATAGACCAGAATGACTCTTTCGCCCCGCGGCGGCACAAAGCCCTCTTCCTGCAAAATTGCGCAAATGCGTTCAAACCCGATGGAAAAACCGACCGCCGGCACCGATTCGCCGGTAAACTTGCCGATCATGTTGTCATAGCGTCCGCCGCCCGCCACCGACGAGCCGAACTTCGGGCTGACGATTTCAAACACCATGCCCGTGTAATAGCCCATGCCGCGCACCAGCGACTTGTCATACACGACGTTAAAGCGCCCGTACGCAATCTCGCGCGCAAACCGCAGCACCTGCCGCATCTTCTCCACCACCGACGCATCGGAAGCAAACCCTTCCGCTGCCGCCAGAGCGCTCTCTTCATCGTCCGCCGCGCTGATGACCGCAATAAATTTCTCCACCTTTTCCGCTGCGTATCCTTTGCTGAGCAGTTCGTCTTTGACGCCGTCCAGCCCGATTTTGTCAAGCTTGTCGAAGATAATGCAGACCGGCATGACGTCATCGTCGCCGAACCCGGCCGACTTAATCATGTCCGTCAGCAGCCGCCGGTCGTTGATGCGCAGGGTAAAATCCGTAAACCCGATGTTGTCCAGCGCCGAAGTCGTTGCCGCAATCAGCTCCATTTCGGCATTGTTGGATGAGTCGCCGATAATGTCGATATCGCACTGGAAAAACTCGCGCAGCCGCCCTTTTTGCGGCCGCTCGGCACGAAACACCCGGTCAATCTGAATGGATTTGAACGGCATGTTCAGAAACTGCCGGTTATTGGCATAATAGCGCGACAGCGGCATCGTCAGATCATAGCGCAGCCCGCTGTCCACAAGGTCGTCTTCCGTCAGCCCCTCTTTGGCAAGGTCTAGTTTCTGCCCCCGCTTGAGGATTTTGAAAATCATCGCCAGGTTTTCGCCGCCGTCGCTTTTGTTCAGGCGCTCGATATCCTCCATCGCCGGCGTTCCGATTTTCTGAAATCCGTATTGTTTATAGGTGTCGGCGATTTTGCCCTGGACATAGTCGCGGAGTTCCGCCTCGTTCGGCAGGAAATCCTTGGTGCCTCTGACCGGCTGTGCGTTGATTTTCATAGCGTTGCAAATCCTCTTGTTGTAAATTGAACCGTAATCTTCCTTTTCTTACCCCATATCAAAAAAAAAATCAAATCAATTTTGCATATACCGCCCCGCTCCCTGCTCCCTGCCCTCTGCTCTCCGCTCCCTGCCCTCTGCTCTCCGCTCCCTGCCCTCTGCTCCCCCTGCAAAAAAATTAAAACTAAAACTCTTTTGCACTTTAAATTTATATTTTTTTATGTTATAATAGGCAGGAAAGAAAAGAAGAGGAACCCAGAGTGAGGAGAACTGCCATGAAACGCCAGCTTTCGGAAATCGAAGCCCTGCTGAACGAAAAGTATTTTGAGAGCAAAATCGATATGATTCCGGCCAGCCTCAAAACCATCTATTCCGCCGTCGGCGGCAAAGATGTGCTGGTTGCGCGCGAACTGATTATCAACGACCGCGTTATGCTCGGCGTCGAATACACGCCTGACGGGCTGATTGCCGGGGCATATACGACCGATAAAAACGGCCGCCGCGTCCGGGTTGAAAGCAATTACGAAAAGACCGAAGCCAACCGCACGCCGCACAACCTGATTTCGGAACGCCTCGACGAAGTTGCCAAAACGCTGGCGCGCGAAGAAAGGGAACGCAAAAACGACGCCTCCTCCCTTGCGCCGGAAAAGTCCGCTCCCAAGGCCGTTGCCCAACGCAAATTAAGCGAAGATGAAATCCGCCGCATGAAACAGATGGAGGAATACAACAAAAACCGCCGCGGCTGCTGAACCGGTACACCGGTGCGCCGCACATCCCATTCCCGACACAAAAAGCGCTGTCCGTTACAGACAGCGCTTCTTAATTTTCGGAAACATTCCGCGTTGGCAAACGGCTCCGTGCCCAAACCTCAAACCGGTTCGAAACAGGCGCCATGGCAAACCGCACGGCTATCAGCTCATTACCGGCCCGCTATCAGCTCTCGACCGGCTCGCAAAGCAGCTCATAACCGGCTCACAGAACAGCCTCAATACGGCCAGAAACATCCGAGCGAGCGATAAAACTCTGTCATCTGCGAACTTCCGTAACAGTGCAAAAAAGCGCGCATTTCACGGTTTAAACGGCGGAGGCGGACATATGTTTTAAACAACTCTTCCCTGCCTTCACTGATAAGGTAGCGAAGTCCCGCATCGCTCAAAGCCTGCCGGTCGACATACCCGCTGAACATCTTCTTGTCGTTCCGGTCAATAAGCGCGCGTTCGCCCTCTTCCGACAGGCTGCAGACATAGAGCATAAGCATCTGCCGGTTTCCGGAATTAATCAGCGCGCATTCCTCCTTGGGCGTAAGACGCAAGTCAATCTTGACCGCCGCATCTGCCGGCAGGTCGCGCAGCAATGCGCTCACGTCGCGGCAAAATGCATACTCTTTGAGTTTCGCCAGCCGGAAGTGCTCGCGGATTTCCAAAGCCAGCATCAGCTTGTCCTGCGGCCGGTGCAGAAGCGGCAGCAGAAAGTCAATTTTCTTTCTGTCTTCCGCCGTTGAACTGCCAAGCCCCAAAAAGAACAAAACTCTGCTGCCCAGAGGATAGCGTTTCAGATACGCCTCCAGTATGGTTTGCAACCTGCGCCGCACGGCTTCGGCCAGCGCTTCCGCACAAAGCTGGTGCCGTGCGATATACGCCAGCAAAATCTCATACCGTTCCTGCTTTTTGGCCGCGGTGCGCACTAAAAGCTCCTGAGCGTCTTCATACAGGGCATAACGGCTGAAATAAAATTCCAGCAGGCTCTTGTCCTTACGCTGCAACAGCGCCCGTTCACCCGCCAGAGAAAGCCGGAACCGCGCAATAAGGCAACGTACCGCCTCCCCGGAGGAATGGCGGACAATTTCCTGCTGCACGTCGTTGTCCGGCGCCGCCTGCATCTGGGCGATTTCGCTTTCGGTAATCGCCGCGCTGCCCGTCAGATAAGGGTCGGCGGCCGCCGGCGGATTAAACAGCCGCACAAAGGCAGCCTTCAGCTCCGCATCGCCGAAAACGGAGATTTCCTCCAGAACGCTTTCCTGATTGCCTTTGTTGGCAAAAAAGTCCACTGCTGACATCCCGCTTGCAAGAAGCGTACTTTCACTAAAATTTCCCATAACGAAAAAAATTTTAAAGGGTAAATAAATTAGGTTAATGATACAATGCCATGCCTGTGCCTTTTATCGCCGTACGCTTAGCATACGCCAAAAGCCGAAACTTTTCCGCCTCTCCGCAAAAGCGGCCGTCGGAACGTTTCCCCGGTCAATAATAGACATAAACATATTTGTATGGATATCAGTTTACATCTTGCCGGACAAATTGCAACATTTTTTTGCCCCGGCGCCGTCCTTCTTCCTTTTTTCCTGAAAAAATGCCGTCAGCAGAGCGCCGCATTCGTCTGCCAGAACGCCCGCCGCAATCTCCGGACGGTGGTTGCACGCCGCCGACTCAAAAAACTTTACGCCGTTTTCCACCGCGCCGCCTTTCGGATTTGCCGCACCGTACACCAGCCGCTTAATCCGCATCATCGACAGCGCCGCCGCGCACATCGTACACGGCTCCAGCGTTACGTAAAGCGTGCAGTCCCAAAGCCTTTTCTGCTCCAGCGAAATCGCCCCGATGCTCATCGCCACCGTCTCCGCGTGCGCCAGCGCGTGCAGCCCGTGTTCGGAAGTGTTGTGCGTTGCTGCCAAAACGCTCCCGTCCGCCGCCGCCAGCACCGCCCCGACCGGAACTTCGTCTTCGGCATACGCCCGCTGCGCCTCTTTCAGCGCCAGCCTCATATAATATTCATCGTCTTTCGCCATTAAAACCTCTCTCTGCCGTTATGCCGCGCTCAGCAGCCATTGCCGCCAGCACCGCCCGTACCCTGCCGATACCGTACACTCAGCCTGCCGCTATGCCGCGCCCGGCTTTATTCTTCCGCCGGTTTTTCCCCTCTATACACCGGCTTTTGCCAAATGTCCAATAAAAAACACCTGCCCTTCAAACACCTGCCCTTCAAACACCCGCTCCTCAAACACCCGTTCTTCAATCGCCTGCTCTTCCCGCCGGCACCGCCTTCCCCAAAACGGACATCAAAACGCAAAAAAGCGCCGGTTCCGCAGGGTTTCCCCCCGCAGAATCAGCGCTTCATCATCAATTTGCCTCAGTTTTTATGCCGCTCCGGCTGCAGTATCCGCGGTATCCGGCGTATCGCCGTAACGGATATACCTTACGCAGCTGCCGGTAACAATCAAAAACGCAAACCAGACCAGACAGGAAAACCACGCCAGCCCCAGCGCTTTGAAATACGCGCCGTCATACAGTGCCGCCGCAATAATTACGCAGCCGAAAAAGACCGAAGCCAGCATGCCGAGGATTCCTCCGTAACTGACAATTCGTGCCTTCAAATCTTTCCGGGCCGTAAACGCCGCAAGCGCTGCAATGGCAATAACCGTAACCAGCCAGTTTCCGCACCATGCACCGAAAGCCGTTTCATAAAGTTCTCCGGCGTCCCGGGGGCTTGCCGCAAATGCATACATAACGCTGACAAATGCTTTCGCCGTCAGGACAATCACCACTGCTGCCAAAACTGTTGCACAGAAATTTGACACAAATTTCACAATTTTTGTTTCCATAAATTTTTGTTTTAAAGGTTTAACATTGGTTTGCCCAATAAGTTATGTTTACGCTCCGGAAAAATCCGCACAATCCGTTTCAAAATCTCCGTAAGCCGAAAACCTGAAAAAGCCAAAACCGTGGAAACATCCGAATAATAAACATAAACCTATTTTGCAGGAATACAGTCTACCACAGGTTTCATTGCTTGGCAAGCAAAAAATAAACATTCTCTTTGCCCTGCGCCCGCTCCTACGCACAAGTCGCGCACCTTGCTGCGCTGCGGCAGTCCCCTTCATCCCGCTCCTACGCGCAGGCCGCGCACTTTTTCTTTTCTTCTTCTTTCTTTTTGAGAACATCCAGATTGCGTTCGGTCGCCAGTTTGTCGAGTATGGTCTTGACCACCGTGTCAATCGCCGTGCCATCGGAATAGTCTGCCGGCAGCGCAAAATTAACGCGGTCGTCTTTCAGAAGCTTGATGGCCTTTTCCTTATGCGCGCTTTTGGGCTTATAAACCGCAATTGCGTTGCCGCCGCGGTCTTTGACCAGCTTCATCGACGGAATGTCGGTCATGCCGTCGCCGAAATAGATAATGCGCGGAAACGGCACCCGCCGCTTGCTGTCTTCCATAAACTCGTTGACCAGCTTGTCATCGAGCTTGCCCAGCCCCTTGTTGATTTTGGACAGGTACTGCACCTTGGTCGAATAGTTGACCACGCGCGCCGGCCATACCGGCGTCCCGTCCTCCCCAAACGCAAAGCTGCAGCCGTACACGTCGGTAAAGTATTTGCAGATGGACGCACCGCACAAAATTTCCTCATACCCCGACGAGATGATGTAATGCTCGATTTTCAGCCCCAGCTTTTCCCCGTAGGCGTTGATGCGTTCAAACCACCCCTCCACGCCTTTGTAGTACTTGACCAGCGTCCCGCAATAGGCAAAATTCTCACGCGTCAGCTTGACGCCTTTTTCTTTGGCGGTCTTCATAAAATAGTACATGCTGCCCGTAATCTGGTCGGCGCAGTTGTCGACCGACCACTGGTTCGCCTTTTTCCAAAACGTCTTCGGGCTCATCCCGAGCTCCGGAATCAGCACGTAATCCTGCATATAGGTCGTGGAGAGCGTTTCGTCAAAGTCATATACCAGCGCGACAATCGTATTTTTCATCTTTACCTCAATTAATCCTTGCAATTCAAATCCATTATTATATAAAAGAAGTTAGTTTTTAATTAATATTATATCCCAGGTGAGGTAAAAAAATGGCAGCTGTTTTCCTCAAAGACAAAATAAAAAACTACTCTGGACAATGCGCCTGCGCGAAACGCTGCCGGCTTCCGCGATAAACAAAATCGAAATCAAAGAAAACAACGAACCGCTGGTTGATATAAAAGAGGACGCCGCACTGTTTCTGTCCGAAAGTTTACAGGCTCAACCCAACGTATATCTCTGCCAAAGTGTTTACACGCGGTAAAAAAAAGCCCAAACACTTCTGCCGGAGAATTACTTTCTGAAAATCTGTTCCGCCTTCCGCTCAATGAAAGAGCAGGAGTACCGCCGGGCGCAAAAGCTCGGGCAAAACCGCCGGGAACATCCGAATATGTCCGCGCCAGAGCTGGAGCACCTAACCAAAAGTCAGGTTGCCGACCCGCGAACCGGATTTGGCGGACACCAGACAGGCGGCGCCGTAGACGTAACCCTCTGCCGCTCGGACGGTACGGAATACGATATGGGCACCGGTTACAGTGCCCTTTCGCCGGAAATCAAAACCTCCAGCAAAAAAATTCTGCTGACCCAGCGCAAAAACCGCGAAATTTTGAAAATGTGCATGGAAAAAGCCGGTTTCATAAACTACCCCAACGAATGGTGGCATTATTGTTACGGCGATCGCATGTGAGCAGCTTACAGCAAAAAGAAAACA
>ENA-UOJO01001449-UOJO01001449.1-human-gut-metagenome-genome-assembly--contig:-P57-NODE-1449-length-30234-cov-9.031843_pt1 | contig 30234 bp, 22 predicted proteins | sample MGYA00242351_ERZ723898 | MGnify/ENA metagenome assembly ERZ723898 | reverse complement strand
CGTATTGCCCGCGGTGGGCTTCGTCTGCCATGACCACAATGTTGCGGCGTTCGGACAGCGGCTCCTCGCCCCGCTCAAACTTGAAAAGGGTGGTAAAGATGATGCCGTTTGCCTCGCGCCCGGCAAGCAGGGCTTTCAGATGCTCCTTGCTTTCCGCCTGCACGGGAGTCTGACGGAGGAAGCCGGCGCATTTGCAGAATTGCGCGTAAAGCTGATCGTCAAGGTCGATGCGGTCGGTCATGACGATGATGGTCGGGCTATGTAAGACCTCCTGCAACAGGTGGGCGTAAAAGACCATCGAAAGCGATTTCCCGCTCCCCTGCGTGTGCCAGAAAACGCCGCCTTTGCCGTCGGTTTTGGTTGCGACAACGGCTTTTTCCACGGCTTTGCGCACGGCGAAATATTGGTGGTAACCCGCTAAAATCTTGATCGGCTTCTGCGCGTCGCCAGAGAAGCAGATGAAATTTTTCAGAATGTCGAGCAGACGGGCTTTCGGGAACATCCCCTCGTAAAAGGTATCAAACTGCGCATAGGCGGTGTTTTCGTATCTGCCGTCCTTGGTTTTCCACTCCATAAAGCGGTCAAAGCCGGAGGTGATGGTGCCCGCGCGGTTGGTGGAAAGGTCGCTGATGACGCAGACGGCGTTGTAGATGAACAGGGACGGGATGTCCTGCATATAGTTGCGCAGCTGGTTGTAGGCGTCCTCGGCGCCGGCGTCCTCTTTGGCGGGGCTTTTGAGCTCCATCAGCACGAGCGGCAGGCCGTTGATAAACAGGATGATGTCGGGGCGGCGGTTGTTGCCGTTTTCGACGTAGGTATATTGATTGACCACCGCGAAATTATTGTTTTCCGGCTTCTCAAAGTCCACAAGACGCACGAGCGCCGCGCAGTTCTCGCCACCCACGGTATAGTTGACCTCCACGCCGTCCTGCAGATAGCCCGTAAAGGTACGGTTCTTCTCCACGAGACTGCCGCCCTCAAAATTGCGGATTTTGGAGAGTGCCTCACCGATCGCCTCCAACGGCAAGCCGCGATTGATGCGAACCAGCGCGTCACGCAAAACGCCACCCATGAGCGGGTCGGAAAAGTCCGCCCGCCCCATGTCCGGCGCGTAGATATGCGTGTAGCCCATGGATTCAAACAGTTGAATGACCGCGTTTTCGTAGGTGGATTCGGTGAACATGCTATGCCTCCTAATAAAATTGATATTATCTGTTTTATTTAAGTATCAAACGAGTGTACATTTCAAATAGCGAAAGTAAAAATAAATCTTCCATTGTATCAATAGTTTCTCCTGCATAAGAACCCGGAGAGCCATAGTCCTTGTCGCATTCATCCAGACGGTTTTCATTAACAGCTATATATTCTGCTATTGTTGTTACCATCTGACAAGCTTTTATTTCACTGCTTGATTTGAAAGAATACTGCTTTGATATTGTTTCTATCGGCTTTGCACTGGTATCGTTTGAGTTAAAAGCATCAGCTAAAATGCCTGTCAAATTATTCACATATGAAAAATCGTTATTCGGAATACTTTCTTTACCATACCTTATAAGACTACGCTCTATATATTTGCCGTTACCATAAAAAACATTTATATCCTTTGGAAAGCGTTCGCGCCTAATTTTATCAATTCTCTTGACGCATTGGGGAAAAATATCTTTTTCACTTGATATGCGAAGATCAAATCCACAGTATTCTAAAATCTTATTCTGCACTTCAAGAGTATAACAGCAAAAATCACGATACATCTTTCTTGAATAGCAAAATAAATCGTTGTACATTACAGCCATTGCGCACAAAGGCACCAAACCTCTATCGTCATAATAATTTGAAACAAAAGAAACAGCCTGCGCTTTAACTTCTTCAGCGTGCCTTCTCTCGTCTCGCTCGTCCTGCCTTCGTTCAAACTTTTCCATACGATTGCTTTGTTTAATCTGTAAAATTGCGATAATTACAGTTACAACCAACGAAAATGCCGCACATATGATTCCTATCCAGTCTGAAGTATTCATTTTTTCTCCTTTTATTTTTCATTGATTGGGGCTAAACGATAATTTAGCGGCTTAGGGCTGAACGGCAGAGACATCAATCTCGCCGGACATCAGCTTCGGCAGCAGTGTATCACGCATTTGGGACAGTGTTTTCGATTGAACATCGTTTGCTTCCATAGCCTCATACATTGGCGCAACCAGAGATTCAAACTCTTCAAGGGCTGATGCGGAGGGAATGACAACTTCCATCGCATTCAATATATCCGTTGTCATGCTTGGAACGGCGGAACCAGCATTCATAGATGCAAGGTCTTTTGCCTTGACAAAGTGATATACAAACTTCGCTACATTCGGAATTTTCATTTCGGTGTAGAACATGGTGTCAACAGACCAAAACGGCTGATTAACATATATGACATTGTTCAGCGTCCCTTTTCTTGGAATCAGAACTGACTCCTTGTTATACAGAGGGCGTTCAACATAGCGCATTATCCCACCAGAGCCATAGACGGGATAGATACCATCAGCTAATTTTTTGTGGTCTTTACCGTATTTTACGGTTATGAGATCAGATAGATATCCATGCGACCATACCGGATCAGGGTTATCAATGAACATTGAAGAGTATATCGCCTGAGCTTGCCGCTCCAAATTCTCATTTATCGCCCGATTTATTGCGATTTTTTCGTCCAGTGCGGAAAGAATGGCGGCGATTTGCTTTTGTATATCCATTGAAGGCAAGTTGATTTCTATATCGTTCAAAACAGAAGTAGTCAAACTTGGGACAGCTGTTCCAACATTTTTACTTGCCAAATCCAATGTTTTAAGTTGATAGAAAAAGAACGCGGGGTTAATTTTAGTTTCATCTATGTCTGTCCAAAACAATGTGTCTACTGTCCAAAAAGGTGGATCAACAAAAAATAAATTGTCAAGGCTTCCTTTTCTTGGTATTAAAACTGACTTCTTTTCATGAATTGATTTGTTTACTCGACGAATGATTCCCCCAGAACCATATGCAGGGACATTCCCATCAAGTAATTGTTTATGGTCTTTTCCATAACATATCTTACAAACATCTGAAATCTTAACTTTTTTCCACTCACACCTCATACCCAATCGCCCCCAGTTTCTCGCGTATCTCCTGTTCCAGCTCGTGCGACTTCTCAAATAGCCCTGCGAGTTCTCCGGTCAGGCGCTTCATCTTGTCGTCAAACGGTTCGCCGTCGTCCGCCTGCTCCTCAATGCCGACATACCGCCCCGGGGTGAGAATGTAGTCCTGCTTTGCGATGTCCTCCGTGGTCGCCACGGCGCAAAAGCCCTTTTGGTCGGTCAGCGTGCCGTCCGCAAAGGCGTTGTAGGTGTCGGCAATCTTCCGGATGTCCGCGTCGGTCAGCTCGCGGTTCTTGCGCGAGACCATCGTGCCCAGCTTCCGCGCGTCGATAAACAGCGTTTTGCCCGGTTGCTTTTTGCCTTTGATGAGGAACCACAGCGAGACCGGAATCTGCGTGGTATAGAACAGCTGCGTCGGCATGGCAACAATGCAATCCACCAAATCTGCGTTGATGATGTTTTTGCGGATTTCACCCTCCCCGCCCGACTGCGAGGACAGCGAGCCGTTCGCCAGCACCATGCCGATGCGTCCGTTCTTTGCCAAGTGATAAATCATGTGCTGAAGCCAGGCAAAGTTTGCATTTCCTGCCGGTGGCGTGCCATACTCCCACCGCACATCGTCCGCCAGCTTGTCCGCGCCCCAGTCCGAGAGATTGAACGGCGGGTTTGCCATAATGAAATCCGCGCGCAGGGTCGGGTGGCAGTCATTGAAAAAAGTATCGGCGTTGAATTTGCCGAGGTCAGCATCAATCCCACGAATGGCAAGGTTCATCTGCGCCATCTTCCATGTGGTCGGGTTGGAATCCTGCCCGTAGACCGAAATGTCGTTGATATTTCCGCTGTGGCTCTCGACAAATTTCGCCGACTGCACAAACATTCCGCCGCTCCCGCAGCAGGGGTCATACACACGCCCGTGATAGGGCTGCAGAACCTCTACCAACGTGCGCACCACGCAGGACGGCGTGTAGAATTCGCCCGCCAGCTTGCCCTCCTGCTCGGCAAATTTGGAAAGGCAGTATTCGTAGGTTCTGCCGAGAATGTCCTTTTCGTCTCCGTGCTCGATCATGCGGATGTTGGTGAAAAGATCGACCACCTCACCCAGCCGCCGCTTGTCCAGTTCCGGGCGGGCAAAGTTCTTCGGCAGAATGTCCTTCAGCCGCTTGTTGTCCTTCTCGATCGCGCGCATGGCTTCATCAATCGCCGTGCCGATTTCCGGCGTGTGCGCCTTGGCGGCAATGTCACTCCACCGCGCGCCTTGCGGCACAAAGAAAATCCCCTCGGAAGTGTATTCGTCGATATCCTCCTCAAAGCCGTCGCCTTCCGCGACCAGTTCGCGGTGCTTCTCCTCGAAGCGGTCGGAGATGTATTTTAAGAAAATCAGCCCCAACACCACATTTTTGTATTCCGAGGCATCCATATTCCCGCGCAATACGCACGCGGCGTCCCATATCTGTTTTTCAAAGCCGATGTCGGCGGTTGTTTTTTCAGCCATTGTTTTTCTCCTATCCGTTTTGACACATCCGGTCAATATAGCAAATTATACCAATATTATTATATCGGATGTCGTATCAAATGTCAAGGCTACTTGCGGTATTTGCTGCGTGATTTTACTTCTTCCAAAAAATAAAAAATACAACACAATCTACACTTGACAAACCGCCGCAAACGAGGTATAATAAAGGGCAGAGACAAAAAGTAAGGAAAGGGGCAGGTAAACGCCATGATGCAGATGACATCCCGATTTTATTATTACCATCAAGGCGGTCTTTCTGTCCGTTGCTCGTGATCAACGGCGTTTCCCTCTGATGGTAGAATCGGCTGGAACGCCCGGATAGGTCCCGACATATTGGAAAGCCCGCATGGAGATCCCGAAACGGAATCCGCGCGGGCTTTCCTTTTTGTTGTACAGAACGAAAAAACAAGAGAGGATGCAAAAAAGGGCATGGACGGAAGAACCGAGGAAAAGAGAACCGCCGCGGCGGCACCGGGCGCGCGGTCTGACATCGCGGAGGCGCGCAAAAACATAGACCGGATCGACCGGGAAATGGCGGAGCTGTTTGCGGAACGGATGCAGGCGGCTGCCGTGGTCGCAGCCTATAAGGAGGAGCACGGACTGCCGGTGGAGGACAAGGCGCGGGAGGCGGAGATGATCGCGCGCAACACCGAGCGCCTGCCCCCGGCGTACCGCCCCTACTACCGGAATTTTCTGGTCGGTACGATTACCGAATCCAAGCGCTACCAGCGCCTGCTCGTCAGCGGACTGCGCGTGGCGTACAGCGGGGTGGAGGGCGCGTTCGCGCACGTGGCAACCATGCGGATATTCGGGGAGCCCGGCGAAAAAGTCGCCTGCCCCGATTTCGCCACGGCGTACCGGAGCGTGGAGAGCGGCGCGTGCCACTGCGCCGTCCTGCCGATCGAGAACAGTTATGCGGGCGACGTCGGGCAGGTGATGGATCTGGCGTGGCGCGGATCCCTGACCATCAGCGGGATCTATGACCTGCCGCTGTCCCAATGCCTGCTCGCCAAGCCCGGCGTTACGCTGGCGGAGGTGCGCGAGGTGGTCAGCCACCCGCAGGCGCTTGCCCAGTGCCAGCCCTACCTGCGGCGGCAGGGCTGGATACAGACGACAGCCGTGAATACGGCGGTCGCCGCCCGGACGGTCGCCGCCGGGGAGCGGCGCGAGGTGGCTGTCATCGCCGCGCGGGAGACGGCGGAGCTGTACGGTCTGCAGGTGCTGGAGAACGACATCAACGAGCAGAAATCCAACACCACGCGCTTTGCGGTGTTTTCTACGGCGGCGTGCGAGATCAAGCCGTCCGACAATCACTTCGTCCTGCTGTTCAGCTGTAAGAACCAGCCCGGCGCACTGGGCGATGCCATATCCGTCATCAGTCGGCATGACTACAACCTCAAGTGCCTGAAGAGCCACCCGACCGGCGTGGAAAACTGGGCATACTATTTCTACGCCGAGGGGGAAGGCAACCTCGGCACCGAGGCGGGGCAGACCATGCGCCGCGAGCTGGAGCGGGTCTGCAACAGCGTGCGCGTGCTGGGGAGCTTTTCCGGGGAGCGGATGCTGAACCGAACGGATGCCTGAAACTGTTTTTTCAGACAGGAAGTTTTGCGCCCCGGCAAACCGGAACCGCCCGAAACTTCCGCATTGGTGAGAAAGGAATGATCACAGAATGAGCGTACTGACTATGAATCTGGGGGCGCACAGCTACCCGATCACGGTGGAGGAAGGCGCGCTGGCGCAGGTCGGAAGCTGTTTTTCGCTCCGCCGCCGCGTCCTGATCCTGACCGACAGCGGCGTACCGGCTGCCTACGCGCAGGCGGTCGCGGATGCGTGCGCCGAGCCGCACCTTGTCACGCTGGAGCCGGGCGAGGCGAACAAGTGCCCCGATACATGGCTTTCCGTCCTCAGAATCATGCTGAAGGCAGGCTTTGACCGCGGCGATGCGCTGGTGGCGGTCGGCGGCGGCGTGATAGGGGATCTCGGCGGGTTTGTCGCGGCAACCTATATGCGCGGGATCGACTTTTACAACCTGCCGACCACCCTGCTTGCCATGGTGGATTCCTCGGTCGGGGGAAAGGTCGCCGTGGACCTTGACGGGTACAAGAACATAGTCGGCACCTTCTACCAGCCGCGGGCGGTGCTGGCTGACCCCTGCGTACTGCAGACGCTGGATGCGCGTCAGTACGCCTGCGGCATGGCGGAGATCATCAAGATGTTTGCCACCTCGGACGCCGCTATGTTCGCGCGGCTGGAAGACAGGAGCGCCTGTATTTCCCGGGAGGAGCTGATCTGTGCGGCACTGCGCATCAAGATGGCAGTTGTCGAGGCGGACGAACGGGAGGGGGGCTTGCGCCGCGTGCTCAATTTCGGGCATACCGTAGGGCACGCCGTTGAGAGCATCAGCGCCCGCCAGCCGTACCCGCTCCTGCACGGCGAATGCGTCAGCATCGGGATGCTTGCCATGACGGACGGCGAGGTGCGGCACCGGCTCACACGCCTGCTGCACCGGTACGACCTGCCGACCGCCTTCCGGTGCGGGCGGGACGACCTCTGCGCGGTTCTGGCACACGACAAGAAGGCGGGCGCGGACGGCATCACAACGGTGCGCGTCCCGGAAATCGGTCGGTTTACCCTGCAAAAAGAAAGCACGGACGACATCCTCGGTTCGTGCGGGGAGGTGATCTCGTTCCTATGAAGAACGTATACGGAAACGCACTGACTCTGACGCTGTTCGGCGAGAGTCACGGAAGCAGCATCGGTGCCGTGCTGGACGGGCTGTCGCCCGGTATCCCGGTGGATGAGGCACACATCGCGCGGGAGCTGACCCGCCGCCGCCCGCAGGGGCAGACGGCGACGGCACGCGTGGAGCAGGATCCCTTCGTGATTGAGAGCGGCGTGTTCAACGGCTGCACGACCGGAACGCCGCTCTGCATCCGGATTCCCAACGCCGGACAGCACAGCGGCGACTATGCCGGGATGCAGGACTGCGCCCGCCCCGGGCACAGCGATTACCCGGCGTTCTGCAAGTATCACGGCTATTCCGATTACCGCGGCGGGGGGCATTTCAGCGGACGCATCACGGCGGCACTGGTCGCTGCCGGTGCGATCGCGGAGGGCGCCCTGCGTGGCAGGGGCATCCGGATCGGGACGCATCTGGCGGCTTGCGCCGGCGTGCAGGACAGACCCTTCCGGCAGACGGACGGGCAGATCCCGGACGGGGAGCTGGACGCCCTGCGCGAGCCGGGCTTTCCGGTGCTTGACCGGGCGGCGGGCGAGCGGATGCAGCAAGCCATCCTTGCCGCCAAGGCGGACGGCGACAGCGTCGGCGGAGTGACCGAAACGGCTGTGACCGGGCTTTGCGCGGGATTGGGCGAGCCGTGGTTTGATACGGTGGAGGGCATGCTGGCGCACGGGCTTTTTTCGGTTCCGGCAGTCCGGGGCGTGGAGTTCGGCGACGGCTTTGCGCTTGCCGGAATGCGCGGGAGTGCCGCCAACGATCCCTACCGGATCACCGAGACCGGCGCGGTCGTCACGGTCGGCAACCGCGGCAGCGGCATCGGCGGCGGCATCACCAACGGAATGCCGCTGGTGTTCCGCTGTGCCGTCAAGCCGACTCCGTCCATCGCACTGCCGCAGGACAGCGTGGACTTTGTCCGGGGCGAGAACGTGACGCTGCGCGTGCGCGGCAGGCATGACCCCTGCGTGGCGCCGCGTGCCTGCCCGGTTATTGACGCGGTCACGGCACTGACCGTGGCGGATCTGCTGCTGATGCGCTTCGGCAACGATGCATTGCGGGTCTGAGGAGGCAGGTATGGAGCGGAAAATAACGGAGTACGGCTGTATCGGGGAGCATCTCGGACACAGCTTCTCGGCGGAGATCCACGCCATGCTGGGAAAATACGATTACAGGCTCTGCGAGCTGAAGCCGGAGGAGGTCGGGGATTTTATGCGCGCCCGCGACTTCCGGGGGATCAATGTGACCATTCCCTACAAGCGGACGGTCATACCGTACCTGGACAGCATCGACGGGGCGGCGCGTGCCATTGGCGCAGTCAACACGGTGCTGTGCCGGAACGGAAAGCTCATCGGCTACAACACGGATTTTTACGGGATGCGCCTGCTGCTCCGCCGCGCCGGGATCGACGTGCACGGGCAGTGCGCGGCGGTGCTGGGCACCGGGGGCACGTCCTCAACCGCCTGCGCCGTCCTGCGGGCGGAGGGGGCGGCATCGGTCATCCGCGTCTCGCGCAGACCTGCCGGGGAGGATACCGTCGGGTATGATGCCCTGTACGGGCGGCGGGAGGACATCGGAATCCTGCTCAACACGACTCCGGTCGGGATGTTCCCGCACGATGGGGATATACCCGCAGACCCGGCGGATTTCCCGCACCTGCGCGGCGTGGCGGACGCGGTGTACCACCCGCTGCGGACCGCATTTGTCTGCCGTGCGCGGGCGTGCGGCATTCCCGCCGCCGGCGGGCTGTATATGCTGGTTGCGCAGGCGGCGTATGCGGCGGCACTGTTTCTGGATCGCCCGGATATGCCGGACAGAACCGACGACGTATATACCGCCATCCGGGAGCGCAAGGAAAACATCGTACTGATCGGGATGCCGGGCAGCGGCAAAAGCACGCTCGGCAGACTGCTGGCGGCGCGGACCGGCAAGCCCTTTGCCGACAGTGATGCCCTGCTGGCGCAGCGTGTCGGCATGACGCCGGCGGCGTACCTGACCGCGCACGGCGAGGAGGCGTTCCGGCAGGAGGAGAGCGCTGTCCTGCGGGAGCTTGCCGCAGGGACGGGCTGTATCATTGCCACGGGCGGCGGCGCGGTCACGCGGAAAGAAAACATACAGGCACTGCGCCGCAACGGCAGATTGGTGTACCTGGATCGCCCGCTGAGCGGGATCCAACCATCCGATGACCGCCCGCTGACGCGCGACCGGGCGGCGCTGGAGCGGGTATTCCGGGCGCGCGAGGCGCTGTACCGGGAGGCAGCCGATCTGCGCTTCCCCGTTTCCGGCGCCCCGGAGGACTGCGCCGACCGCCTGCTGGCGGCACTGGCGGTGCAACAGAAAGAAAGGAGCGATCTGCTTTGAATACAGACACGAAACGGCCTGCGATGCGCCGGATACTGGTCATCAACGGTCCCAACCTGAACCTGCTCGGCGTCCGGGAGCCGCAGATATACGGTACGCAGACCTACCGCTCCCTGTGCGATATGCTCCGCGGGCACGCGGAGCGGCGGGGAGTCGGGATCGGATTTTTCCAGTCCAACCACGAGGGGGCTTTGGTGGACGCCGTGCAGGCTGCGCTCGGCGTGTATGACGGCATCGTGCTCAACCCTGCCGCCTACACGCACACTTCGGTCGCCCTGCTGGACGCGCTCAAGGCGGTCGGCATCCCGACCGTGGAGGTGCATATTTCGGACGTGGATACGCGGGAGGAGTTCCGCCGCGTCAGCTACGTGCGCGCCGCCTGCATAGCCTGCATCAAGGGGCATGGCTTTGCGGGGTACTGCGAGGCGATCGACCTGCTGCTGTCGCTGGGACAGCCGGCGCAGGGGGAGGAACCGCCATGCGTGTGACCGTCACGCCCGGCATCCCGCAGGGAACCGTGCGGGTGCCGACCTCCAAGAGCGTCGCGCACCGGTACCTGATAGCGGCGGCGTTCACGCCGGGGGAGACGCGCCTGCGCGATCTGCCGGACAACGCGGATATCCGGGCAACCCTGCGCTGTCTGCGCGCCATGGGCGCCGCAATCCGGCAGGACGGCACCGGGGCAACGATCTGCGGGCGGGTGCCGGTCGGCTTTCCGCCGGACGCCGTTGCCGACTGCGGCGAAAGCGGTACAACCCTGCGCCTGCTGCTCCCGTTCGCCCTGCTGCAGCCGGCGGGCACCCGGATGACCTTTACGGGCGCACCGCGCCTCTTTGCACGCCCGCTGTCCGTGTATGAGGACATCTGCCGGGCGCAGGGTGTGCTCTTCGCACGGACGGAAGCAGGCGTCACGGTGGGGGGCGGCCTGCATCCGGATGCCTTCTGCTTTCCCGGCGACATCAGCAGTCAGTTCGTTTCGGGACTGCTGCTTGCCCTGCCCCACCTGCGCGGGGACAGCACCCTGCGCCTGACCGGGCAGGTCGGGAGCGCGTCCTACATCGGGCTGACGCTGGACGCCCTGCGGCTGTTCGGCTATACGGTCGGGGCGGACGGCGTGCAGGCATACCGCATACCCGGCGGGCAGACGGGGCGGGCGCCGGAGCAGGCGCTCTGCGTGCCGACCGACCAGTCCGCCGCCGCCTTCTTCGGTGCCATGCGGACGCTGGGCGGGGATATTTCGCTGGCGGATTTCCGCGATGACGGCGCACAGGGCGACCGCGTGTTCGGGGCGTACATGGAGCGCCTGTGCCGGGAGAAGTGCCGGCTGTCCGTGGCGGACTGCCCGGATCTTGCCCCGATCCTGCTGGTGGTGGCGGCGCTGCACCACGGCGGCACGCTGTGCGATACGGCGCGGCTCCGCTTCAAGGAAAGCGACCGCGGCGAGGCAATGGCTGCCGAACTGCGGCGGTGCGGCGTGCGCATCACGGTCGGGGAGAACGAAATCACGGTGGAGCCGGGCGTACACGCACCGGACGGGGCACTGTGCGCGCACAACGACCACCGGGTCGCCATGTCGCTGGCGGTTCTGCTGTGCCGCACCGGGGGCAGCATCGACGGCGCGGAGTGCGTCGCCAAAAGTATGCCGGAATTTTTTGATACGTTGCGGTCGCTGGGGATAGCGGTGCGCACGGAGGGAGAGACATAGGGAATGGGAGCAGGACTCAGACTGAAACAACTGGACAGCCGTGCCCACGTGCTCATCGTGGGTCTGGGACTTATCGGCGGCAGTTACGCCAAGGCGCTGACAAAGCAGGGCTTTTCCGTCCGCGCCGTTACGAAGGAGCAGGCGGATATCGCCTATGCCGTCCGGGAGGGATTCCTTGCGGGGGGCAGTACGGAGGCAGAGCCGGCGCTGTTCGCGTGGGCGGACCTTGTGGTGCTTGCCCTGTACCCGCACACCCTGCTGGCATGGGCGGAGGAGAACGCGCATCTTTTGACGCCGGGCACGCTGGTCACGGATGTTACCGGCGTCAAGGGCGGCATTGTGGACAGGATGCAGGCACTGATGCCGGAGGGCGTTGAGTTTATCGCGGCGCACCCGATGGCGGGCAGAGAGAAATGCGGCGTGCAACACAGCGACGACAGCGTTTTCCGCGGCGCGAACTACATCGTGGTGCCGACCGACCGAAACACGCCGGAGGCAATCGCGCTGTGCGTCCGGCTGGGCGAGCTGCTCGGCTTCCACCGCATCAGCCGCCTGTCGGTCGGGGAGCATGACCGGATGATTGCGTTCCTGTCCCAGCTGACCCACTGCATTGCCGTGGCGCTGATGTGCGCCAACGACCAGCCGGGGCTTGAGGCGTTCACAGGCGACTCCTTCCGCGACCTGACGCGGATTGCGCGCATCAACGACGAGATGTGGAGCGAGCTGTTCCTGTGCAACCGGGACGCTCTGCTGGAGGAGATGGATCGCTTCAGCGCGGCGTTTGACAGGCTGCGCGGGACACTGGCGGACGGGGACAGGGAGACCATGCGCGACATGATGCGCCTGTCCGGCGAACGGCGGGAAAAGTTCGACAAGCCGGTAGCCGACAGTCGGGCAGAACAGCCGGAAAACCGGGAAAAATGAAATAGGAGGAAAGGCTTTCGCATTTGCGGAAGCAGGAGGATACCTGCATATGAACATGAAATTTTACAGAAAACTGCCCATCCCGCAGGAGACAAAGGAATGGTACCCGGTCACGCCGGAGATGGCGGCGGTCAAGCGGGCGCGGGATGAGGCGATACGGGACATCTTTACCGGGCAGAGCGATCGGTTTCTGTTGGTCATCGGACCCTGCTCTGCGGACAAGAGCGAGTCGGTGCTGGAGTATATCGGGCGTCTGCGCCGCGTGGCGGACAAGGTGCAGGACAAGATTCTCATCGTGCCGCGCATCTACACCAACAAGCCGCGCACGACCGGCGACGGCTACAAGGGAATGCTCCACCAGCCGGATCCGCACGGACATCCGGATATGCTGCGCGGCATCATAGCCATCCGGCAGCTGCACATGAGCGCCCTGCGGGATTACGGACTGTCCAGCGCGGACGAGATGCTGTATCCGGACAACCACCGCTACCTGTCCGATCTGCTTTCCTATGTTGCCGTCGGCGCGCGGAGCGTGGAGAACCAGCAGCACCGCCTGACGGCGAGCGGTCTGGATATTCCGGTCGGGCTGAAGAATCCGACCGGGGGCGATCTGTCGGTCATGATGAACGCCATCACGGCGGCGCACCATCCGCACACCTTCATTTACCGCGGCTGGGAGGTGGAAAGCACCGGCAATCCGCTGGCGCACGCCATCCTGCGCGGCTATCAGACCACGGACGGCAAGACGGTTTCCAACTACCACTACGAGGATCTTGCCGGTCTGTACGAGCGGTACGCCAAGTCCGGACTGGAAAACCCCGCCGTCCTCATTGATACCAACCACGCCAATTCCGGCAAGCACTATGAGGAGCAGATCCGGATATCCCGCGATGTGCTCGGTTCCATGCGCCAGAACGCCGATATCCGGCGACTCTGCAAGGGACTGATGATCGAAAGCTACCTCGTGGACGGCTGTCAGAAAACCGACGGGGAAGTCTTCGGTCAGTCCATCACCGACCCGTGCCTCGGCTGGGAAAAAACCGAACGCCTGATCTACGAGATCGCCGATATGCTCTGATCCGCGGCAGGGAGACTCTTGGGGACTCTTGAAAGAGTCCCCAAGCCCCCCAGAACTTTTCTCAACTTATGGATTGGGGAGTAGCCGGCGGCAGGGAAAGCCGGAGCCGCAAAAAAGTAATGCCCTTGCCCCCGTTTCTTCAATGTCCCCCTTGACAAATCCCGTGCAATCGGGTATAATACCCTTAAACGATGAGCATACGTGAGTAAGAGGACGGCATCCGCTCCAGAGAACGGGCGACGCGGCTGGAAGCGCCCGGCGGAGGATCCTCCGAAGGTTCAGTATGGGAGTTTCCGGCGAAAAGCGGCAAGGCAGTGTGCCCCCGCCCGCGTTAAACCGGATGCCGCGCGCGGCAATACGCGCGAGCGAAAGTGCAGCCCCGTCGGGGCTGAAGCAGGGTGGTACCGCGGGTTTCTCCCGTCCCTTGGCGACAGCCGGGGGCGGTTTTTTCTTTCCTTTCCCCCCCGACAGGAAACCGGGTTCCGAACAATTTTCACATAAAGAGAGGTTTGCCGCATGAAAGAGAGAATCGAGCAGCTCCTGCACGACGCGGAACAGAAGATCCGCGACGCCCGGAGCGAAACAGGCTTGCAGGAGGTGCGCGCCAACATTCTGGGCAAGCAGGGCAGTCTGACCGGGCTGCTCAAGGAATTGCCCCGGCTGGACGCGTCCCTGCGCCCGGAGATGGGGCGCGTGGTCAACGAGGCAAAGAACAAACTGTCCGCCCTCATCGACGCACGCCGCGAGGAGCTGAAGCTCAAGGCTTCCGCCGTCCCGCCGGATTTCGACTGCACCGTCCCCGGTCTGCCCCCGCTGTCGGGCGGACTGCACCCCATCACCCAGATGCGCTACGATCTGGATGACGCCTTCCGCTCCATGGGCTTTGAAATCTTCCAGGAGGACGACATCACCAGCGAGCTGTACGCCTTTGACAAGCTCAACTTCCCCCCCAACCACCCCGCCCGCGAAAGCATGGATACCTACTGGCTGGAGGGGCACGACAGGGGAGCGGCAGGCGAGAAGCTCTGCCTGCGCCCCCATCTGACCGGGGGCAGCGTCCGGTATATGCAGACGCACAAGCCGCCCTACCGCTTCGTGTACCCCGGCAGAGTCTACCGCAACGAAACGACCGACGCCCGGCACGAGCGTGCCTTCTTCCAGTATGAGGCGCTGGTCGTGGATCACGATTTCACCTTTACTGCCGGCAAGGTCATGATCCGGAGCATCCTGTCCAAGGTGTTCGGACGCGAGGTGCCGGTACGGATGCGCGCCGGGTTCTTCCCGTTCGTGGAGCCGGGCTTTGAGATTGATATGGGGTGCCTCGTCTGCGGCGGCAAGGGATGCTCGGTGTGCAAGCACGTCGGCTGGATCGAGATTATGCCCGGCGGCACACCGCACCCCAACGTACTGCGCGCGGCAGGACTTGACCCCGATGAATTCACCGGGTTCTACGTCAACATAGGGCTGGACCGGCTGGTCATGATGCGCTACGGCGTGGATGACGTGCGCCTGTTCCACAGCGCAGACCTGCGTTTTCTGGGTCAGTTCCATTGATAGGAAGGAGGGTGTTGTACTGCTATGAAACTGTCTTTGAACTGGATAAAGGATTATGTTCAGATACCCGCCGACATGGATCTGAAGAATCTTGCATACGATCTGACCATGTCCACCGTGGAGGTGGAGGGTGTGACCGAGCTGGCACGCCGCTTTGACGGCATCGTGTCGGGTGACATCCGGGAGGTGCTGCCGCATCCCAACGCGGACAAGCTGCGCATCTGCCGGGTTGATATCGGCGACGGCGAACTGCATGACATCGTCTGCGGCGGCTCCAATCTGGAGCCGGGCATGCGTGTCGTGGTGGCGTGCCCCGGCTCCTTCGTGCGCTGGCACGGGGAGGGCGAGCCGGTCGAGATCCGGAACGCCAAGCTGCGCGGGGTAGCCAGCTTCGGCATGATCTGCGCCTCGGTAGAGGTGGGACTTGCCGACCTGTTCCCGGCGCATGAGGAAGCCGAGATCATGGACATCACCGCATTCCGCGCGCCGGCGGGCACACCGCTTGCGCAGGTGCTGGATCTGGATGACGTGATCCTGGAGATTGACAACAAGTCCATGACCAACCGCCCCGACCTGTGGGGACACTACGGCATCGCGCGGGAGATCTCCGCGCTCTATAACCTGCCGCTCAAGCCGTTCACGCCCTGCCTGCCCGATGCCGACCGGGAGTACCCCGTGGAAATCGCCGACCCCGACCGTTGCCCGCGCTACATCGGCGCGCAGATCGAGGGCGTGACGGTCAGACCCGCTCCCTTCGCCATGCAGAGCCGCATCTGGCGCGTGGGTATGCGTCCCATCAACGCGCTGGTGGACATTTCCAACTACGTCATGCTGGCGACCGGTCAGCCGACGCATATGTTCGATGCGGATCATATTGCGGATCATATCACGGTGCGCCGCGCCGCGGAAGGCGAAAAGCTTTCCCTGCTCAACGGAAAACAGCTGACACTGACGCCGGACGATCTGGTCATCGCCGATGCCGCCGGCGCTGTGGCGCTGGCAGGCGTCATGGGCGGCGACAAGGATTCCGTCCTGCCGGACACCAGCCGGGTAATCCTGGAGGTGGCGAACTTTGAGTCCACCGGGGTGCGCCGCACGGCACTGCGCTACGACAACCGCACCGAGGCGTCCTCCCGCTACGAGAAGGCTATTGATCCGGAGCGGTGCGACATGGCGCTTGCACTGACCATGCAACTGCTGGCAGAGCAGTTCCCGGAGATGCGCGTGGTCGCCTTCTCCGACCGGTATCTCCGCAAGCCGGAGCGCAAACAGCTGGATGTATCGCTGTCGTGGCTGGAGCGCCGGCTGGGCAAGCGCATCCCGAACAGCGAGATTGCCGCCAAGCTGGAGCTGCTGGGCTTTGCGGTTTGCTTTGAGGGGGATACCATGCACCTGACGGTGCCTGCCTGGCGTGCCACGGGCGATGTGTCCATCAAGGCGGACATCATGGAAGAGGTCGCGCGGATGTACGGCTACGAGAACTTTGAGCCGACGCCCATCGTCACGGCGTTTACCGGCGCCATCAATCAGCTGGACAAGGACCTTCTGCGGCGCATAAAGGAGTATCTGGCATTCCGGTGCAATATGCAGGAAATATTCACCTATCCGTGGATGGACACGGCGGTCATGAATGCCGTGCTGGGCGGCGACCAGGGTGTGCTGGCGCTGTCCACGCCGCCTGCACCGGAGAACCGGTACATCCGCTCCTCGCTCCTGCCCAATCTGATCCAGGCTGTTGCGAAAAACGAGCGGTTTTATGACAGCTTCAACCTCTTTGAGGAGGCGCAGATCTTCCGGAGCGATGCGTTTGGTTCGGCTTACGATCCGCAGGAAATGCTGCCTGTTCAGCGGCGGCATATCGCAGGCGCGTTTGCCGGCGCGGCAAGCGATGTGACCGGACTGTTCCGCACCGCCAAAGGCGTTCTGGCTTCCATGCCGCGCTACACGCATATGGAGGCGTACACCTTCCGCCGCGTAGAGCAGCCGGTCTGGGCAGACGAGGTGGTCTGGCTCAATCTGTACCTGGGCGATACGCGCATCGGCGACCTTGCCCTGCTGTCCAAAAAGGTATCCCTGACCTGCGGCATCCGGAATCTGGCGGTGGTGCTGTTTGAGCTGAACAGCGACGCGCTGGTCCCGTTCCGCTCGCGCACCAACACGTTTACGCATCTTGCGGAGTACCCTGTGACCGACTACGACGTATCCATGCTGTTTAATGCGGACGTCAAGTGGGATCAGATCTCCGAGGCTTTTGCCAAGGCTCAGCACAGCGACCGGACTCTGCGGGACGTTGCCTTTGTGGACGAGTACCGCGGCGGGCAGGTCCCGGACGGCAAGAAGTCCGTGACGCTCCGTCTGTCCATCGGCTCCGACCAAAAGACTCTGACCTCGCAGGAGATCGAGTCCGCCGCAGCCTCTGTCATCCGTCGGCTGACCAAAACCCTGGGCGGCGAGATGCGGACCAAGTGAGGCGTCTCGCTTCCCTCTGTATGATTGCCCGGAACCGGCACCCGTGCCTGTTCCGGGCTTTTCCGGTGGGGCATCCGGTTCAACCAGCAACAGTCATAACCACCGGCTAAGCCGGTGGCTTGCTCAGCCCTATAAGGGCATGTTACTGGCGGGGCTGAAAGCCCACTGAATAAAATACAACAGTTGCAAAATTGCGCTGCTTCCACAAATGTGGAATTGCGTTTTAATAATATTACCATCTTACGATATGCCCTTTCGGGCATAGTTGTATTTCAAGGTAAAACAACACTCACAATGTTGAGTTTTCATGTGATTGCGTATTTAAGGAACCACTGATTTATTCGGCGGCACATCTTCGACACATCTTTTCCCGCCTGCTTCTTGCCGAAAAACTCGATGTACATCCAGTACATCTTGAGTTTTTCGCAATCGCAGACGAAAAAATCTGTACCGAATATGCACCACCTCATTAAATCAGCGTTTCCTTAACATTTGTTTTTTGTTCAACGGCAAAAGCCTCTTTGGAACCACCCGCTTAGCGGGTGGTTTTCGAGAGAACTCCTCCTTCGTCTGAGTTCTCTATACAAAAAGGTGCGCCGCAGACAGAAAGCCTGCGGGCGCACCCGTGAATGATGTTGAAAAATATTCCTGCCAAATGTGCATATAAGACCCTCCCCCGGAAAGAACTTCCGGGAAAAAGTATATCCGGAAGCCGGCGGATTATACGCACACGGCACGGGAAACGTCGGTGTACGGAAAAATGTTACCACAGGCGCACCGGTTTGCGCACGGGCAGTTTGGCGGGCATGACGCGTCCTTCACTGGACATGGCGATGTGCGCCTCCTTGATCAGGGCGGCAAGCTTTTCTTTCATGTCCTCGGGCGCGGATCTGTCCATGCGGTACAGCCACAGGTAGAGCGCCTGTACGGAGCTCTTGCGGATACGTGTGGCTTCTTCCGGCGTTGTGGCAGCCGCTTCCGCTTTTTCAAACAGTCCGTACATAGCGGACAGGAAAGCAAAACTGTCATCGCTCTTTTCTACGGGGTAGACGGTTTCGGCGTTGGCTGCGTGGTTAAAGTGCGCAACGCCGGCAATCTCCGTATAGGTTGCATCAATGTAGCGGCGGATATATTCCCAACCGTCCCCGTAGTAGTACTGCAAAAACTCATTCATATGTCTTTCGTACTCCTCGCGGGTCATATCGGGATTCCACATCAGTTTGGAGAACAGATAGGAACGGAGCTCTTCAAATTCGCCGGTGCGGGAGTTGTATGCCGCCTCGTCAAAAATGCTGACGACGCCGTTTTGCAGGTAGAGCTGTACATCGTCATAGATGGAGAAGAGGTTTGGGAGCGGCAGCAGATAGTTTCCGAAGTTGACGCTGTAATGCCAGATGGAGAGGTTTTTGCAGATCTTGCTCCATGCGGTCAAGTCTGCCCGGAAGGTATCGCCCCGCTCACAGCCGGCAATGCCGTGTACCATGCAGCAGGCAGAGGGGCACAGGCGGATCAGCACATTGTCCTCGGCAACCAGTCCGACGGGCGGCGTCTGGGTGTAATGGTACGCCAGCGTTTCCACGTAGACCTGCGGGTAATCCTCACGGATGTCGCGTGCAATCCGGTTGACAAAGGTCAGAAGCGATCCCATCGGACTGCCGTACTGGTCGTCCAGGGCTTTGCAGTTTGCGCACCGGCAGCCTGCCTGATTGGTGTAGCTGTCATTGGGGGAAACCGAAATGATGGTTGCGTTGCGGTTGGAATCCAGCCATGCGCGCACATTCTTCAAAACGGTTTCATAGACGGCGGGATCGGTCAGGCAGGGCTGATCGCCGACCTTGTATTCCTTCATTTCCGCAAGCTGACGGAAGGTGTGGACAAAGGCGCCTGCCGCGTAGGAAACGCCGCCGCCGTAGCCGTCCAGATTTCCGGAAAGGTAAGCGTTCAGTTTGTGCTTGGGGGCGTAGCGGTTGTTGTTGCAGAAATCGGCATATTCCGCGCGGTAAAAGAGCTTGGGGACAAAAAACTCGTCTGTTCCGGCGGGAATTTCCAGGGACGCGGCGGGCAGGACGACCTCACAGTCCTCCGTGAAGAAACGGCAGCCGATATAGTCCTCCAGGAAGGAAATCACGGCGTAGTAAGTGCCGCGCATGGTTGCGCCGGAAATATAGAGGCGGTTTTCCTCCGCGTAAATCATATAGCCCTCGTCACCCAGTTTTGCGCGGCGGTCCACGACGGATTGCGGGCTGCGGGTGTTGCACACGCCGACCACGATTTCATAGGGGTAGCTTTCTCCGCTGTGCTCCCGGATACATTCCGGCGTCACGCCGGTCGCCTTGGCGATGTAATCGCGCAGGGTGCTTGCGGCACCGCGGTCTTCTTCGGTGCTGATGATTTTGAAAGCGGAGATATCCTGACCGAGAATGGTCAGGCGGTCAACCGGAATTTCCTTGTTTTCCCGGCGGACGACCGTGATGTCTTCACCGTTGCGGTAAGCGAAAGGGTCCGTTGTTTCTTCTTCCGTTCCGGTTTCTTCCGCCGTTGTGTTTTCAGCGGAATCCGAGGTTGTGGTTTCTTCGTTTTTTGCGGTGTCGGCGGTTTCTTCTGAGGGGGCTTCCGCTTTCGTTTGGCCCTCCGCAGTGGTCTGCGCAGGGTCGCGGTCACCGGAACAGGCGATGCAGAGACTGCATGTCAGCAGGATGGTGAGCAAAAGCAGGAACATTCGGATGACATGTTTCATAAAATAGATCCTTTCTGTTTTCCGTGGGTCGTTTCACCATTATACACGAAAGAACCCGGTTTGTCAACAGAAAACTGAAATATTTTGTACAATTTTCTGATGGCTCCGATTCCGGGGCATCAGCCGGGTCAGCAAAGACCGTACGCGGCGAGCCGGTTTCCGTACTCTGACGAAATAATTGTTGTTGCCACGTTCTTTGATGTAAGCCATAACAGCTAACAGCCTCCTAAAAAAATAGAATGATTGTCAAGCAGTACACCATTGCATTATTTTTGCAGAATTAAGACGGTTTTTTTGTCATTGTCAGTGGGGGCGATTTGCATAATTGTTCGGATTTTTTTGAAAAAGCCACGATTAACTTGCAATTTACTTGCACTGGCTATGCACTAACTATGCACCAAACCATTTTCGGAATGGTAGAGGCGAATAGACAGTAGCATAAAAATCCCGCCGCCCCGGAATACTCCGGGGCGGCGGTCGCGTAGGCTCGGGGACTCTTTCTCAGGAGTCTCCGAAATTTTCCGCTCAGGGAAGAATGGTCAGGTCAGCGTAAATCGCATAGTGGTCGGAGGGCAGAATGTTCTTGTTCCGCCGGGTCGGATACTCGGTAGTGACAACCTGGAATTTGGAGAAGAAGGCGCTGTCGGCACGGACGATGATGTAGTCAATGATACCGGAGCCGGGAGTCTTCAGAAACTTGTGCAGGGTGCCCTGCGCGCCGGAAACCGTAACGGCAGAGGCATACCGCGCGTCCTCGCTGCCCTCCAGAAGCACGGAATAGGGCGCGGAATTGGGGGCGCAGTTCATGTCACCCGTGAGGAGATAGGGCACGCCGGGGAACAGCTCCTGCAGCTGCTGCACCATTACCGCAGCCTGCTTTTCCCGGATGATCGCCGCGACGGACTTGTCGCAGGCGTTGTATGCCAGATGCGTGGAGCAGAATACAAACTCCACACCGGTCGCCTTGTCCCGCATCAGGGCATACACAGCCTTGCGCGGGTAGAAGCGCGCTTCGCCCGGGTGCTGACGCATGGCTTCCTCTGCCTCCGGGAACAGCGATCCCTGCTCGCCGGGCGTCAGGGACAGCCAGCGGGTCTCCGTGCGCACCACTTCCAGCCGATCCTTCCGGTATACGACATAGGTGCCCTCCTCACCGGTTCCGGGCACCTCGTCCGAACCGACGATGCCGAACACATTTGTGAATTTCCTCATACCGGTCAGGTACTTGTATTGCACGACGCGGCATTCGGACAGCCCGCAGACGTCCGGGAGAAGGTCAAGCAGCATTTCAACGCCCGCCTCCATCCGCTCCTGAAAGGTCAGCGAACCGTACAGCTCGGTGGTCTGTTCGGTCTTGGTGCCGGAAACCAGCACATTGAAGGACATCGCGCGGATGTCCAGCGCGCCCCGGCTGAGCGTGGCACACGCTTCCAGCATGGCGGCATCATCGGATCCGGCACACTTTTTGACGACCAGCGCCGCCGTGCGCGCCAGGCTGACCCGTGCCGGCTGGGTAAGATGCGTATACACCTGCCCGCCGATGGTATACCGGACGTAAGCACGGCACAGGAATGCCTGCGTAGCCGCCTCGCCGGTCAGTTGCGCGCGGTAGGTACTGCCGGTTTCGTCTCCGGAGATGCGCTCCGCAGGCAGGTCGGTCACGCCGGGCGTGTCGGCGTCAAGCTGCCCGGTGTAGCTGCCTTCCGGCAAGAGCAGAACCCCGCAGGCAACCTCCGAGGCGGCGCGGGTCAGCTCGTTTTCTGCGAGACGCGTGTAGACGCGGATGCCGGGCGTGCCGCTGTATCGCGCCGAGGTTCCCTCCACGGTCAGCGGCTGAGTCAGCGCGGCGGCATCGTCGGGGGACATACGCTCCGTGACCCGCTTGCTGATTCTGATATCCGTCACCTGAACAGCCCATGTGGTGGATTTGTCGGACTTGTACAGCAGCATGATCGGCGCGTCCTTCCACATGGCATAGGAGGTGGAGATCAGCTGATCGTCAATGTAGCTTTCGATCTTTGCCGTGTAGGTCTTGCCGTCCTGCTCAAATTCGCCCTTCAGACAGCGCACGGCGGTATGCACGGAATTGTTGGCATACCCGCTCTCGCTGACGGGGTGCTTGGTTTCCGGCTCGGCGCAGGGGTAGTCGGTCTGCTGTCCGCCGTAGACCGTGTAGGCGGCGCCGGAATTGAGCATTTTCCCTGTATATCCGGCGAAAGCGTAATTGTCGTAGCCGCCGAAGTAGGGCACGCCGTCCTGCTCGGTGCCTCCGTCATAGAACAGGGCAAGCCCCAGCAGTCCGCCGGCTGGCTTGTGGACGCGCACGATATACGATACGGTGAACTCGTCTGTATCGGCAAGGCTCCCGGCAGGGAACAACGTAATCAGCCCCTGCACGTTCTTTCCCTTGGCGGTGGTCATCCCCAGCAGTGCCCCGGAGCGCGTCTCGGACGCGTGCCTGCCCAGCAGGACCAGCGCCTTGGAGACGACAGAGAAGGATTGCAGGGTATCGGCTCCGTCCGGCGTGATGCCCGGCTCGTACAGGCTGTTCAGCGGGTACAGACCGTCCGCGCGGGGGGCGGGATTGCCTGCCTGCAGTGCCGGCAGCTTCTTACCGTCGAAGGTTTCCGTGTGAACGGTTTTCATGTAGCTCACGTCCAGCCCGCTGTCGGCGGCGCGCGTTGCGACCGGCAGGGTCGGCACCAGCATCAGCACGGCAAGCAGGACACATACCCAGGGCGCAGCTTTCCTTACGGTTTTCATGCATTTCATAGGGGGTTCCTCCTTACACGATCGGTGTCCAGAAGCTGTCCATGTCTTCCGGCTCTGTCTGGCTGTCGGTCTGACTGTCGGCAACTGTCTCACTGTCGGTGTCCGTCGGGGTATCCTGACTGATCGGCTCGGTCTGCGTGGTTTCCCGGGTCTGTTCGGTCTGCGTTTTCTTGTCTCCGCAGGAGAGCAGTCCGGCAATGAGGACGCACACGAGCAGGCACAGGATCGCGGTAAGCCCTGCTTTTTTCATGTCATTAAAACCTCCTGACCATGATTTGTTTCCATTATACAGGAAACGCCCGCATTTTGCAAGGGGGGGATATAAAAATATCGTGTGTGCGGCGGGATTTCTTTCCTGCGGCATCGACTGATCTGCCGTTCGGGCAGCGCAGGGCGCACGCCACGCACGCCGGCTTTACCGTATGTCCGCCGCCTGCCGGATCATGCTTTCCAGCTCCCGCGCGGCGGCGCTCAAGGGCTGCTCCCGCCGGGCAAGCAGGCAGATGCGCCGGGGCGGCAGAGCCTGCTCCAGCTCCGGCACCGCCACGCGGGCAGGATCGGCGGCGGAAAGAAACGCCTCCGGCAGGAACGCGACGCCCAGCTCCGCCTCTACCAGCGGCAAAAGCTGATCCGCCGTCGCCGCCTCGATCTCCGGGCAAAACGGCAACCCGGATGCCGCAAACAGCGCCGCGTACAGCCCGTAGGACGCGCTGTCGGCACTCAGCGAAATCAGCGGGTGCGCGGCAAGATCCGCCAGCGTGACCCGCCGCCCCAACAGATCGGAGAAACTGCGCGGACAGACCGCCGTTTCGCGCACCTCGCGCAGAGGCGTCTCGGACAGAGCGGCGCCCGCGTCGGTCGGCGTCGTCACCACCGCCAGATCGGCATTGCCCGCCCGCAGTGCCGCTACCGCCTGCGGCGTGCAGTGGTTGCTGATACGCAGATGTACACCGGGAAACCGCCGCCGGTACTCCCGCAGGACAGGCAGGAGCAGACAGCGCAGCGCCACCTCGCTGGCGGCAAGAAACACCGTCCCGCTCTCCGGACTGCGACTGCCCGCCAGTTCCGCCTCGCCCGCCTCGATATGCTCAAAGGCAACCCGGATGTGCGCGTACAGGCGCTCCCCCTCCGGAGTCAGACGCATTCCGCGACTGCTGCGGGTGAACAGGGGACAGCCCAGCGCCGCCTCCAGGTTCCGGATGGCGCGGGTCAGATTGGGCTGTCCGGCAAGCAGCAGACGCGCCGCCTGAGACAGACTGCCGTACTTGGCTACATAGTAGAATACGCGGTAATAGTCGCAGTTGACGTACATAATGCCTCCTTGTTATATCACAAAAGAATGTTCCGTATGTGATATATATATTTTACATATGCCACGGCTTGTGGTATACTATATCGGTTCAAGGAAAAGAGGGGGATGTATCCGTCATGAATCAGGATCTGACCACCGGAAAACCCGGCGCGGTACTGCGGAAATTCTGCCTGCCGCTGTTCGGCAGTATCATCTTTCAACAGCTGTACAATATTGCCGACAGCTTTGTCGCCGGGAAGTTCATCGACAACAACGCGCTGGCGGCAGTCGGCAACGGCTACGAGATCACGCTGATCTTTATCGCGTTCGCCTTCGGATGCAACATCGGCTGTTCCGTCCTTGTCTCCCAGCTGTTCGGCGCCCGCCAGCACCGCGACATGAAGACCGCCGTCCATACCACGCTGATCGCAAGCGGCGTGCTGTGCGCGGTGCTGATGCTGGTCGGATTTCTCTGTACGGACAGCCTGCTCCGGCTTATTCAGACGCCGGAGGAGATACTGGGGGACTCCAAACTGTACCTGAACATCTACATTCTGGGACTGCCCTTCGTCTTTTACTATAACGTGGCGACCGGCATTTTCTCGGCGCTGGGCGACTCCCGGACACCGTTCATCTTTCTTGCCTGCTCGTCGCTGTCCAATATCGGGGCAGATATCCTGTTCGTCACGGCTTTCGGCATGAAGGTGGACGGCGTTGCATGGGCGACCTTCCTGTGTCAGGGGGTCAGCTGTGTGCTGGCGATTATATTTGTCCTGCGTCGGTTCCGCCGGTTTGAAACGCCGGAGAAGGCACCTGTATTTTCGTGGCGGCTGCTGGGCAGAATCGCCACGGTCGCCATTCCCAGCATTCTGCAGCAGAGCTTCATCTCGGTGGGCAATATTGTGATCCAGAGCGTCATCAACGGCTTCGGCACGGCGACCATCGCCGGGTACTCCGCCTCGGTCAAGCTCAACAATCTGGTTATCACCTCGCTGACTACGCTTGGCAACGGCGTTTCCAATTTCACCGCGCAGAATCTGGGCGCGGGCAAGTATGACCGGATCCGGGCTGGCTTCCGGGCAGGGGTACGGCTGGTGTGGTGCGTCTGCGCACCGCTGGTCGCGCTGTACCTGCTTGCCGGACGACAGCTGGTGTATGTGTTCATGGACTCGCCCACCGGCGAGGCGATGGACGTCGGGGTGATCTTCCTGCGCATCCTCTCGCCGTTCTACTTTGTCGTGTCAGCCAAAATCATTGCGGACAGTGTCCTGCGCGGTGCCGGGCGCATGAAGGGGTTCGTCATTGCGACCTTCACAGACCTTATCCTGCGCGTGGCGCTGGCGGAGGTGCTGTCCCGGACGTCGCTCGGCTCCACGGGCATCTGGCTGGCGTGGCCCATCGGCTGGTGCATCGCAGCCGCGCTGTCGCTGATCTTCTGCCATACCACGCACTTTGACGACAGGCAGGTGCGCGAGATCGCCAACGTGGAAACTTGATATTTTAGGTTCAGGATAGTACCGCAAAAAGCCCCCCGGACGGTGTTCCGGGGGGGCTTTGGGTTACGATTGCCTGCGGTGTATGCCGGGCAGGACTTTTTTCAGCACCCGGAGGAGCAGCAGTCCCAGCACCCACGCGGACAGTACCTCTCCCAGTCCGACCGTCAGGAACAGGTACGGCAGGGCATCCGGCAGTCCGTAGGCGTAGTGCAGGATCAGCGGCACTATGACCGTATTGGCGACGACCGTCGGCAGGGGGATCAGCACGTTCAGCACGGCGGCGTGCCTGTGCCGTCCGGCGGCATCCGCACGCTGTGCCAGCACGGCAAGCCCCCGCGCTCCCAGCGCCCCCAGCAGGGTTGCCAGCGAGCCGAAGAGGATGTCCCACACCACGGCGCCTGTCATCAGGTTGGCGAGCAGGCATCCCACAAACAGTCCGGGAACCGCCGCCGGCAGGAAAAAGGGCAGGACGCACAGTGCCTCGGAAATCCGCACCTGGATTGCCATGGAGGACAGTCCCGCGATGGAGGCAATCCACGTCAATGCGACATACAGTGCCGCCACCATGGCGCCCTGTGCGGCGAAGAGCGCCGCGCGCCGTCCGCTGCCTGTTTTCGTACCTGCATGCATCGTTTGCTTGTTCATTTTTCTCTCCCTTAGTTTTGTTTTAGGTGAGGATGGTTACGAACTCACCGCTATCTGCCGCCGTTTTCCGTCGGCAGTGCCGCTATTATACCACAGTTTCATCGGAAATGCAAGACTTTTTTCACGGGGATGGGAGGATTGCCTTCCCGGGAAGGGGAGCGCAAGGTTGTTTTCACGCAAAAGGGGCGGATCCCCGGGCGGCGCAGCGGCAGGGCAAGCCGCTCGTGCAAAGGCACCCGGAACCGCTTGAGACGGTTCCGGGTGCCTTGGGTTCAGTGCTGGTAGTAGGGGGTTCCGATAAGTCCCACCTGCCGGAAGGCGGCGGGATCGTGCCGCACGATATAGTCGATATAGGAGACAATCTGCTCGGCGGCAATGCGGTAGCCGACCGGCGACAGGTGCCCGCCCATGTAGAACGCATCGGTGTACGCCTTGTCATGGACAGGCGCGTACCGGTACAGATCCAGCACATAGGCGTTGCCGAAGTGCGCCGCCATCTCGTACATCAGCGCGCGGTGCGCCTCCACGATCTCCCGGACGCCGGACCTGTTCCATTCGTCCGCCTGCGGCATCGTGATGAGGAAAAGCACCGCATCCGGCTGGATCTCGCGCAGGCGGGCAAGCAGCTGCCCGTACCAGCCCGCAAAGGTGTTCGCATTCCGGTGCCAGTCGTCACAGACATCCGCCATACTGCCCATCGGCTGGCGCGCGTTGATGACATCATTGACGCCAAGCCCGACTATGTACGCCTGGCACGCCTTATCTGCATCCCAGAAGCCGTTCGCCTCGCCGAAGGTCTGGCAGTACTCCGAGGCGGTCATGCCGCCGCGCGAGAAATTATACACCTTACAGCCCGCCATACGAGCAAGATGCTGTCCCCACGAGTGTTCAAACATATCGAGATATACGGTCTGTCCGTGCACTGCCAGTACGGCGGGGTCGGAACCCTCCGGTGCGGCGGGCAGTCGGACTTCAAACTCGCCGGAAGCAAGGCTGTCCCCGACGCATCCGATCGTGCGGAAAATCGAGCACATCCCGCCTCCGACGGGAACCGGGCGCTCCAGCGGCAATTCGTCAGCCGGGGCAAAGGAATCAAAGAAATTCATGGTTGGCTCCTCCTCTGTTTTGTGTATTTTTATATTTACCGGGATTATTTCTGCTTCAGCTTCCGGAATCACTGCCCGAACAGCGCCTGCTCCACGCCGGCACACAGCCAGTGGTAGAGCGGCAGGTGGTATTCCTGAATGCGGTAGGTTTCGGTCGAGGGGGCGTGCAGGACAACGTCCGAAAGCCCATCCAGGGCGCAGGGACGCGCACCCACCAGCGACAGCACGTGCAGACCGCGGGCGCGGGCGGTTTTTGCCGCCAGTACGACATTGCGGGAATTGCCCGATGTGGACAGGCAGACCAGCAGGTCGCCCGGTTTGCCGAGTGCAAGAACCAGCTGAGCATATACCAGCGCAGGGTCAACGTCATTGCAGAACGCCGAGACAAGCGCGGTCTGCGACGGCAGGGACACGGCGGGCAGACCGCCCTGCAGACTGCCGCACAGGAGCGGCAGGTCGGGGTCGTCCGGCGCGAGTACAGCCCGGAACGCGCCGCAGGCGGCATCGGTCAGTTGGCGACGCGACAGGAAGCCCTTCGCCAGCTCGCCGACGATGTGGTCACAGTCCGCCGCCGAGCCGCCGTTGCCGCACAGCAGCATACGCCCCCCGGCGCGGAAAACCGATACGGTCAGGGCAAGCGCCGCATCGGCGGCGTCTGCCAGCCCTGCCAATGCAGGGTGATTTTCATACAGTGGGATCATGCTTTGATACTCCTTATCCGGTGTCATTTGTCCAGCACCTCCAGCATACGCGACAGGTACTGCTCGAACCGGGCAGGACGCTTCGTGATGAAGTTTCCGACGCGCGCGGCGGCGGAATCCCATTGCTTGGCACTGACCTGTACCCTGTTCTGCCAGCGCCGGATATGTGCGGGCATGCAGGGTCTCAGCTCCGCGCGCCCCGCGCTGTACAGCTCCTGCAGGGCGGCAGTCGCCTCCGCGGAGGCAAGCGACCGCGCGTAGGTGACGAACGCCTCCCGGAAGCCGGCGTTCCGCAGGCAGAACGCGAACAGCCCCTCCACGTACAGGGAATCGGGATACAGCCGCGTCTCGCCCGCGTTGGCATAGTACGCCGCATAGCCGGGCAGGTAATTGCCAAGCGTCCGCCAGAAGGTGTCCTGCTCGGCGCGGGAATCCAGCTCCGGCAGGATTTCCGGGCAGGCGTAACGTGCGAACGCCATGTCCATGTCACGGGTCATGAAGCGCCATTTCCCGTCCGTAACGGCAACGCCCTCGACCGGATCGCCGGTATACTTCCAGAACTTTACATTGTTGTACGGCCAGTCGGTGTTGCACAGGTACAGGTTGAGCGCCATGTATTGCAGGAAGCTCTCCATGTCGATTTTTTCCGCCAGCCTGCCGTACAGCGCCTCGCGCGCCGCCGCATCCAGCGACAGCCCGTCGGCAGCCTGCTTACACAGCGAAATCCATTCCGCCATCGCCGCCTGCGCGGTCGGTGTATCGTCGGTCTCGTAGTAGAACCAGACATTGCAGAAGCGGCAGGCGCCGCCGTTGGCGTGGGCGTCACAGTGCCGGGAGGTGTCCAGCTCGCTCTTGAGAATGACGACATCCTTGCTGTCCACACCCCAGACTCGTTTCACGTAGTTCTCATTGAGGTTCTCGCGCATATCCAGTATGCCGTAGTATTCCCCGTTGAGGTAGACGACGGCAAACTGCGAAAGCGACGCGGACACGGCGGGGGCATAGGCAGCGGCAAAGTTATTGGCAAGCCCGTCCCGGAGGAGAGTCGCCGCCTTGGGGTCAGCCGCCGTGTGCAGGAGCGAGTCGTTGCCGCCGTTGCGCAGGATGAAGCTGTCGTACCGATCCAGCACGTTGCCCGCGTTCTCCCCGGCAAGCACGGTGCGCCCGGCGAACAGGGGGTAGGCAAAGGAGCCTTTCCCCGAATAGGCGGCATCCTCGCCGAAATAGCCGTTCTTACGGGCAATGAGCTTGAAGGACTTCTGCTCCAGCGTGCGGGAGGAACCGCCGAACAGCCGCAGTCCCGCGTCCTGCGAGATGACGCGCTTGCCTGCCGGCGTCACGATCTCCACGTGCGCGGGCTTCTCGACCTTTTCGTTATAGCGGGAGGTAATCTCGTCCAGATCGCGTTCCGGCACGGCGATCATGACTGTCCAGATGCCGTCCTGCGCCGCGGCGCGGACATAGGTGTTGGTCACGACCTGCCCCAGCCGGTTTCCGTCCGCATCAAAGCAGGCGGCGCGGACGGTCAGGGCGGTATCCGCCTTTGCAAGAATGTCCAGCGGGGCTCTGTATCCGGTCGAGCGACCGGTCGGGACCGAGCCGTTCGTCGTGTAGCGGATTGTGGTGCTTTCGGGCAATCCTGCGGGCAGCGTCAGCGCAAGAGACAGCGCCCCGGTGTACAGTCCGCCCCCGACAGAGAAAACCGGCTCGGTGCCGGGCGTCTCCGGAGCCGGCTCGGATCCGGACCCGGTCGCCGTATCGATCGATGCCGTATTGTCCGGCGCGGCGCTCTCCGTGTCCGCCGAAGTATCCGCGCCGGTACCGGACGTGCCGGTGTCGCTGTCGCCGGGGGCAGTCCGGCAAGCGGTCAGCACGAGGCATCCGCTCGCCAGCAGCAGTGCGAGCAGGAGGGATAGCCCACGGACAGCGCGTCCGGGTATGGAAGTATGCATGGTTCAGGTACCGCCTTTTTTTGTATTCTGCACCATTATACCACAAACTGCGGCGTTTGTCACCCCCTGTGCTGTTTATTTTTTCGGGG
>ENA-UOJO01001440-UOJO01001440.1-human-gut-metagenome-genome-assembly--contig:-P57-NODE-1440-length-30373-cov-26.563692_pt1 | contig 30373 bp, 45 predicted proteins | sample MGYA00242351_ERZ723898 | MGnify/ENA metagenome assembly ERZ723898 | reverse complement strand
CGTACCAAGCTCCAGCGTATACAGAATAAGATCACCAACATCCGTCAGGATGCAGTTCACAAGTTTACGACTACGGTGTGCAAAAACCACGCCACTGTAGTCACAGAAGATCTGGACATCCAGGAGCTCAAGGACAAGGCCCCCGCACGTTCAGTGCGCAGAGCCTACAACAGCTCCCTCATGGGAACCATTCTTTGGCAGATCTCGTACAAAGCGGTGCACCACATAAAAGCACCCAAGTACTTCCCGAGCACAAAAAGGTGCTCAACTTGTGGACATGTGAAGGAGGCCATGCCTCCGAACATCAGAACATACCATTGCGACCACTGTGGAGCCCATCTCGACAGAGATGAGAACGCAGCTCGCAACTTGATGTTGCAACCGTGGGTCACACGGTAAGATGCGCGGTGATGGTGCTTGTGACGAATGTCACAGGTACCAAGTGATCCGCGAAGACAATCCGGTGCAACGCCGGATGAGATCATGACAGTTATGCAGTCGAACGAGCAGCATACAGTAGGCTTGCATAGCCAACAATAAGGCGCACAAGAAAGGAGAACAAATGAAAGTAACAGAACTTGACAGAAGAAATGTAAAGGTAACACGTACAGAAACACGCTACATACTGAATGAGAAGGTCTTCCAGCTTGACTGCTGCCCTGACTGGGCTCAGTATGCAGCTGTGGATGAGGATGGACATGCTTACTGGTACGAGTATAAACCGAACCAATATTCTGCCAGTTGGAGAAATACGGCACCTCGTTTAGTGTCGCACATACATACTGACACACTTTTCGATGCCACCGACTGGTGGAATAGCCTTATCAGGCGCCCACAGAAGGTACTTGAGGTTACTATGGCAGACCTGGAGAAGAAGTTTGGATGTAAAGTGAAAATTGTAAAGGAGCTTTGATATGTTGACTGCAGATGATATCTTGTGGCGTCTGGAACGTAACGCATATGAATGTGATGCAATCATACTGGACGGTCAGCTGGAGACTGTAAAGATCAGCTGCGAATCACGTGACTATATCTTATTAGACATCTCCATAGATGTTAAGCAGAAAACCCAGCGCCTTTTGGTTAGGCTGTATTACAGTGAATTGTTCAAGCGTAAACTCTCACAGAAAGATATCAAAGACACTGTGTCAAATCTTGTATGCAGGTTGCTTGAATATCCGAATTCATATATTACTGTAAGCAGTATAGACACTGATGGAGTGGTTATCACGGATGGTAACAACAGTAATATCTGGTTACCTTCTGGTGATTGGCAGCTGCTGCCTCCTATGAAGGAAGCATAAGCCATGATCTTCTTGAACGACAACGATAAATTAAGTTACAGCTTCCTGAAGAAGAATGCACATAAATGCTATGTGCTCCTTTCCAACGGACATGTCACTGACTTCAACCTTTCTGTAACTTGTGATCGTGTAAGCATAGGTATACATGTGGAAGGTAGACTCAAGCTCGCGTATACAATCGAAGCTGATTTAACATACAGTGATCTTTTCAAGCATGGTTTCAGCCCTGCACGGTTTCGCCAGCAGCTGAACCAACTGTATATGTATGTAGCGTCCAATAATTCGATATTTTGGTATGATCTAGGTGAAGACGGTCTTGCAGCTTGTGATTATGACTTTAAAAATGTCTTGTGGTTACCTGTTGCAGTTTGGACAAGGACAGAGAATAGAGATACTTGACAAATGTCAATTATGTGCTATATTACCTCACATAGAAAGGAGACGATATGGAAGATACGAATTACAGCGCTACAGTCAATACACCTGTGGAAGACATCAGCGATGTCAAAACGGTCAGTGCGGATCAGTTCGACGCAGGAGCATCAGTCAGTGTTAAGGCATCTTGTGCAGGAGATATCACTGTGGATGAATTCAAGGCTACCAGAGAAACAGCAACAATTACAGTAGGAGCTTGATAAAGTGAAATCGATATTCGTAACAGCAAATGTTGGCACTGGAGCTTTTAAACGCCTGAGCCCAGAACTTAAGCACGACTTTTTAGTCTTTGAAGAGTCACCGCATGGTGACATGATTGTTGATGCCTACACGCCTGGCGGTTACACTAATGTAGATAACGATAAGGGTAACTATAGCCAGGTTATATCTATGTGGGATGATGATAAGCGGCTGATAGCTGTAGCTATACGTAGAGACTGGGATCCTCAGGCAGCGCCGAAAATCCTAAAAGATATTTTGTGCACAGGTAACATAAATATGGATTTCATTGCCACTTTCTGTGAGCGTGCCGAGTTGAGCTATGAGGATACAGCAAGCGAAGCCGGTTTCAAAGCTTTTAATATGCCTGTGCCGTGACAGACTGTATATCACGTACAAAGATACTGCAGAGCAAAACAACACAAACAAGAAAGGAACAGTATGCAGAAGAGAGACAGTAAAGGAAGATTCATGAAAGCTGATAAGGCGTACACCAGAGGCTGCAAGCGCAATCACGACACTTGTAAGTGCAACAAGCCCGCTGACAGTGTCAAGGACGAAGGTCCGCAGCTCCCTGTCGACTGCTCAAATATGAGTGATGACGAGCTTGAACAATTCATCAAATCGCTTGTAGCAGAACTCGCCAATGCAGTCTATATCCCAGGCAAAACCATGACCATCGATGTTACCATCGAGGATAACGACGAAGCTGCTTGTACAGGTGACGATGCTGACGCAGATGACGACAAAGGTCACAGTGATAACTTCATGGATTCCTTCAGAGCCTTCTTGAAGGAGCGTGGAGTGGCACTTGATTAAGGCGGCAGCTGCCGGTTTCCTGATAAGCATTGGCTGCAAAGTGGCCATTATGGAAGGATCGTTCTTAGGATCGATCCTTTTTTCTTTGGCCCTGTTGTGTATCATTCACTACAAGTTGCCTTTGTTTACAGGAAAGGTCGGTTACAGGACGCCTGTGACGATACTCGTGGTCGTACTTGTGTTCAACATGATTGGCGCATTCTCCGGCAGCCTGTTGTTCGATGCCCAGCTGTCTGCTGTAAATCTGTATCAGAGATGCAACGCGCCCTGGTACAAGGTATTGTGCAACGGTATAGGTTGCGGAGTGCTCATGTTCATCGCAGTGGATTACGGTAAGCGCAACCCGTTGATTGTTATCATGGCGATCACCACGTTTATACTGTGCGGTTTTGAGCACTGTATTGCAGACATGTCTTACATAGCTACGAAAGTCGATACATATTGGGCATTCTTGTTGCTTGTTATTGCAGGCAACGCAATAGGCGGCAAGCTTGCGTACTATTTAACAGGAGCACATAATGACAGAGCAAGAATTGCGGCTCCGACTGAAACGTCTCCTGGGTACGGACAGAGGACTGCCGGTCGAGAAGCTCGCTGCAGAACTGACGACACACAAGGTGGACATATTGCCGTACATGACGTGGTTGTGGAAAACGCAGGGACAGAAGTTTCGAGTGCTGCTGACAAAGAAAGTGGCGGACTACGCAAAAGCAGCGGAAAAGGAAAAACAGAGCCTTCCGCAGCTGATCGTAAATGCTGGCACAATTTTCTTGCATCTCTCAGAAGGCTCGCTTGAATCCGACAGGACAATTGAGATACTAGGCGACATGTGTGAACCTTATGCACTGTACTTCTTGTTTGCAGGCGTAGGATTGCCTTGCGACAAGTACCGTGCAGCTGCCAAGGAATACGCAGCCATGTTTCCAGATGCAGTACGTGCTCTGCCTGAACCATATAAGAAACTTGGAGAGGCACTGACACATGATACCACTTGACAAGCATGACTTGACTATGCTGCATGTGCTAAGTTCCGAGAAACTGATGCTGAAGTCACTGAAGGCGGCTAAGGCAGGGCAGGAACTGTTCCCTCTGAGACGTGTGCCCCATCTTGATCTGTTGTGGCGACACTTCATACGTTTCGCCATACAGTCCAAGAAAGAAGGACACTGGCTGCAGTGGGACAGGCAGGCATATGTAGCCGATTGTCTTGAAGAGCTGAAGCAGCGTGACGACATCAGCGACGAATGCAAGGCGCGATTCCAGTCAATATGCGTGCAGTATATCGGCGCTGAGCCGTTGGATGCAGCGGCAGGTGATAAGCTGCTGATGGATGCTGTAAACGAGGCAATCAGAACACAGATCAGCAGAGCTGTGTACAACTCCGAGGCCTTTGACGGTATCAGACAGCTGGTCAATAAAGGCGTCGAGCTGAAGGAATCTCTTGAGACAGCGGATGAGAAGCAGAAATTGTTTGTGAATCCGTTGCTTGACGTCGAGACTTACCTGCATGTACTGCCTAAGATGCCAACAGGTGTACGCTATTTCGACAGGGTGACTAATGGCGGCATGTCTGAAGGTGAGGTAGCCTTGATTGCTGGATTGATGGGCGGTCGGTTTGGCCGCTTCACACCGCGAGGTGTGTCGAACAAGAAAGTGAATTGCTGGAACACCTTAACGGGTCATGCCGAAGGCAATCAGCAGCCGAGCCATGCGTTCGACAGAACGCCAGCGCATGGAAGGTTCATCGACTATCCCGCAAGGGAGTACCCGACAAGTGAAGGGGAAGCACTCTGGCTCAGGAATGAGTCAATGATATAGTCAGTGCTTCATGGAAACATGAAGAGTGGTCTCGAAAGAGAAACCTGGCGGTACGTAACGAGTACCGTTGAACAGAACCTTGGTGTGTACAACATCAAGACAGGGAAAAACAGCAACAGCAATCCAGCTGGTCGGCAGTCAACTGCTTGTAGGTAATCCAGTAGCATGGTTCACCTTTGAACAGCCGTTCGATCAGGACCTGATGCAGCGTATGGTATCCTTCATCACAGGATACAGTCTGGACATCATCCGTGGACGAGAGTTCAAGGATCTGCCCGAGGACATCCGAACAAAGTTTCTGGCTCTCAGCAACCAGATGTCGGACAAGCTGATAGCAGCAGACTTCTCGAACAACAACATGCTTGACAAGAACGATCCTGAAGATGACGGCTCCGTGTACAGTCTGCGAAAGCGACTTGATATATGGGCTGACCAGGGCAAAGTACCAAGCTACATCATGTTTGACTGGGTAGGAGCAGCAGTGAAACGACTGGCTGCTGTGCGCAGCATAGACATTGGCCAGATCACTAACTACATCGCGCTAGCAAATGAGATCATCGACGGTCTTGTGCAGCTTGCTAAGCAGTACCATACGCGTGTGATCTTCTTTCATCAGCTGGATCCGGCGATCAAGAAGTCGCCTCCGTCCAGAAAGCCTACAACTGTGGAGCTTCAGATGATGAAAACGATGTCGAACTACACCCAGTACGCAATGGCAATCGGCAAGCGTGACGAAAACCAGCGCTGTTGGTTCATCTGCGACAAGTGTCGTAACAGCTATTCGTCAGAATGCGTGATCGAACTTGACGGGGCACATGCCAAGTTCAATCTGCTGGAAGGCTATGCACCGGGTCGCAATGGTCAGTTCATCAACATCAACGAGCTGCAGGAGGAGCTTAGCGAGAACAGCGACACAGAAAACAGCTACCAGCCTATAATCTGACTTGCATTTTGTTGAATCTGTGCTATATTACTATCCCTAAAAAGGAGACAGATATGGACAGATTCAGCACAATATTGCAGACAGCCAAGGCAAACTACAGCACAACACATGGCGTTATCCTTAACCTGAGAAGCTCGAATAAACGCATACCGATCACGTTATGCGTATCCACAAGGCGCAACAGAAGCAAGATTGTACCTACAGACTGCATTGTCTGGAGTAAGGATCGCATACTGTATCAGGGAACGTTGAATGGCAAGCGACTCAGGAACCTTATAGAGAAGTCTGACTTGTGCTGCATAGAGGTGACAAATGCTGTGGACATGGATTATGGTCCTGGCAAGTATATATGTCTTAATGATAAGAATACCTGTCAGTGTACATCATGTTTGTGCCACAAGCAGGAGGACATAAGCTCAGTTCAGTGTTCAGATGCTGTATCATACAGAACAAATGCACTGGATGAACTGTGGCGGCAAGGAATAAAAGAATCACGAAAAACACTAAAAGCAAAAAGAAAGGAAGCATTGCGTTATGCAACTGCTTTTTCTGGCTGATGCCGGATCAACAATACACGCCTTTAAGAGCCCTGAAGCATGCGTTAACCATGTCTTCAGGGTTTTTGCTGATGCCGGTAAAGGGCCATATATAGAGAAACAATTGTTCAGCAACTCAGACGGACTCCACATGGTAACAGTGAAGTCGTTCGACAAGAAGAAGGTGACAGACTTCATCAAGCAGATGCACCTGCACGCCTCATTCATTGTCGTACTGAGGAACAGAGAGCTGGACACAGAGGAACGGTATACCATCCGTAAGTCGTACTTAATGTGAACAACAGAAGGAGCACCATGCAGAAAGACATTACAAGATCAACACAGACAACATCCTATGTGAGAACAAGTATAGTAGACAACGAAGCTGCAGGAACTGATTTCCAGCAGGTTTTTCCATATCAGAAGAAGCTGTTCGGCCGCATTTTGTGGCCCAGCAAGGACAGCATATTACGTATTGTGCCAGGCAATGACGGTACACACACATTCCCGCAGGTTATCAACGCAGACACCTGGACCACAGACGGTGACCAGACAAATTACCTGTCTGACACCTTCTACATGACATATACCCTTAGTGGTTTCGGTGACAGCAAGTGCGATATCTGCAGCAACTTGAAACCCGGCAGTGATGAAGCTGCCATGTACCCAGAATCTCCGCTAAATTACTTCTGCAACAAGATACATCGTACCATGCGATATGTCTTGCAGGGTAAGGGCACGAAAGTCAGGTACAATGACAAGTGGCGCATGTGGACAGGGCTGCAGGGTACATTGCCGTTCCCGAGACCTACACTCATGTTCCAGGCTATCTGTGTACATCTGAGCGGAAGGGACTGTCTCAAAGAAGGTGAGGGAACGGATCCGGCACCTTTGTATGGAGTAATAGGCATTAACAACAAGACATCCATTGGTGAGCTTGTCAAAGCGCTTGTTGCACCTATGGACAGACGCAGACCGATCGGGACAAACAACAATACATATGGTGGACTTGCTGAGGCGTCAGGGAATGTGCTGTATCTGAACAGTGTACTGGATACGCAAGGTCATAAGTATCTTCAGCCCAGTATCCAGAGTTCGTCTGCACCGGCAAACAGCTGGGAACCTCAGCAGTACGACCTGACAGAGGATCTGTGCAAACAGCTGTGGGTTCCATGGGACAAGGTGCTGAAATACTACACAGTAAAGGAGCAGCTCGAACTGATAGCATCTGAGTTTGGCGCCGATACTGTTAATTATGTGTTCTCTCTGTCCCCGCAATGGGAAGGGCTGCAGATTCCTGAGCGTATTGCCGCTGTAGGTATGGGGCAGTATGCAGAGAATGCTCAGAGAGCCCCTTCATACAGTGCTTTCGGACAGAACATGCAGAAACAGGCATTTGGCAGTACTCAAAGACAGGCAGCGCCAGCTTCAGTATCAAGCGCTGTTCCTGGCTTCGGCAGGGCTGCCCAGCCGTCTTTTGCACCGCCGAACACGACACCGTCAGCCGGTGCTTCAGCAAGTCCTGCTGTAAGCATGGACAGCATCAAAGCAGAGCTGGCAAAGATCAGAGCGGCCGCCAACACTGCACCCAGTGGAGCTGGAGCATTGGCAAGTGCTATGCTGAACGATCTCGAACTGCCGCCTGATGATGACGTATACGAAGCTACAGGTGAGGAGAGTTTGGGAATCGAATAACTAAAACATTCAGCCGGGTACTTATGTGCCCGGCATAAGGACAAACGAAATGAAAACAAAAAGAGTAACGAAGAAGAACGCAACCAAGGCCTATAAAGCCTTTAACAGTGACCTGACTTGCAAAGGCTTCCAATATGAAGTCGGGAAGGAATACCATCATAAAGGCAAGCTTGAGCTGTGTAATTCGGGGTTCCATGCCTGCCCCCAAGCTGACCGACTGCTTCTACTTTTACCCATTCAACAAAACTAAAACCAGAGTAGCTGAGGTGCTCGTCTGGGGTAAAGTCGAGTACGAAGATATAGGCAACAAGCTCTGCGCCTCAAACATCAAGGTAGTCAGAGAACTTGCGTGGAGCGAGGTGTTGTTGCTGTGTAATAGCGGCAACTATAATACCGGCTACGGTAACAGCGGCAACTGGAACAGCGGTAATTGGAACAGTGGCAACAATAACACAGGCGACTGTAACAGTGGCGACTGTAACAGCGGCAGCCGTAATAGCGGCAACCGTAATAGCGGCAACTATAATACAGGCAACTGTAACAGCGGTAATTGGAACAGTGGCGACAATAACAGTGGATACTTGAATACTTCGACACAGGAATATTGCTTTATCTTTAACAAGCCAGTTGAAAAATCAGTATTGTCGATCACTAAGTTTCCGGCATTCATGCGCTTCACTTTGACAGAATGGATACCTGACTCCAAAATGTCACAGCAGGAGAAAAATCAGCACCCAGAATACGCTACAACAGGCGGTTACCTAAAGAAGTACACATATAAAGAAGCCTTCAGGAAGTCCTTCGAGGTAGCCAGGCGCAAACCGGATTGGCCCAAGCAGCGTCAGCTGCTGCTGAATCTGCCAAACTTCGATGCCAAGATATTTGAGGAGATATCAGGTATCACAACTGAGGAGCTCGGTGTCAGTGATGAAGATCTTGCAGCCAAGTCAACTGTAACCATAGAAGTCACCATGGCAGACCTGGAGCAGAAATATGGCTGCAAAGTCAAGATTGTAAAGGATAGGTGATATGTCCGCAAATACTTTCTATCCACATACAGAAAGGGAGCAGTTAGCTCCTTTTGCAAACAAACGTGTGTTGGTAATTGGAAAAATGCAGCGTATTGCAGCATGGATGTCGGGTAAAAGGTGGGGGTTGCGAGCTAACCTGGTTCAGTGCAAAGTAAAGTACGGCAATATACAAGTAGATGTCAATCATTTTACAGTCAATGTCGGGAAACAATTTATTGCTGTTCGAGCTAAAAGAAACACAATAGTATCTTTCTATGCCACAGTTAAGGTGTACCAGCCTGATAAACAACTGAAATATGTGCCAGATGACGTCAAGGTCGCTCTCGGTCTTACACCAAGAGTACCATCATATGGTATCAAGTGGCCTACAAGGGTCGAGGTGGTCAGTAGATGTTAGTACGTGTAATTCCAAGGTACCTTATGGTACAGCTGTATAACAAGCATGTAGAAACTGGAGATACTGATGCCTTTCTTGACGGAAACCACTTTATTTCCGTTTACAGCACCAGAGACACGTCACCTTTGCCGGATCATCCACATGTACTTAAATTGATGTGTGATGACCTGACTCTTGCTGATATGCGCACATTCACAGCGGATGGCTGGAATCATGTTACACTGTTTGACGAGGACATGGCAGACAAGACCGCAGCTTTCATAAAGAGCATTCCCAGTACATGTAATTCACTTATAGTACACTGCGACGCAGGTGTCTCAAGATCTGGGGCCATAGGCATACTTGCCAACAGATACTTTAACGATGAAGGCAGCACTGATGACGAGAAGTTTCAGCATGACTCGATGCCTTGGTTGTCACCAAACTCGCACATATTGATGCTTCTCAGACCCAGACTGCAAAGAAAGGAAACAAATGTCTAACTTAATCAAAATCGGACGCAACAACGAACTCAAGAGAGCCACATTGGAGCTGCCTAAGTACGGTGAGCTCACGGACGAGCGTGTAGTACAGGAAATGCGCGGCGTATTTGACGGATTCGAGTACGACCCAGACACACAGGTCGAGACTGTGTTCAAGACAGTCGAACAGATCGAGACTTATGCCGCCGAAGTCAGTAAAGAGCTTGAACAGGCCGACAATGACTTCAAGATGGCAGCAATCACCAATGCCGGTGCCATTGCAGCCAAGCGCTGGCACTTCGGTTTCATGATCAGCAAGTGCCTCAAGGCTTCCAAGTATGGTGAAGGGGTCGCCAATAAGATTGCAGCTGCAGCTAACATCTCATTGCCGTACCTTTATCAGTACAGAGCAGTCGGCGACAATCTCAGTATCAGAGACGCGTACATCCTTGGTATGTACGGAGCTGGCTGGGACTGCATCCGCCAGGTTGCCGCAGTAAATGATCCTGATACAAGACAGAACCTCATTCAGTACTTTGTCCAGTCTATCGCCGACTGGAACAACAGTGTCGCCAAAGAGCAGGCGAAAGAGGCGCTCAAGTCAGCCTTGTCCATGCTGAAGCACGGTCCTGCTGAACTGGATGTTTCCAGTCCGGCAAAGATCGAGACAGCGGTCAACTTCGAATCTGAAGCTCCTGAATTCATGGAAGCCAAGAAGCAGCTGCAGAAGCTGATGACAGCATGCAGAGGCATTGTCAAGGATAACAAGCTGTCTCCGATGCTGAAGTCCTTTGGTGACTGTTATCTTGCTGATAATGTTCCTGATGCCGAGGCGCATCTCGATACACTGCACGAAGATGCAACAGCAGCATTGGAGCTTCTGCAGCAGGTCGAGAGCGTGCTGCCGCAACTCAAGGAAGAAGTCACAAGCTTGCAAAATATGGGGCTCAGTCATGCAGACAGTTAAGGTGGAAGTCGATGTGTCGGCCCTTATGTGTCCTCATTGCGGCTCTGTCGACAGTGTCAAGGTGATCGACCTTGGACCGGAAAGAGATGCAGAAGGGGAGTACGGTAACGTCAGATGTACCTGCTATGAATGCGGTTGGTCGACATGTGATATGGATACAGCAGAGGATGCGGTGTACGCTTTTATCACAGGTCTCGATTGCGATGTCAGGCACGATATAATATGAAACCAATAGGCTACGGGAAGCTTATTAAGCTCCTCAAAGCCACAGCACCAATATCAAAGCAGTTCGAAAATGAAGTTCTGCGGGATCAACGTCTCGCAGAACTTTTTTCTTGTGCAGCCGAGGTTGTGCTGCCGAAAGCTACAGAACCGCAGAGATGGGCGTTGTGGCAGTGTTTCAAGGGTCTGAACGGCGTACGTGTAACACATAAGCACATAGTGTCCTGTGTGTGCAGAGCAGCAGCAAACATGCACTACATCCACGAGGGTATCGCACCCTTCTATTGGGATGGCAACAGCACAGCTGCTGTAATGAATTGCTTAGGTACAGAACACGATACAAGCGCCAAAGGAAAACGAAGATTAATAGTGCATCTGCTGTGTCTTCTTGGCGAACCTGCTGGACTGATGTTCAAGGTGTCTCTGAGCTGCAACATGCTTGAGTACCTGCTGGGTAAGCAGTTTGGCGTGTCTTTTCGAAAGTATAATGCAGCAGCCGAAGAGATCGCCGGTTGTGTCTTCAAGTGTACAGTAAGCGAGGACACAGCTGGAGCATATATGTCAGATTTCAGCGCAACGCAAGCTATGAAAGACCACAACAGAAAGCTGGCAGAGATGCGCATAAACCCAAGAAAATGTAAAACACCTGCAATGCCATGCGCGTCCTGTACCAAAACAAGGGCTCAGTGCATTTTGGCATGCAGAGTTGAGGACAAATGAAATGAAAACAGAAAGAGTACTGAAGAAAAACGCAATCAAGGCTTATAAAGCCTTCAACAGCGACCTGACTTGCAGAGACTTTCAATATGAAGTCGGCAAGACCTACAGGCATAATGCTGTCTTGAAACTGTGCGAGTCAGGCTTCCATGCTTGCGAAAGGCTGGTTGACTGCTTCAGTTATTATGAGCCAAACCGAGCAAAAACTCGAATTTGCGAGATTCTGGCTTGGGGCGATATCCAGAGAAATACCGAAGACACCAAGTTATGTGCATCCAGAATCCACATTGTAAAGGAGTTGTCCTGGGATAACGTATGCTGTCTATGCAATAATATCGGCATCGGAAATCAAGGATTGGGTAACTCTGGAAATTACAACAGTGGAAACTCAAATTCCGGTAACTGGAATACAGGTAATAACAACGAAGGTAAGTACAATTCAGGCAATTGTAACGCTGGCTTAGGGAATGTAGGCACAGGCAATATAGGCAATAATAACTGTGGCCACTATAATTACGGTCATAGGAATTCCGGAAACAATAACATAGGATGTCGCAATGTAGGAAACCACAATACGGGCTACTATAATGTCGGTAACTGGAACAAAGGGTCGTTTAATATCGGCTGCTTCAATACAACAGATGCCACTGTACATATGTTTAACAAGCCTGTTATCGGAATCAGGCCATTTGATATTTTAGTCCCAGGTTTCTGCATCTTCGATACGACAGAATGGGTATCGGCCAGATGTATGACAGCTGAAGAAAAGAGGTGGCATCCCGAGTACGTTACAACAGGAGGGTACCAAAAACAATACGACTACAAGGAAGCCTTCAGAAAGTCCTTCGAGGAGGCAAAGCGCCTTCCGGACTGGCCCGAACAGCTTAAGAGGCTGAAGGCGCTGCCCAACTTCGATGCCAAGGTATTCGAGGAGATATCAGGCATCAAGGAAGAGGAACTTGTTTAAAGAAAGGAGGACAAAATGAAAGTAACAGATCTCGACACAAAAGAAGTAACAGTAACAGTAACACGCTACATACTGAATGAGAAGGTCTTTGACCTTGAAGAGTGCCCCGACTGGGCTCAGTATGCAGCTGTGGATGCTGATGGGAAAGCGCATTGGTTTGGTTCTCAGCCGTGTATTCGAGCAAAGTGGTGGAGACGCCAACCATGTAGTAGCTCAAGTCATGTATGCTTTGGTTGGCTTTTCGACGCTACCGACTGGCAGCACAGCCTTATCGAGCGGCCAAAGAAGGTGCTCGAGGTCACCATGTCGGATATCGAGAAGAAATATGGATGCAAAGTCAAGCTTGTACGGGAGGAGTGAAAATGACTACAAAAGAATTTGTTACAAAATATGGGACTCAGATTAGCGGTGATTTGGTCGATGAGCTGTCGCATCATTCAGATGTACGCAGTTTCGTTTACTGGTTGCTGTATGCGTGCGGTTATCTTGAATCTCTGAAACTGGAGTGGCTGGTCCAGTTGCTTAGAACCAGAGATGCAGACAGCTTGAGACCTTATGTTGCCGAAGCTGTACTCAAATCCTGGCAGCAGCCAGTGTCCATCGGTATTCCGTCATCACTGTCGACTGAAGCTGAAGCATTGCTTACGACAATGATAAATGACCATGAACATACGCAAGATGTATATGCACATGCAGTGAACATGAAAGAGCTCTCTGTGCAGAATGTACAGGTGGCCTATTGCGCCTCACCAGATATCAAGCGGTTGCTGTGGCAAATCCTGCATGGTATTGTTGTCTGGAAATCTCTTGATTATCGGTTATCAGAAGCTTATGTAACAAATCAGGTGCTTAAGTACATGCAACCAGTTGTATCTTTGTTCGAGGAGAACCTGGAATGACTGTAGACGATTTGGTTATGTTCGATAACAAGAAGCTCCTTGATTTCTTTAAGCTCGATCAGTGCCCTGACTGGGCAGAGTGGGTCGCTGTAGATAGGGATGGAACAGTCTGTTATTTTTCCGACGAACCTATTATATTCACTTGTGCGGATGAATGGACATGTAACTCACCGAGACATGAATTGCAACCTGTCAAGATAAACGGCAATAATATCAAAATTACTGTCGAGGACTGGATGAGCGCGAAAGTCAAGAGGCCTCCTACAGGCAATGAAATGTTTCTTGGTAAGTGCAGAAACATCCATGTCTACATGAAAGACTCTAAGTATGTAGTTTCTTTCGAGTGCCGCACAGAGGACACCCATGACAACGATAGCTATTATTTGGAGCTGACAGTCGAATTATCAGCAGAGATACTCGCAAGAGACTTAGGGCATATCATTGCTGAGTGGCTGGGTAAGGATGTGTCTGTAGAAACCAAAGGTTCACATATTCGCAGTGCTCTTCAGTCCAGTATACCTGAAGCTTTCTCAGCAACAGTCACTGATGTTCGTCTGCTATCAGGGCCAGGCACGAAAGGTTTGTTCAAAACATGAAAACACTCAAAGATTTGATAATGTACAGCAACGATGAGCTCCTGGCGTTTTTCGAGCTGGACATATGTCCGACATGGGCGACTTGGCTAGCAGTCGATATTGATGGGTTGGTGACATTTTTCGACGCTGAACCGGAGATGCACTGTGGTTATTGGCAGCCAGCACAAGGGCGTGGTAAATTTTATACGTTGAAACTTAATGACGTGTATGTACGTATTTATGTCGCTGACTTTAATTTGGCAAAGGTCAGTCGACAGTTGCAACGTACAATAGAAAATAACAGAGAGGAGAATACATGAAAAAAGGACTCGGAAACCTGCTGGATGCACTTAGCAAGGCAGATGGCGGCGTCAGTATGTCCATCACAGAATTCAAAGAAGCCCAGTATGGTATTCCACTTAAGCATTACTGTCTGCAGTATCTTTTCGGCAGCACTGGGCTCAGGTACGGCGGTTTCTATCTGCTTGCAGGTAAGCCGAAGTCGTGCAAGTCGCCGTTTGCTTTCTTTCTCGCACATCTCAGCTGCGAGAATGATGGCATTGCATATGTGTACGAACTTGAAGGCAAGGCGTCACCGACGTTGCTTACCAGTATGTTTGCAGACAGACCTGAATGGCGAGAGGACGGCGGCCCTTTCAAGCTCATCAGAGGACTGACATTGGATGGTGCAGAGAAGCATCTCACAAAGTCCGTGCTTAAATTATTCAAGCAGTATGCAGTTTACGACACTCCGCTGCTGATCGACTGGGACTCCATCTCAGGGGCTGCGATGTCAGATGTCGTGTCCAAGATCGAGAAGGAAGGTGTAGCCAGTAAAGGCTATTACGAGAAAGCACACATCATGAAACATCTGACAGAGAGCTGGGTGGCACTTACCAATAACCTGCCTGTCGTATTCGTCGGCGTCCTGCAGGAAAAAGAAAAGGCTGCAGAAGGATGGGCACCTGCAGGCGGACCGCAGAAGTCATATGGCGGCGGCGATTCGCAGCTGTTCAAGGCAGGTACATTGCTGTCATTCTCTCACAGCACGCTGCAGAACGGTGCCGGTAAGCTCGTTCGTATCAAGACTGCACTGAACGGCTTTGCGGACAGCCGAGGCATCGAAGTGAAATTTGTCTGGGATCAGTTCGGTGATCTTGAGACTGATTCACAGGGACATAAGTGGCTCTTCGCAGAGGCGACGGCAAAGTGTCTCGCACAGCCGAAGATCGTCGGCGAACTCAGAGACATCATTGATGTGAAGATCAACGACTCCGGCGACAGAGTGACATGCAAGACGTTCGGTCTTGACAAGGTTACAGCAACAGAGTTCGAGGAGGCCTTGTTCGCACCTGAGAACGCCAAGGTGCTGGAAGACCTCTACAGGTATCAGAAGATCGAGAAGATCAAGCTGCCCTCAGAGTACGCCGCTTACGCAGAGAAAGCAGGCGACAAGGAGGCTGCGTACAAAGAGGCGCAGAAACAGGCACAGTTAGAAGAGCGCGAGGCCAAGGCGGCTGAAGCTGCAGCAAAGGAAGCAGCCAAGCAGGCAAAACGAGAGGCGAAAGCCAAGAAGTCAGCTGCGGCATCCAACCCGTTAGCTGCCCTGGCAGATATGGCTAAGAAAGCGGAGGCATCCGATGCAAAAGCTGAATAACAAGCGCGTGTTCTGTACACCTTACGACGATCAGCGTATCGTGACAGCAAGAATCAAGAACGAAAAGCACTATGTACTGAAAGCATGTCCGTTCTGCGGCCGAAAGCCTGTAATCGAGACAGTGGAGCCGATATTCCATGATGATAAAGTCCAGTACTTTGTCTCATGTGCGCACCACGGCTGCGACTGCTACACAAGAACCTATCGCAGTCCAGGTGAGGCAATCACGAAATGGAACAGACGCATCAGTCCTCTCGATCGCATTGTAGCCTCGGATCTGAAACGCAGTCTTAAAGCAGCACAGAAAGAGGTGTCAAATGAGTGACACACCAGAGTGGCCTACGACAGCTCAGGCTGTCAAGGAAATGATGACCGAGGTCTGCGATAAGAACCTGTTCGACTCAGGTGGCGCATACGGCTACGCTTATGAACGCAGAGCCAATTGTGACAAGGAACCCGAATACGATATACATTACGAGCTCCTAGATAACGGCAAGTTGTACATAGAAGTAACAAAGAGTATGTACTGGCATCTTGTGAACACTTGTCAGTACAGACATGACCTCACTGTTATGCTGGACGCTTATGCAGATCTCAAAGACGAGCGCTACGGAACATGTCTTGGCGAGGATTTCTTCACCTCGTTTGGTCTCAAGTCAGGATCCGACAATACATGTAACACGGAGACGATGCTGGACGGTACGTTTCTGTTCACGCATGCGTACATCAGTAATGAATCAACAGACCTGTTCGTGATCAGCACACACAATGGCTGCGATGTGCGCTCTGGCTACAGCAGCGCCAAAGTATTCGAGAGTCCGGACGCTGAAGTTCTGTATGGCTTGGACAGTGCAAGTCTTATGTGTCACGGATGTGATACACAGTTTGATCTGTCAGCCAGTGGCACTCTGACACTTGATTCTGACCAGTTCAGCCTCGAGCAGAACGACGACTTGCCGTACTTTGTTGACGGCAAGCTGTATTGTCCAACGTGTCATAAGCCGCTGGAGGTGCTCTGATGCCGAACGCACAACTCATGGCTGCGCTGCACGCAAGTACCAAAGCGTTGCGTGAAATGGCACGGGATGACGCCACATACGACTTCGTGTATGCGCACAAGAATATGTTCGTCGGCAACAGAGAAGCCTTCAAGGCTGCTGTAGCCGCGTGTCAGGAGCGCTCAGGCAGAGAGCTGCTTGACAGGCTGGACCTGCATGAGATCTACATCGAGAAAGTAACCGAAGCAGAACTGCTGCACAGCTGCTACTACTTTGTCGACAGTCCATTGTACAAGCGCTTCATTCAGCTCGCCAGCAGGCACGGCGGCATAGGTACGGCAATCTTCGTCGTCAACAAGCGAGGCATTGTCGTCACTAATACGTACAGTCTGGACGCCTATGTACGGGTCAAGCACGTACTCGGCAGCACCGGTAAGTTGCCTGGCATCATGTGGGCGCCTGTAGAAGACCTTAAAGGCTTCACGTTCTACAACTAAGGAGGTGGAATGCTGGAAACAGAAGTTGTGTTCAATGATATAAAGTACACGATCAAAGTGTCTGTGTGGGCGCGGGGCGCTCCGTTCCCTGCTATTGGACATGCTGTAGGTATAGACACAGAAACCGAACTTATTACAGACGCCGAGCTTACGCCTCCATTGGTTGTACTCGGCGTTTTCAATCCTGACGACATGACCTGCTACCAGATAGCATGGACCGATGCACAGTACTTCATGCAGGAGCTGCTTAAGCGTGACTGCAAGCTGTACTTCGCCAATGCAGGGTTCGATTACTTCGAGCTTGAAAGCGATGAACTTCGAGATGCAGTCAGCAATGACCGTCTCGTAGATTTGCTCATTAGAGCACCGCTGAAAGAGATCGCCACGATAGGTTACATCAGAACGCACAGTCTGAAGGACGCCTGTCAGTGGCATCTCAATTACGAGATGGACAAACATGAAGATGAAGGCGACCAGGCAGCTCGTGTCACGTTCCGCAGGAACAAGGACGTGACAGATGAGCAGCGGATTTACCTGGCAATCGACTGCGCGTCCACCTATTACGGATGTGAGGCGATTGGTCCTCAGGCGACAGAGTGCACACATACACGTGGTCAGATCGTCCTGTACCATATCAGCAAGAACGGATTTCCGTATGATCCGTACATGTTTGAGTACTGTGAGAAGCTGTTGCAGCAGCATATGGACCAGTACCGTGCAGAGCTCATTACGTACGGGTATCCTGATCCATATAAGAAGGACATGCCGACAGACATCAAGCAGCTGCAGGACGGCTGGCCGATGTTCAGGGACGCCTGGTTCGCTGCACACATCAAAGAGAAATATCAGTTCGAGGACTCGCTGCCAGGCAAGAGCACAGTAAAGCGCATACTGCTGTACGGCACTGCGTATATGCAGCACGGTACCGATAAAGGCACTCTGGCGAGGGTGTTCGCAGCATTGCTGCTGCAGGACAAGAACTTGTCCAAGAAGGAACAGGCTGCATATGACCAGCTGGTGGATGAGCACGACTTCCTGGATGCCTGCAATGGTATCGGCAAGAAGGAGGTTTGGCCGACGCTGCTGGTCGCGTGGATGCGTGCCGAGATGGACGGCAAGGACATCGCTGGCATATGGCAGGCAGTGGACGATGCGGTGCAGGACCATCCGCAATGGTTCTGTACTGAGGAGCCTGTCAAGCCCAAGGCATTCATGCAGGACCACCTGCGGGAACTGCAGGAAAAGTACCCTGGACTGGAGTTCGACAAGACGCTTAAGTCAGGTGAGCTGAAGTGCTCAAAGAAGGACGCGTGGAAGCTGGCGGATGCGGGGGTGAACGATCCGTTGCTGACCGCGTACGTGAACTTTGGTCATGTGCAAAAGTACAAGTCGTCGTTCACGAACAGGGAATACCTCAGGAGCGACGGCAGAGTAAGGTGCCGCTTTGGCATCGTGGAGAGCGGTCGGTTTGGCCGCTTCACACCGCGAGGTGTGTCGAACAAGAAAGTGAATTGCTGGAACACCTTAACGGGTCATGCCGAAGGCAATCAGCAGCCGAGCCATGCGTTCGACAGAACGCCAGCGCATGGAAGGTTCATCGACTATCCCGCAAGGGAGTACCCGACAAGTGAAGGGGAAGCACTCTGGCTCAGGAATGAGTCAATGATATAGTCAGTGCTTCATGGAAACATGAAGAGTGGTCTCGAAAGAGAAACCTGGCGGTACGTAACGAGTACCGTTGAACAGAACCTTGGTGTGTACACATCAAGCCTGCGCACATCGGCCTCTAAGCCCAACCTTCGTTGGAGGTTGTAAAACCTATTGAATTGCTGGGACACTGTCAGGTTGTAGACGGAGCCTGTACAGTCAATCAGCAGCCAAGCCTTGAAAGGAGGATAAAGGCGGGTTCAGAGACTATCGAACAGAGAACTGAGCAATTGTCGTTTCAGTTCTAACTAAGTAGAGTAGGCTCCAATCGGAGTCCAAGCAGTAGGCGTACGAACACATAGTACGATAATATAGTCCCACACTCCTGGTGACAGGAGAAGCCTGTGAGAAGGTGTAAGTGTAGCAGCAGTATCCGTCACACGATCCGGTGTTTGCCTTGAAAAACATGTACAAGCCGCCGGATGGAACCATTTTTGTCAGCGTCGACTACAGCTTCGAAGCGGAGCCTTCACACCGCGAGGTGTGTCGAACAAGAAAGTGAATTGCTGGGACACCTTAACGGGTAACGCCGAAGGCAATCAGCAGCCGATCAAGGGATCTCCTAAGGCGAAAGCTATGGAGCCCGGAAAGGGTTCAGAGACTATCCCGCAAGGGAGTAGGACGAAAGTCCGAAGCACTCCTTCTCTGGAAACGGAGAAGATGATATAGTCCATAAGCGCAGAGTTGGTCGCGCTGGCAGAATCGTGCATAACAAAGTACGGCGAGTCCGTGCTTGGTACTATTATCAACGCGGATGTATGTCCGCACTACTTCTTCGCCGGTGTCATGATGGGTCTCATAGACGCCGACGTCAGCTTTTGCAGGGATCCCCAGGAAGTGGATCGTGTCAAGAAGTTCCTTAAAGAGCACGTAAGCAAGGAAGAAAGACAGAGAGCAAAAGCAGTTAAGTTAATTGACCGTGCAGAGAGTGATCCCTGCATGCCAGAAAGTGAATTGCTGGAAGTGCATAATGCCTGCGAGGCTACAGCGTAACCGCAAGGTAAGCGCGACAGCTGCGAAAGCAGAAAGAACACGCAGGATGGCATAAGGCGACAGTAAGCCTAAGTGCTGTGACAATTGCTGATCAGCAGCCGATCAAGGGATCTCCTAAGGCGAAAGCTATGGAGCCCGGAAAGGGTTCAGAGACTAAGCACTCCTTCTCTGGAAACGGAGAAGATGATATAGTCCGATTGTAAAATCGAATTTCGGTTCACAGGCCGAAGTAAAAGAGCGGAATAAAGCGGGAACTGCCGACAGGCAAACCCGAACCGAAGGCACGCAGGAATGCGTGTCAGGGGCAACGCGTAGCAGTACGTCCAGCTCGGATATGAACTGCCAAGAGGCCGCTCCTCTGCAGGTTACACTGCAAAAATGTACGCTGAACACCGGTGTATGGACAGAAAGACCGGGAGCTATGGGATAAAAAGCCCGTAGGATAACAAATTGCTGCCAGGTGGCATGAAAGGCAAACGCCTATATCAGCACCTGAGAGAATGCGGCATCAAGGCTACGTTGCAGGAAGCCTTCCAGCTCAGGGAAACCTGGCTGCGAACCTTTAAGGAAATGAACCTGCACTTCGCCAGAACGCCGCTAAGACAAGACCCAAGGGAAAGGTACGCCTGGATACCTGCAAGTGATGACGATACAAGTACAGAGGACAATGACCCGAAGGCAGACAAGCGCAAAGGTCGTCAGCTGTATGAAGTCACCACAATTACAGGTTTCAGACGTAACCGTACCGTCATTAACAGCTGCCTGAACACAGATTTCCAGAACCCAGTTGCACATCTTGCAAAAGAGGCTCTATGGAACTTTGAGAGGACAGGACTTGGTAATCGTCTGTTAAATTTTGTCCATGGCATCGTGGACGTTAAAGAAAGTGAATTGCTGGGAGTGCATAATGCCCGACTGCCTGATACAGGAGCGAAAGCAGAAACAAGTGTCGGGATGCCTCAAGCTGAAACAAGTACCCGTGAGGGGCGCTAAAAGGTGTGACAATTGCTAATCAGCAGCCGATCAAGGGATCTCCTAAGGCGGAAGCTATGGAGCCTGGAAAGGGTTCAGAGACTAAGCGCTCCTTCTCTGGAAACGGAGAAGATGATATAGTCCGAAGGATGAGGCAGACTACTGGTCCTACCCAAAGGAAGTCAGACAGCTAGCTCCGATAGTGGAACGATTGTGGCTGGAGCCTGGTCGCCGTGTGTTCCCTCACGTCAAACTCAAGTGCGAGACTTCACTGAGCTTGTATTGGGACAAAGGCGGCATCGAATTTCCAGATGTCGAGTGGGACGCTAACGGAGAGCCGATATTGGAGCCTCCGCCATTCGTTCAACAGGCGTATGCCGCAAAAAGCACATAAACATGGCCCCTGTGAGGTAACACTTGCAGGGGGCTTTTCTATTGAGGAAACGAGAATGAAAACGATGACAAAATGTACGTTGCTCGCAGCAGCTGTAGCTTGTACTATGTTAACTGGCTGCGATAGCGAAGATGACCTGCAGAAATATAGGCGTGAGACAGATGCACGCTTATGTAAAGAACTGAGAGTGCTTGAGTACGATGGATGTGAGTACGTGCTTTTCGCCCCGTACACCTATGCTGGACTTCTAACACATAAAGGTAACTGCAAGTACTGTGAACAGCGAAGGAACAAAACAAAATGAAAACAGAAAGAGTACTGAAGAAGAAAGCAATCAAGGCCTATAAAGCCTTTAACAGTGACCTGACTTGCAAAGGCTTCCAATATGAAGTCGGGAAGGAATACCATCATAAAGGCAAGCTTGAGCTGTGTAATTCGGGGTTCCATGCCTGTCCCAAGCTGGTTGACTGCTTCAGGTTTTACCCGTTCAGGGAAGCTGAAACCAGAGTGGCCGAGGTGCTCGTCTGGGGTAAAGTCGAGTACGAAGATGTAGGTGTAAAACTCTGCGCCTCAAATATCAAGGTAGTCAGAGAACTCACATGGAGCGAGGTGTTGTTTCTGTACAACAGTAACAGTGGCGACTGGAACAGTGGCGACTGGAACAGTGGCGACTGGAACAGTGGCGACTATAACACCGGCAACTATAATACAGGCAACTGGAATGCAGGTATATTCAATACAGGGGCTTGTGAATATACTTTTGCGTTCAATCAACTTGTTAAGAAACAAGACTTAGAGTGTCTTCCAAGTATACCATTCCTACGTTTTAAGCTTGTCGAATGGATACCGGAAAAGCATATGTTGCCGGAAGAGAAAGAGCAGCACCCTAAGTATGCGACAGTCGGAGGTTATCTCAAGAAGTACGACTACAAGGAAGCCTTCAGAAAATCCTTCGAGGAGGCAAAGCGCCTTCCGGATTGGCCCGAACAGCTTAAGAGGCTGAAGGCGCTGCCGAACTTCAACTTCAAAATCTTTGAAGAGATATCGGGTATCACTGCCGAGGAGTTAACAGGCAGCACTGTCGAGAAGTTGACTACGAAACCGAAACGCAAACGGGAAAAGAGCACTAAGGGTGCTTAACTTAGAAGGATATTCATATGTATGTAAAACGTAAAGACGCAATCATAGCGTTCAAAGTGTTTTCTGATGCGGAACTGAATATGCATCATATTGTTCCAGGTACAATTCTTGACACTAAGTCCATGACCTCAGATGATAAAAGAATGTTCACTGTGTTCAAACATGCTGAGGATGCAATATCGTTGGCAGTGCATATGTGTATGCAGACTGTTTGCAGAGTGCGCGTATCAGGTAACGTACGAGAGCTGGAAGGTGGAAGGCTGTTAGTGCATCATATGCAAGTAGACTGCGATGGACTGATCCCGCTCAGAAAGCTGCTTGTTACAGTGAATAAAGGTTCTGCCAACTACGGTATATACAATGAAGGAACTCGGAATGATGGTAACCACAATGTTGGCTGCACTAATGTCGGTAACTGGAACTTCGGCTCATACAATCTGGGCTCCTTTAATTTTGGCACTGGTAATATCGGCAATCATAATAGTGGCGACTATAACTATGGTGACTTAAACGAAGCCGGATACTGCAATGTGGCTAAACGCACACGCGCGTGCGTCTTTACCACAGTAAATAACACCGGATATTTGAGCTTTAATAAGCCTTATACAGTTAATCTCTATAGTTGTCAAATTCCTGAGTTCTGCAGAGTAAAAGTCATTGAATGGATTCCTGTTTCCAGCCTGGCTACAGTTAAGGATACAAAAGAGAAATGCATGTATGCATGCTGCGGAGGTCGATTGAAAATCACCAGTTATCGGGAAGCCTTCAGGATCTCTTTTGAGGTAGCCAGGCGCAAACCGGATTGGCCCAAGCAGCGGCAGATGCTGCTGGATCTGCCCAACTTCGATGCCGAGGTATTCGAGGAGATCTCCGGTATCACACCAAATGAACTTGGATTGTAACAGAAAGGAGAATGAAATGAAAGTAACAGAACTCGACACAAAAGAAGTAACAGTAACAGTAACACGCTACATACTGAATGAGAAGGTATTCGACCTTGACACCTGCCCCCACTGGGCTCAGTGGGCAGCCGTAGATCAGGATGGTATTGCGGCTTGGTACTGTTCAAAACCGTCGATAGTCGGAAGCGACTGGATTGACGGTGGCCGTATCCGTTTAATAATTAAGGATGACGATAGAACTAAAGCAAGTGTTTTCGATGCTACCGATTGGTATCACAGTCTTATCAGGCGCCCACAGAAGGTACTTGAGGTTACCATGGCTGACCTGGAGAAGAAGTTTGGTTGCAAAGTCAAGGTTGTGAAGGAGGCATAATGAACCATCAGGAAACTATTGTGTGGTGTCTTACTGGACATACTTGCAGTATATCGTACGATGCAGGGAAAGACAGGTACGATTGGGATATCAGGAAAGGCGAAGAGCTGCAGGCCAAGGGTTCATCGGTATCCTTGGCAGATGCTCGCAGTACAGCCATGTCCGCATACCAGATTGTCCGTGACGGCGCAGCATTGTCGAGGTGACTTATGATTGCAAAATTTAAGTATCCCGATATGTACATAGGACATGGTGTGTGGCGTATTGTAGGTACTGCTGTACGTAAAGATAAAATCACATTTGCGAACTTTCTATATGGCCCTGACGGAATCGAAATTACAACTCTGTATTTCGATACAGAGTGTACTGATTTTGAGCGTCCTGAAGATCTCTATATGACTAAAGCGGAAGCTGTCAATGTCTTGCGTAAACGCACCGCATGTGCATATGAGATAAGCAGACGAGAGCTGTCAGAAGCAGAGCAGGACATGAAATTTGTTTCCAGCTACTGCAGCAGAAAGTACCCGAAAGATGAGTAAGTGCAACTGTCGTGTGTGCAGAAGGTCGCGTAAGTTCGAGTCAATACTGAGCAAATACAATATGGCGCAAAAAGATCTCGAATTTATGCAGGATATTTTGCTTAGCTTGCTCACTGCAGAGCTGGACAGAGACTGGGCACTGGCTGAGCTGGATGATAGGCCTGAGAAAACGAAACAAGAAAAAGGAAAGCAAAATGAGAGTACTGAAAAGTAAACCGATGACAGGATTCAAGGCAGTACAATCCGATATGGCTGTCGACAATCCCAGAAGAATGAATGTCGGAACTGTGTACTCAACGAAATCTATGACGTTGGCAGATCACGATATGTTCTGCTTCGATGAGGAACTTGAAGACACTGTGCGTGCATGTCTGTACAGTACGTCATTTAAGGTGTACAGGTGTAAAGTCTGGGGCACAGTGCTGGATGTTGAAGATCGCAAAATAGCACAGCACATACAGCTGGAATGTGAACTGCCTATGCGCAAGCTTCTTAAATTGTTCAACGAGGGCGACAACAATCTAGGTCTCCATAATAGCGGCAGCTTCAATTTCGGAGACTGCAATGATGGCAACCAGAATTACGGGGACCACAATTTCGGCAGCAACAATGTAGGAAGCTACAACGATGGAAGCGGCAACTGCGGCAGCCATAATTCCGGTAACTACAATTTAGGCAGCTACAATGAAGGCGGCGGCTGGAATGCTGCCTGCCACACGGAGAGTTGCTTTTTTACAACAAAGAGCCATGTTGCTTTCAGCTTTTTCAACAAGCCGTACAGAGATGCCAGCATTACTGTACACACGCCTGATTTTCTTGATATCAGACCTGCTGTGTGGATTCCAAGGAAGTACATGACTGACAAGCACAAAAGGCTTATGCCAAGAGGCGAGGATGTAGGCGGCTGTACTGTGTACTTTGACTACAAGACAGCTTTCAGAATATCCTTCGCGGACGCCAGGCGCAAACCGGATTGGCCCAAGCAGCGGCAGATGCTGCTGGATCTGCCCAACTTCGATGCCGAGGTATTCGAGGAGATCTCCGGTATCACACCAAATGAACTTGGATTGTAACAGAAAGGAGAATGAAATGAAAGTAACAGAACTCGACACAAAAGAAGTAACAGTAACAGTAACACGCTACATACTGAATGAGAAGGTCTTTGACCTTGAAGAGTGCCCCGACTGGGCTCAGTATGCAGCTGTGGATGAGGATGGACATGCTTACTGGTATGCGGTAGAACCGTATATATACCGTACATGTTGGTGGGCCAACCCAACTGATGTAATTGCAGAGCGAATACCAGGGAATACGCTTTTTGATCCCACTGACTGGAAGCATAGTCTTATCAGGCGCCCGCAGAAGGTACTCGAGGTCACCATGGCGGACATCGAGAAGAAATATGGATGCAAAGTCAAGATCGTGAAGGAGGACTGAAAATGACAGAAAGTAAATCAGAATTGCATTTTGTACGTATCAGAGAGAAAGACTCCAAAGAGCCGTTCTGTGATCCGTATGCAGATATCAAGTTTGTTGTTACATCTTTCTTGAAAGAGCTTCCTAACTTGTATCATCTGGCGTTGAACCCTTCAAATGAGAAAGTTGATTATCTGAAAGCCTGTTTGAAAGTATTTCTTACAAGACTTGAAGAGGACCCCCAGCCAGTAAAAGAGCAGCTGCACACTTTCCAAACTGCAATGAAAAAGGCGTTCACACCCGATGAGCTCCTGTTCTTCGGCGAAGAGTTTTTGTCATATGTGTTCTGTACTTTTGTGTTGCATTACAGACGTGACGCCAAGGTTGATAGGCCAACCGCTATGCGCCTTGCCAGCCTGCTGCTTACACTGTCCGGGTCCATAGCGCCTGACATGTGGGCTGCTATGCTTAATGGCATGCAGGAAGAGCTTAAGGAAAAGCTGCAGTGCGCGGCTATGCATATGGAAGAAGTCAGGGCAGCTTGTGTTGAAGACCCAACGAAATCCATACCTGACATCAAGGATCTGGCAGCGCAGGCAATGGGTGCTACAGGAAGCCAGAAATGGGAAGATGTGGCGGCAGCCTGTGACAAGTATGTACAGGAAGCTGCAGCAGACGGTGACAAGGTTATTGCAGCTGCGCTCGCGTATCCTGACTATCCTACGCCGTACTTTGAGGTCACAAAAGATGCTTGAGATGTTATTGCAGAAACTGAAGATCGCGCGCGAAAGCAGCTCGCGTGTTGTCTTCTGTTATAAGTATGTCTGGTCACGAATCGACGACTATGTGTCGCTGACCAATCTGAGACTGGAAGCAATACAGGTCCGCGACGGCAAGGTCTTCCATACACAAGCCGCTCCAGTGCTCGATGTGAATCATGGTAAGCCCAGAGTCGCATTCGCAGATTCAGGTATCGTGCAGGTCACCTCAGGCCCTCGATCGAACATTGTCTTGAGAGAGCGTTTACTGCACGCCAATGAGACAGCGGCTCCGGTTCCTTTTTGTGGAACCAGGGAAATTACAGAAAGCAGCGATGAGAAGGATCTTCAGGTAGTCTATGACTTCCTGACATCCGCAGCCTTTCCTGGCGTAGATATGCGCATGCCGCAGTTGTTCCGTATCACAAAGAACCCTGAACGTCTGCGCTTGAACATCACACCTGACCTGCTGCAGGCTCTCGACCTGGATCCCGGAACACCCAGTAAGGAAATACAGGATGCGTTCCTGGACAAGCTGCCTTCCATCTCAGCACAGACATCCGAAGGATACGTGTTGCCATTTGACTGGGTATATGCAGGTGGCATGATTGCTGCGAGTATAACAGGCATCGGCAAGCATAAGCCTAAAGTGCTGTACACACGAGGCATGGACTTCTTCCGTAACTGGTGTGCCGCAAAACAGTGGAGCATCTCATGCTGCTGACCGAGTTATTCGATACATGGGGAACCAAGCCCATGCTGATGACGACTGCGACCAACGGACTGACACCAGGCAAAGACAAGCTGCTTGGGGTCTGTGTCAAGGACCCTGAGTTCAGTGCAGGTGGCAGGTTGCTGCTCAACTACACAACAGGCGTTGACCTGCAGCAGTCGTCGAAGTACCATGGCATCAGTCAGCAGGACATGCAGAGCGCAGGGCTGCAGGAAGCACAGTTCAAAGACGAGCTGGACAAGCTGCTGTCAGAGGACAGCGTCGCGGTACTCACTTATAATGTACCTTTCCAGATCAGCTTTTTAGGTGAATGTCTTCCGGAACTGGAAAGCCTGCCCCTCTATGATCTGACGACCATCGAGAAGGCAATCAGAAACGCCTATGCATTCGACACCGAAGAGCTGGCGACGTTCAGTTCTTTCTACGCTGCCTGCTGCCACGCGGCTATGCCTGTACCTCTGGCTACACTGTGCAGGAATCTGAAGATGACTCGACAGCCTCCGCCAGGACAGCTTCCAATGGAACGGATGCTGGACGTTTTGCAAGCGCTTTACAACGTAGCTTGCCTTGAAGATATTTCTGTGCTTCCGAGTTGAAGCTGGGAGTGACGAATCCTGTACCCAAAGCAGTCATCTATATCTGCACCTGGGTACAGGGCTTAATGACAGGTGTGCAGGTCTAATCGATTTGCAGCATGCTGTCCTGTTTGTCAAAATTAACCCACAGGAATGTCTATCCCACCGGACAATACAGAAGTACGAATCCCTAGCAGGCATCAAGCAACAGTGATTTGTCCGTGGCCTGATCAGCCGGTTTGGCAAATTTGGTTTGAACCTACACGATGCAGCCGGACTTGGAAACTGCGCAGTTAGTCTGTGGTGCAGGTGTCACATAGTTGACCGATAACTGTACCATAGTCTAAGAGACAGAGGATACCTGCTATTCGGGATACAGAGGGTATGAAGCTATCATCCCTTTAGTCGTTACTTCCTGCTTCTGTACGTGCGCAGCCTTATACTTGCTCAAGTCTATGCCGGATGAGACTGCGCCATCTTTAATTGAATACAATTTATGATACTACATAGGAGCTCCTATTGTGTTGGATACATCTATCAGACCTCCGGATAAATGGAGGGCAGCAGCAATACCAAAGAAAGACGGATCGTTAAGGTATCTGTTGATACCTAACGACGAACTGAAACAAAGACAAAGAGAAATTCTCGACTACCTGTACAAGGCGCATCTGAGAGTGCACGAGGCTGCTGTCGGCTTCATGCCGAACAAGTGTACTCTCAACGGCTGCTTGCAGCATGCTGCCGATGCACAGGTAATTATCAACCTTGATGTACATGATTTCTTCCCCAGCTTTCCTGTAGATAAAGTCAGGTCAGTATTAACAAACCAGTTAGGCGCAGCAGTTGCAGATTACATTGTCGATATAGCAACTTTTAAAGGTAAACATAGACAGCAGTTGCCTCAAGGTGCGCCGACAAGTCCGTATCTTACCAACATTGCACTTTACAAGTTTGACTGCAATATGGCAGCAAATGCGAAACGCAGAGGCTTCACGTATACGCGATATGCGGACGATATCACATTGGCGAGCAGCAGTGAGATGCGTGTCAACTATATCAAGACTCTGATTCACGGAACTGAAAGAAGGTTACGTGCGCTTGGTCTTACGCTGTCCAGGAAGAAAACAAATGTCATATTCAGGAACAGTCCGCGTGTTCCGAGACGCATAACAGGGGTAACTGTTCGTAAGGATGGATTCGGATTCAATGCACCTATCGGCTTGCGCAAGCAGGCTCGGGCAATGATACACAACCTGTACACAGCACTTAAGAGCGGTGTGCCTGCACAGGAACTTGTACCTGAATATCGCAGTGCAATGGGTACTGTGCAGTATTGCGACTTTATTCGCAGTGCCAGCATTGTCCCTGAATATGCAACAGCTGACCCGAACATAAAAACACATGAACTAGAATACATAAAGGGGGTGTTCCGTGCCTATAGACATTATTGATGGCACTACATCACAATCAGAAATGCGTGTTGGCGAGATCTTTAAAGAGTATGGCAATGTAGCTATAAACTTTAATGTCAGCGGCTACCGGACTATGTCACTTGACGAGTTCAGGAAGGACGTGCTGCCGTCTTTACAGCCAGTAAAGTGCAGCCAAGCTATGTCATATTACGTCATACGAGACTTGTCGAACAAAGCCTGCTATTGTCTTCTTCCTGATTGTGTCGAAGAATTCCGTGTCTCATCGTGGTATGAGACCACAACAGACAAAATAAAAGAAAAGCTGATGCAGGAAGCTGGACCAAGTGCAGAGACGGAAATTGTCTTTGACTTGCCTGTGCCTTTGCTCAAGTATCGGTACAATGAGACCTCATGGACTGCGATTGTAAAGATCCCGCATACTAAATTCATGTACAGGTCGACATTGCTGGCAGAATGCATTGGCGACGGCATTCTCATCAACTTACCTCCGTGTATCTTCAAAGTCAAAGCCAACAACAATGACGTAGTTCAGAAAGTCGCAGTATATGTCATTAAAGCAGACAGCGTTGTCTTTGACAACATCAAACTGGCACATTTGCCTTTACCGAACATATACAACGATGGCAGCGTGTGCATGGGCAGCACACGCATTGAGGATCAGGCTAGCATTAAGTCAAAGGGGCAGTTGGTGATGGCTGTATGGGATTTGTTCATCAACTCTAACTGGAACTTGGATCTGCTGACATCAAGTATATTACCGGACAACTTGATCGACGTGTACGAGTCATTACCCGTACATGCAGTAGATACAGGGTGCAGCGCCGGACGTGTTTTGTCCTTGCTGCAGTTGCTGGATTGTCTGCACGACGATACCGCTTACCTTAATTTGAACTGGGCAGGTCTATATGTTCACATCTGACCTGTTTGCACGCACTCCTGAAGCTGCATTTAAGCAGAGGGCAGTGAAGCCGATCAGACAGCGCCCACTTAAGTACATCATCCTGTCCGGTACAGAGATTGATAGAACCATGAGCGGTGCCTTGATACGTAACTTAGTCGTGCTCCAGTTACGCTCGAAAAGATTAAAGGACGTTATGCGTGCTGTGCTGGAAGTACCAGTCAACGATGACGGCCTTAACATTAAAACACTTGAAAACTGAAAGGAGAAATGATGGTAAAAATCTACAATGAAGCTTAACAACTTCCCTTGGCGCGTGAGCGCCATTGAACAAGAAAGTGAATTGCTAATAGATCCCAAGAGCCTCACGATGCCAATAAAAT
>ENA-UOJO01001435-UOJO01001435.1-human-gut-metagenome-genome-assembly--contig:-P57-NODE-1435-length-30450-cov-59.928080_pt1 | contig 30450 bp, 37 predicted proteins | sample MGYA00242351_ERZ723898 | MGnify/ENA metagenome assembly ERZ723898 | reverse complement strand
TTCACCTCCAGAAGGGTACACTTTGACAAGCCTGCCCTTTTGGAGTACAATAACAATTGGTTGGGTTGTCTTGTACCCTTGTGGGCAAGCCATTCTGCAAACGCTCTCGGTGTTGGTAGCACCGGGGGCGTTTCATTTTTTCTGTGCAAAAATCCCCATTTTTCTGTGGATTTTCTCACCGAAAACAGTAGTCGAAAGTCGTTGCGAGTAACTCCAAATAGTTGTATAATATACGCAGAGATTACAACTGTTAAGGAGATGCACCTACTATGATGACACGACAGGACTATATCGACGATATCATGCGGCTGCTGGAAAAGGCAGATTTCCGCAAACTCCGGCTGGTGTGGGTCTACACGATCAACTTGCTTGGGTAACCGCACCACATCCTAAGGAGAACCTTTTACGGGTTCTCCTCTTTTTTTGTCTTTGTCAGCTTTTCAGCCATTCCCTCCAGCAACCTCCAATCTGCCGGGTCAAGTCCGGACAGCATTTCCACGAAACGCTTTCTAAAGGATGCATCGTCATCTTTGCTGATTTGGGCGATAAAAGCGGAAATCTTTTCTCCTTCGGAATCAGGATTGATAAGCATATCGCCCTCGCCCGTACGCAGCCATTGCTCACGCACATTAAAGACCGAGCTTACCAGCGCCAAAAAATTTTCAGATGGGACGGTCAATTCTCTTTCAATATTTGTAATCGCACCTCTTGACTTAAAACCAAGCTTCCTTGCGAACTCGTCCTGAGATAGACCAGCGGCTTCCCGCACGGCCTTTACCCTCGCATTCGTATTCACAGCCCTCACCTCCTTTCCTGTAATCATTATATCGGCCGTCGCACGTATTGTCAATACTTTTTGTTTCATTTTTTTGCATTTTGGGCATTGACAATACTGCACTCAGGCGTTATACTGTATTCGCAGTACATCGCGAATGCATTTCGACGTTCTGCAAATACAATAAGTCGAAGGAGGTGGCAAGCATGAAAATCGAAATCATTGGCAAACCCAAAGAAATTGCCGCCCTTGTATTAGCGGTACAAGAGCGGCAGTCTCAGGTTGTAAATCAGTTAGTACTTAACCCCGTTCACAATACATCCCGGGTGCAGAACAACACTTCCCAGATCAACACTCTGGCAGGTGACCGTTCCGAAGATATCCAGTGAGCCACGATTCTGGATGGCATCCGCCTTCAGAACGCCATGAATTGCAGCATGAGCTCCTTCCTCAACCAGCAAATCACCCTTCATGATTCCATGAAGAATAAAATATGCGGGAGCCTTTACTGTAACAGAACCATTCAAAACACCGGTAACATCCAAATCGCCGTACTTTCCGCTCAAAATGATATCATCCGTCACAACATCAGGAATTTTGTGATTGTAATTTATTTTCATTTCTTTCACCCCCCTTCTTCGCTCAATTATAGCACGGAAAGGGAGCCACCCACAAGGAGGTACATCTCACATGAACGACATCATCTTATCCACCCAGAACGGCGAACCGGTGGCATCCAGCCGGGACGTTGCCAAGCGCTTTGCACAGACCCACACAAGGCGCAGGTGTTCCCCGCATACGCGGGGGTGAACCAACAAAAGGAAGTGACACAATGAAAAAAAGCAATTTACAGGAAACAAAATCCGCCAGAGTGATTCAGGTCATTGAAACCGTCTCTCTGGCGGGCGATGGCACGGATGCACACCCCGTGTATGAAGTTCGTCAGTATTGGAGCCTGGACGGCAAGCCTCTGGCAAAAAGCAATCCGTTCAACCCGGATGACGCTGTGCCTGTTTGTCCTGGTCAATAGAAAGAATATCCTGGTATAGCGCCTTCCGATCGTTCCGAGCAATATACCAATCCTTGAAAAGCAATTCCAAAAGTTTAACGAGTTTCTGAGCCTCGCCGGGGTCAATGTCAACAATCAAGTTCACATCGTTTTCCATGTGCGCACCAATGTTCCCCAATCGCCGAACACCATTCAGAACCTCGTACTGATCCGCCGGGATTTTATCTTTGATCAAATTGATTTCTTCAGCAAGGTTTTTAGCCTTGACGTCCCAGAAATCGCGAATCATTCCTTGTAAACAGCGGCGGGCAAGCGTTGCAGCTGCTTTTGGGCTGGAGTCCAAAACGGCGCAGGCCTCGATATAATCAGTCCTTATGGCTTTCGGAATGTAGTCCGGCAGCGCCATCCCTGTGTATGGCGGATAGTTAAACACAAAAAGATCATCCTCGCTTGCCAACTGAACAGAATACTCATGACACGCTGGGCAATAGTGATAAGTTGCGATAATATCAGCTTTTATGCAGCTATATGTTCTTATCCCCTCAAAGTCCTCTTGGTCATGAAAGAAACTGATTCTTCGTTCTTTCGTGTTCTCTGGTGATTCATAAAAAGTAACCCCGCAATACGGACATTTGTATTTTTCACCCATTAAAACCTCTCCTTCCTTTTTTATTTTACCGCAGGAAAGGAAATCGCACAAGCATAGTCGTCCAGCTCTGCGCTGGCGTGGATAGAAACACCCCACCCGATGATGACCTCCGGCGAAGGTCGAAACCGCTCCGATCGGGGCGGTCGTGGGAGCCACCCACAGAAAGGAGTGCTACATATGGCACGCAATAAGAACAACACCCTGAACCCCGCCATGTATAACCTTACCCAGCAGGACGTGGATCGTGTGATCCGCATCCACAGCATGTGCAAGGGCATGGACGAGGACGCATTCGAGCAGATGGAGACCGCAGCTGAATCCATCAAGTTGGTTTCCAGCCTGAAGCAGCTTGCCGGCCGGCCTGTGGCGTAAAGGGGGCTTGACCATGGAAAAGACCCCATTCCCCACCACACTGGACGAGCTGGAGACCTACCCCCAGCAGACCCTGACCGCCGAGCAGGTGGCGCAGTTCCTGGGCTGCAGCGTGCAGTCCATCCGCAGCCAGGCACAGATCGATGCCGGAGCCCTGGGCTTCCCGGTGATCCTGTACGGCAGTACCATCCGCATCCCGCGGCTTGGCTTTATCTACTTCATGCGCTACGGCCGCACCAGCGTCCAGAAGCGCAGCTACAAGTAAGGAGAACATTATGACCACCACAATTATCCCCGCCCGTGAGCGGGCGCAGGCCCCCATCGGGTGCGCATACGTTGCACCGCTGTTCTGGAACAAATGGTTCCGCTGGGATGGGTGCCGGGCATCCGGCTGCTATCAGCTGGGCGGACGCACTCAAGACGAGCACCACACCGGCCTGCAGGTTTTCGCAGATGGCGAGTGGCACCCGGTCAAGGCATTTGCCTCTGATTGGTGCGAGCCGTGGGAGACCTGTGAGATCAAGGACCTTCTGGGAGAGGAGATTGGAGCATGAAGCTTAAACCTGTAGTCCTGCAGTGGGCCGCCGTCGCCTGCGGCGCGGTCGGCCTGCTGTACGCTCTCGGCATCGAGGGCGGCGCACAGGTCGGCCAGCCCATCACCGACAGCGAGTTCGTCACCGCAATGGTGCTGATTCTGGCAGCGATTGCGCTGGGCCGTCTGAGCTTCGCGCTTGAGGATGCCCAGGAGCGCCGGAGTCCTTACGGCAAAATCGACCGCCGGCACGCCCGCAACCCGGAATACCCGGAGGACCAGGAGCGCGGAGCATGAGCGCGCGTGAATATTATCACCATGTCATGTGGTACACCGTTTGGGATGCTAAGACAGGCGAGCTGGTGGCGGCGGGAACGTCTGCCATGTGTGCCGCCAAGCTGGGCTATAAAAATGCCGTGAGCTTTTCAGCTGCCGTCTGCCACTGGTTCAAGGATGGCAAGAAACACCTCAAGTACATCTACCAGCGGGAGTACATCCCCCGCAGCGAGGTGGACAGTCTGATTCCACCGGCACCCCATAGACACAAAAAGGCCTGCCCGTGCGCCAACACGGACAAGCCCAAAGGGTGATGAGATTTGCAGCCCATCGCCTTGATGATATCACATCAGAAAGGATTTTACAAATGAAAGGTATTTTAGCCGAACCGGGCGCAGAGCCCGTGGTCACCACCCTGCCGGACAGCCTGTGGGCCATTGAGAACCGGCTGGGCACCCGCAGTGAGATGATCGTACTGCCCCGCACCCCGGCGGTGCTGTTCGTGGGCCGGTACGATGGCCCCATCCAGCCCGCCAGCCTGCTGAACCGGACGTACCGGGGCCGTCAGCTTTACGGGCCCATCCTCTGCTATGGCTGGAAGGGCAACAACATCCAGCCCATGAGCAAGGATGTGCAGGCCGAGATGCTGGATTGCCTGAAGGATACGGAGGTTAAGGGATGAGCACCTATTGCAAGCTCTCAGCCTCCCACAAGTGCGAGAACGAGGCTGGGCTCAAGCATTTTATCAAGCATGGTGAAATCCACGGCTGTGCCGGATGCTGCCTCTGGTGCAAGGAAAAAGATACCTGCGAGTATCGCTGCGTTTATGTAAAGGGCGCACTGACACCGGCGCAGGAAGCCAAGCCCTCCACCCCGGCCTTTGACTTCTCCCCTCTGGGGGACCTGGCAGGAGCTGCCGCCGATGCTGACAATCAGTTTGATCTGCACTACGGCACCGCACAGGATGAATACCTCATCTCCTGCATCTATCTGGCCCGGATCCACGCCCTGACGGCCAAGGCTGGCCGCTACGGCGGCGGCACCTGGACCAAGTGGTACGAGAGCAAGGGGCTGAGCCATGGCAGCGTGACCAAGATGGTCCAGAACGGAGAGGCTTTTAATTCGTCAACTGTTGACGAATTAAAACAGCTGCCCAACCTGACCCGGAAGGACCTGAACCTCATTGCCCGGTCCGGCTGTGCGGACCAGGTGGTGGCCGCCGCCGGAGACAGCCAGCGGGTGCAGGAGCTGCTGGCCCAGCTCAAAGCCGAAAAATCCCGCGCCGATACCGCAGAAGCGCATCTGGAAGCCGCCCACGCCGACATCTCCGGCCTGAAGGACCGTGCCACCGCCGCCGAAGCCCGGGAGGAAGAAGCATGGAGCATGGTGAGCAAGGCACAGGACGAAGCAAAGGCGGCACAAGAAAATCTTGACTACGAGGTCAGCCAGAACGACGCCCTGCACGAAGAAAAGGGGCAGCTGCTGCGGGAGTGTGAGGCGGCAAAGCAGGCCCGTGCAGAGGCCGAGGCCCGGGCCCAGGAGGCCGAAAAGCAGCTGGAGGGCTCCCGGCAGGTGGCCGAGGCGGCCAAGCTCCGGGGCGACAAGCTCAAGGCCGAGAACGATGCGCTGAAAAGTCAGCCCATCACCGCCGTGGTGGACAAAGAGGAGACCCGGCGGCAGGCAAAAGAAATGGCCGACGCCATGAATGCCGAGTTGCAGGCAAAGCTGGACGCCGTCACCGGGGACGCCGAGCAGGACATCCGGGACGCTTATGACAGCATCCTCATGGCGGGCCGCTCCATGCTGAACACCTGGCAGATCGCCAAACCGTCGCTGCGCAAGCTGCCACCGGAACAGCGGGAGGCCGCTGCCAACCAGATCATCCGCACACTGGGACAAATTCAAGGGGAGGTATCCGCATGTCTGTAAAGATCATGGCCTTAGAGGCCGAAAACGTCAAGCGCATCAAGGCCGTTGCGCTCACGCCGGCCCCCACCGGGCTCACCATCGTGGGCGGCAACAACAATCAGGGCAAGACCAGTGTGCTGGACGCGCTGGCATGGGCCCTCGGCGGCGACCGTTTCCGCCCGGACGCCGCCCAGCGGGACGGCGCGTTGGCCCCGGCCCACCTGATGGTCAAGCTTTCCAACGGCGTGGTGGTGGAGCGCAAGGGCAAAAATGCCAGCCTGACCGTCACCGACCCCACCGGGCGGCGCAGCGGTCAGCAGCTGCTCAACGCCTTTGTGGAACCGCTGGCGCTGGACCTGCCCCGCTTCATGGACGCCAGCGACAAGGAAAAGGCCGACATCCTGCTGCGCATCATCGGCATCGGGTCCGAGCTGCACACCCGGGATCTGGAGATCAAGGGCCTGTACGACAAGCGCACCTTCACCGGTCAGCTGGCCGCCCAGAAAAAGCACTTTGCCGATGAGCTCATCTCCTACCCGGAAGCCCCGGACAAGCCGATCAGCGCGTCCGACCTCATCCGTCAGCAGCAGGACATTCTGGCCCGCAACGGCGAGAACCAGCGCAAGCGCAACCAGCTGGACAAGCTCATTGATGAAAAGAATCAATTGAATTTCACCTTGCGTGATCTCGATGAAAAAATTGAAGATTTGAAAGAGGAATACGAGCAAACGCAAGCGAAATTTACTGACCTTGAAAAGCAGATATTTCAGGCCCGGAAATCTGCTGCCCAGCTTCAGGACGAATCCACCGCCGAGCTGGAAGCGTCCATCCGCGACATTGAGGAGACCAACCGCAAAGTCCGCGCCAACCTTGAAAAATCCCGCGCTGAAGACGAAGCTGTTCAGTATGACAGCGAGTACAAGCGCCTGACCGAGCAGATCGCCCAGAAGCGCGCTGACCGTATGGCCCTGCTGAACGGCGCAGACCTGCCGCTGCGGGGCCTGAGCGTCGAGGACGGTGCCCTTACTTATAAAGGAAAGCACTGGCGGGACATGTCCGGCAGCGACCAGCTGCGGGTAGCCGCTGCCATTGTGCGCCGCCTGAACCCGGACTGCGGGTTTGTGCTGCTGGACAAGCTCGAGCAGATGGACATGACCACCCTGCAGGAGTTCTCCGCCTGGCTGGAAGCCGAAGGTCTGCAGGCCATTGCCACCCGTGTTTCCACCGGCAGCGAGTGCCAGATCATCATCGAGGACGGCATGGTGAAGGATACCGACATCACCCCGCCGCCCGTCACCGAAAAGCCCCAGCAGAAAAGCTGGACGAAAGGAGCGTTTTAAATGAGCAAGTATGCAGTTACTGCCGGTGTGCAGTCCGCCCCGGTCAAGACCGTGCTGTACGGCCCGGAGGGCATCGGCAAGAGCACCTTTGCCTCCCATTTCCCGGACCCCGTGTTCATCGACACCGAGGGCGGCACCAAGCGGCTGAACGTCAAGCGCCTGCCCCAGCCCACCAGCTGGGCCATGCTGCTGGACGAGGTAGCCGAGGTGCGCAAGGGAAATATCCCCTGCGGCACGCTGGTCATCGACACCGCCGACTGGGCTGAACGGCTGTGCATTCAGGCCGTGTGCGCCAAAGCGAAAGTCAACGGCATTGAGGATTTTGGCTACGGCAAGGGTTACACCTACGTCAAGGAGGAATTCAGCAAGCTGCTGGACGCGCTGGAAGAAGTGCTGAATGCCGGGCACAACGTGGTGGTGCTGGCTCATGCCGCCATCACCAAGTTTGAGCAGCCCGACGCCGTGGGCAACTACGACCGCTGGACCATGAAGACCTCTAAGCAGGTAGCCCCGCTGCTGCGGGAATGGTGCGACATGCTGCTGTTCGCAAACTACAAGACCGTGGTGGAAAAGGCGAGCAGCAGCCCCAACGCCAAGAACAAGGCCAGCGGCGGCAAGCGGGTGCTGTACACCACCCACCATGCCTGCTGGGACGCCAAGAACCGCTTTGACCTGCCGGATGAGATTTCCTTCGATTACGCCGCCATTGCCCACTGCCTGCCCGGCAGCAGCACACTGACAGCCACGCAGACGCCCGTGCAGCACGCTCCGGCTCCCGCGCCGGAAGCGGATATCCTGCCCAGCCCGCAGCCGGAAACGAAGCCTGTCTCTCATCCCCAGCCGCAGGCCACGCCGCCGATGGAAAGTTCCGAAAAGAGCGTGCTGCTCAGCCTGGGCGTGCCCGAAAAGCTGGCCGCTCTCATGAGCGCCAACAAGGTCAGCAGCGAAGAACTGCAGGGCGTCGTGGGCAAGCGGGGCTATTTTCCGGAAGACATGCCCATCAAGGACTATCCCGCCGATTTCGTGGAGGGCTGCCTGATCGGCGCATGGCCGCAGGTATACCAGATGGTACTCGACAACCGTGACATTCCTTTTTAACAAACTGACAGGAGGACTTACTTATGAACGAAATGAACAACGAAGGCTTCGCTTTGGACTGGGATGACGATCTTACCAACGAACAGCAGGAATTTGTGTTGCTGCCGGAGGGCGAGTATCCCTTTGAGGTCACCGGCATGGAGCGCGCCCACTTCGAGGGCAGCGCCAAGCTGCCGCCCTGCAAAATGGCAAAGCTGACCCTGCGCATCTATGGCGGTGCCAAGGGCGACACCACCGTCACCCACCGCCTGTACCTGCACACCAAGACGCAGGGCCTGCTGGGCGCTTTCTTCGAGAGTATCGGCCAGTGCAAGCGCGGCGAGACCTTCCGTCCCCGCTGGGACAGCGTAGTGGGTGCCAAAGGCATGTGCAAGCTGGGTGTCCGCGAGTACACCAAGCAGAGCGGCCCGCACGCAGGTGAGACCGGCCAGAGCAACGAGGTTCAGCGCTTCCTGCCGCCGCCCGAGCCCAAGGCTGCACCCACCCAGGGCTGGAAGCAGGGGGCATTCTAAATGGCTGAGACACAAACCCTGCGCCCTTACCAGCAGCAGGCCCGTGACCGCATCCATGCCGAGTGGGAAGCAGGGCGCACCCGCACCCTGCTGGTGCTGCCCACCGGCACCGGCAAGACCATCGTGTTTGCGTCTGTGGCCGCCGATCAGGTGCGCGCCGGGGACCGGGTGCTCATTCTGGCCCATCGGGGCGAGCTGCTGGAGCAGGCAGCAGACAAGCTGCAGCGTTCCACCGGCCTTGTCAGCGCCGTGGAAAAAGCCGAATCCACCTGTCTGGACAGCTGGTTCCGGGTGGTGGTGGGCAGCGTGCAGACCCTGCAGCGCACCGCTCGGCTGGAACGCTTCCCGCAGGATTATTTCGGCACCATCATCATTGACGAAGCCCATCATGCCATCACCGACGGCTACCGCCGCATTCTGGACTACTTCGACCACGCCAAAGTTCTGGGCGTCACCGCCACGCCGGACCGTGGCGACATGCGCAATCTGGGCGAGGTGTTCGACAGCCTTGCCTTCGAGTACAAGCTGACCGATGCCATCAAAGAGGGCTATCTGTGCAAGATCATGGCCCAGACCATCCCGCTGAAGCTGGACATTACATCCGTCACCATGAGCGGCGGCGACTACGCCGTGGGCGACCTCGGCACCGCGCTGGACCCGTATCTGGAACAGATCGCCGCCGAGATGGCGCAGCGCTGCACCGGCCGCAAAACGGTGGTGTTCCTGCCCCTCATCAAGACCAGCCAGAAGTTCCGTGACCTGCTCAATGCCCACGGCTTCCGCGCCGCCGAGGTCAACGGCCAGAGCGACGACCGCAGGCAGGTGCTGGCCGATTTCGAAGCCGACAAGTACAACGTGCTGTGCAACTCGATGCTGCTCACCGAGGGCTGGGACTGCCCGTCCGTAGACTGCGTGGTGGTGCTGCGGCCCACAAAGGTGCGCAGTCTGTACAGCCAGATGGTGGGGCGCGGCACCCGCCTTTCGCCGGGAAAGACCGACCTGCTGTTGCTGGATTTTCTCTGGATGACTGACAAGCACGAGCTGTGCCGCCCGGCAGACCTTGTCTGCGAGGACCGCACCGTGGCCCGCCAGATGACCGAGAACCTTGCACAGACCGGCTGCCCGGAGGACATCGAGGAAGCCGCCGCGCAGGCCAGCGAGGACGTGGTAGCCCAGCGTGAGGAAGCCCTTGCAAAGCAGTTGGAAGAACAGCGCCGCAAAAAGGCCAAGCTGGTGGACCCGCTGCAGTACGAGATGAGCATTCAGGCCGAGGACCTTGCCGGGTATGTGCCGGCTTTTGGCTGGGAAGCGGGCCCGCCCAGCGCCGAGCAGTCTGCCGCCCTCGAGAAGATGGGCATCCTGCCGGACGCCGTAGAATCGGCCGGCAAAGCATCTCTGCTGCTGGACCGGCTGAACAAACGCCGCGCCGAGGGCCTGACCACGCCCAAACAGATCCGCGTGCTGGAACGCTACGGCTTCCAGAGTGTGGGCACATGGAGCTTCGACGCAGCCAAGCACATGATCGACCGCATTGCGGCGCAGGGCTGGCGCGGCGTGCCCAAAGGCGTGAACCCCAAGACCTACACCCCGCCTGCGGAACCGCCCGCCGCACCGGACAGTCCTTTTAACTTTGGATGGTAACGCGAATGGAACATGAAAATGAACTCAAGGAAGCATTGGACTTCATCTCCCCGTCCGCCCTGACCTATGATGAATGGCTCATGGTGGGCATGGGGCTGAAAGACTCCGGCCTGCCGGTGACTGTCTGGGAGCAGTGGAGCACCCGCGACGCAGGCCGCTATCACAAGGGCGAGTGCGTTAAGAAATGGGAGAGCTTTCACGGCGGCGGGGCAAGCCCCGTCACGGCCAGCAGCATCTTTCAGCTGGCTTATTCCCACGGATGGAGCGGCCCCGCAGGTCACGAACTTGATTGGACCGACGACATTTCGGCCGGGCCCGGTGCCCAGCCGGAAGGCCGTCTTGTGGACCCGCGCTGGGTGGAAGCTCACGAGTTGAACCTGCCCGAGCAGTGGGACCCTGCCGACCAGCTCAAGCGCTATCTGCAGGCACTGTTCGAGGAAGATGAGTATGTGGCCTATGTCACCGAAAGCTTCATGGCCGACGACAAGCGCCGCCCGACGCGCGGCAGCTGGAGCCGCACCGCGAAGCAGCTCATCGCCGAGCTGGACACCTGCGGCGGCGACCTCGGCAAGGTGCTGGGCGACTGGGACCCCGAAGTGGGCGCGTGGATCTGCTTCAATCCCGTAGACGGCACCGGCCGCAAGGATGCCAACATCACCGCCTACCGCTACGCCCTCGTGGAGTGCGACAACATGGAGCTGGGCAAGCAGCAGGCCATCATCAAGCAGCTGGAACTGCCCTGTGCGGCGCTGGTGTACTCCGGCGGCAAAAGCGTCCATGCCATCGTCAAGGTGGATGCCCCGGACTATGCCGAGTACCGCAAACGGGTGGATTACCTTTACGCCGCCTGCCAGAAAAACGGCCTGACCATCGACCAGCAGAACCGCAACCCTTCCCGCCTGAGCCGGATGCCCGGCATCCCGCGCGGTGACAAGCGGCAGGTGCTGCTGGAAACGAACATCGGCAAATCCTGCTGGGATGAGTGGCGGGACTGGCTGGAAGCGGAGACGGATGAACTGCCGGACACCGAGAACCTCGCCGCCGATTGGGAGAGCCTGCCGCCGCTGGCCGACCCGCTCATCTTCGGGGTGCTGCGCAAGGGCCACAAGATGATGCTGGCGGGTCCCAGCAAAGCGGGCAAGAGCTTCGCCCTCATCGAGCTGTGCATCGCCATTGCCGAGGGCAAGCCGTGGCTGGGCCAGTTCTCCTGCGCACAGGGCAAGGTGCTGTACATCAATCTGGAGCTGGACCGGGCGTCCTGTCTGCACCGCTTCAAGGACGTGTACACTGCCCTCGGCCTTGCACCGGACAATCTGAAGAACATCGACATCTGGAATCTGCGCGGCGCATCTGTTCCCATGGACAAGCTGGCCCCAAAACTCATCCGCCGGGCGCAGAAAAAAGGCTACACCGCCGTCATCCTCGACCCCATTTATAAGGTCATCACCGGCGACGAGAACTCTGCCGACCAGATGGCAAAGTTCTGCAACCAGTTCGACCTTGTGTGCCGCGCGCTGGACTGCGCCGTGATCTACTGCCATCACCACAGCAAAGGTGCACAGGGCGGCAAGCGCAGCATGGACCGTGCCAGCGGCTCCGGCGTGTTCGCCCGCGACCCGGACGCCATGCTGGACATGACCGAGCTGGTGCCCACCGACGCCATCCGGGAGCAGCTTCACAACAAGGCCGCCTGCCGGGTCATCAAGGCCATGCTGGACAAGCGCGGCCATGCGGACGCCTACGGCCCGGACGACGCCCTCAGCCGCCACCGGATGCTGACCATTGCAAAGGAAAAGCTAGGCCTTGCGGATCTTCGGGCCATCGACGCCGACGTGACCGCTGCCGAGAAAATGGCCGACGGCATGACCGCATGGCGCATCGAGGGCACCCTGCGCGAGTTCGCCCGCTTCGACCCGGTGAACCTCTGGTTCGACTACCCCGTGCACAAGCAGGACAGCGGCCTTCTGGAAGACCTGCAGCCGGACAACGATTTCAAAACGCTGGGCAGCCGCGGTGCATCCAAGCGCTGGGGCGATAAAGGCAAGGTGACCAAGGACAAAAAGGCCGAACTGGACACCGCCTTTGAAGCCTGCATGATGGATGGCGAAGTTACCGTCTATGCGCTGGCTGAATACATGGATCTGAAACCCCGCACCATCAAGACCCGGCTCAAGGATGATGGGCGCTTCTGGATCGATGGCGAGAACGTGGGCCGCAGGGAGCCCGGCAGTTCCGGTTAAACAATTCGTAATAAGCAAGATTACCATTTGTTTTAAAAATGCAGTTATAGCCGCTATTTTGCACGACAGCAAAAACTGCAATTTTGCAGTTATAGCCGCTATGACTGCAGATTTTGCAGTGCAAAATAGCCTATATATAATAGCTAAAACTGCAACTGCAATTGTGATGGGGTATCCCGAAGGATGGGGCGTACACAGCCCCCATCCATTCGGGGACCCTCCCCATCACGTTGGCGCACATCAGAAAAAGAAAGAACGAGGTGATCCCCATGTACACGCAATTCTTTATCCCCATGCAGCCGCCCACCACCACCCACAACGCAAAGCAGCTGCACGCTTACATGAAGGGTGGGCAGCCGCACGCGGTGCTGCACGACAGCCCGGAACTGAAAGCCGCCCGTGCCAAGCTCCACGCCTATCTTGCGCCCCACGCACCGCAGCAGCCTATCCCCGCAGGCCAGCCGGTGCGTCTGCTGGTCAAGTGGTGTTTCCCTACCGAGGGTCGGCACCCGGACGGCACATGGCGCACCAGCAAGCCGGACACTGACAATCTGGAAAAAGCCCTCAAGGATGAGATGACCCGCCTGCACTTCTGGGCGGACGATGCACAGGTGTGCAGCGAGATCGTAGAAAAATTCTGGTCGGACCCCTGCGGCGTGTTCGTCCGGGTGGAGGCGATGTGAATGACCTACGAAGAAAAAAGACGCTGGCTCAGTCGGTACGGGGATGCTATGGTAAAGGCCAAGCACCTGCGAGATGATTTAGATGAAGCAGAACATGATACCGGCTGTACCACGCAGCAGTTAACCGGAATGCCAGGCGGTAACAGCGATGGACAAAGCCTGGCACGAACCGTAGAACGTATTGAGCGTGCTCAGAAGGCTTTGAATGCACAGATCATGCTGTGTGATGACCTCCACGCCGAACTTATGGCCCGGCTGGAAGATATAGACGACCCAAAGGATTACGAGGTGCTGCGGCTAAAGTATCTCCGTTTCCTAGACTGGGAGCAGATTGCACAGAAAATGAGCATCTGCGTGCGGCAGGTCTACCGCCACCACCGCAAAGGTGTGGACACTCTGGAACTGTAACAGATGTCAGTAAAACGTCAGTACGACGTCAGTGACATGTCTCTGATTTCATGGTAAAATAGTATCATCGCAAGAGCCCGCAGGAAAGGTTTACTCCCTTCAATCCTGCGGGCTTTGTGCTGCCCGGCTGACACAGAGGATCACCTACCGACCAACAGCCTGAATGTACCAGCCGGGTTTCTTGAACATTTCCGAGCCGTCCTGATGGGCGGCTTTTTGATTTTACGGCAAGAGAGGTGGTGACGTGGCCAACGAAAAGAATCTCGAAAACGGGAAGCTCACGCAGTTCCGAAGCGGCGAGGAAGCGGCGAAGAACGGGCAGAAGGGCGGCATTGCTTCCGGCGTGGCCCGCCGCCGCAAGCGCAGCATGAAGGAAGCGGCCGACTATTACCTCAGCCTGCCGGAGACTGACCGCCGCCGGGTGAACGCCCTGCTGCGGGATGCGGTGGACCCCGAGGACGTGGATAACCAGATGTCCGTGGTCATGGGCATTGCAGACGCTGCCAAGCGCGGCGACGCCCGGGCAGCTGGTGTGCTGCTGAAGATGCTGGGCGAAGATACCGTGCAGGAAGACCCCGCCGCAGATGCTCTGGAAGCAGCCCGCGCCCTTCTGGGAGGTATAGACAGTGCCATTGACTGAATTCCAGCAGGAATTCCTACACAACTGCAATCACCGCTGGAACATCAAGACCGGGGCCACCCGTTCCGGCAAGACCTATCTGGACTGTGCCGTCACCATCCCGAAGCGCATTTGTGCAGCCCGGGGCGAAGGCCTGTGCGTCATGCTGGGCAACACCCTCGGCACGCTGGAACGCAACGTGCTGGAGCCCATGCGGGCGCTCTGGGGCCCGGAACTTGTGGGCATGGTACGCACCTCAGCGTCCGGCAACATCGTGCAGCTGTTCGGCCGCAAGGTGTATGTGCTGGGCGCTGACAACAAAAAACACATTGCCCGCATTCAGGGCGCGGCCTTCGAGTACGCCTACGGGGATGAGATCACCACATGGGACGAAGGTGTGTTCCAGATGCTCAAGAGCCGCCTTTCCTGCCCGCACAGCCATTTTGACGGTACCTGCAACCCGGACAATCCGCAGCACTGGTTCAAGCAGTTTCTGGACAGCGGTGCCGACGTCTACTGTCAGGCCTACACCATCGACGACAACCCCACCCTGCCGCCGGACTTCGTGGCCGACCTGAAGAAGGAGTACGCGGGCACCGTTTACTATAACCGCTTCATCCTCGGGCAGTGGGCAGCCGCTAACGGCATCATCTACCGGCCCTTCGCGGACAGCATCGCCGCCGGGGATGGCCGTTTCCTCTGGCCCTCAGCCAAGCCCTGCAAACCGTGGCGCATCCACATCGGTGTGGACTTCGGCGGCAACGGTTCGCAGCACGCCTTTGTGGCCACCGGCATTCTGCCGTACTACGCGGGCGTCGTGGGCCTTGCTTCCCAGCGGGTGGACCCGCGCAATCAGGATGCCGACTATCTCGCCGCGCAGCTCATTGATTTCTGCACCGCCGTGTTCGCGCGGTACGGCGAGATTCACTATATTTTCTGCGACAGCGCCGAGCAGACTCTGATCAATCACATCCGCTCCCGGCTGCGGGCCAGCAAACTGCCCTGGCTGGCCGACCGGGTCAACAATTCCGCCAAGATCGCCATCATCGACCGCATCCGCCTGACGTCCATCCTCATGGGCGGCGGGCGCTTTTGGTATCTGCCGGAAGCCGCCACCCTGCGGGACGCTCTTGCCAGTGCCCTGTGGAGCCAGAAGCACCCCGGCATAGACGAGCGTCTGGATGACGGCACCACCGACATTGACACCCTCGATGCCTTTGAATACACCATCGAGCGAGACTACAGGAGACTGACTGCAAGATGAACGTTTCAGCCTTTATCGAATATCTGAACAAAACCAAGCATCTGCAGTTGGATGCGGATTACTACGGCAATATCGAAATCTGGCGGCAGTGGTGGAAGGGCAACGTGCCCGACATCCACGACCAGAAGGAAGATGCCCCGGACGGCAGTGTCATCTCGCGGCGTCTGGCTTCTCTGCGGATGCCGAAACATGTCTGCGAGGACTGGGCAAACCTGCTGCTCAACGACAAGACCACCTTCCAGATCGGCGACGGTACCACCTCCGCCTACCTGCTGGGCAGCGACGAGCAGCAGACCGGGGGCCTTTTGCGGCAGCTGCATTTCTGGGAGAATGCCAACAAGTTGGTGGAGCAGGCCTACTGGTCCGGCACCGGCGCTTTTGTGCTGAGCGTGGAGGGTCTGACGGTGGATGCCGCCGGGAACGCCCTGCCTTCGCCGCAGGGCCGTATTCAGCTGGACTATGACCCCGCCTGCTGCATCCTGCCCATCAGCGTGGAGCGCGGCGTTGTGACAGAAGCTGCCTTTGTGTCTGAGTGTATGATGAGCGGCAAGCCCGCTGTTTACCTGCAGACCCACACCAGCAAGGACGACAAGTGCACCATCACCAACGAGTGGTTTGAGGTAACGGACGGCATTTCCGGCACGCCGAAGTTCACGAAAGCCAAGACGCCGCCGGGTACGGTTGAGAACATCACGGTCACCGGCGCACCGGCGTGGTTCAGCCTGTTCAGCCCGGCCGTCGCCAAGAACATTGACGGCGGCATGGGACTGGGCATGAGCATCTTTTCCGAAGCGCTGGACGCGGCCCAGATGGTGGATTACGCCTTCGACAACTACCGGCAGGACCTTCGCCTGGGCGGCAAGAAAATCTTCTACGACCGCTCCATGTGTAAAAAATGGGTAGACAAGGACGGCAAAGAACACGCCGTCCCGCCGGACGCCGTCCACCGCCAGATCTTCTACGAACTTCCCACGCCGGAGGGCGGCATCGACCAGCCCGCTGCATGGCGGGAGTATAACCCCGATCTGCGCACCGAAGACAACCACCGGGCTGTGCAGGACGCGCTGGACATGATGAGCTTCAAGTGCAAGCTGGGCTGCCACCGGTACAAGTTCGACCAAGGCACTGTAACTACCGCCACCGAGTACACCGGCAGCCGACAGGACCTTGTGCAGAACGCCAACAAGAACCAGATTCCCATCGAAACGGCGCTGATCGGCATTCTGCGGGCTATCCTGTGGGCAGCAAAGAACCTGTTGGGTGCACCGGTGGACCCGGAGACCAGCATTTCGGTCAACTGGGATGACAGCTACATTGTCAGCGAGCAGGAGCGCACGAACCAGCTGCGGGAAGACGCGCTGGCGGGCCTTGTGCCACGCTGCCGCTACCTTTCCGCGCGGTACAGTTTGAGCGAGGACGAGGCGCACCAGTGGACAGCAGAGGCCAAGGCCGACAGCCAGACCGCTGAGCAGCTCACCTTCGGGGGCGCCTGATGCTGCCGCCGAGCTATCTCGACCAGATGCCGGATGCCTTTGTGCAGCTCTGGCAGCAGGTCGAGGACGAGATTTTGCAGGACGTGGCCCGGCGCATCGGCAAAATGGATACGGTGACCGCCACGGCCAACTGGCAGCTGTGGCGCTACCAGCAGACCGAAGCCCTGCGGGAAGACGTCATCAAGCTGCTGGCCAAGTACAGCGGCAAGAGCGAAGCGACCATCCGCAGGCTGCTTTTGCAGGCCGCCACCGAAGCCATGGAGCGGGAAGATGCCATCTATTACCACTACGATCTCGAGCCGACGCCTTTTGAAGAAAGCGCCGCCCTGAACAACCTGCTGGACGCCGGTGCCCGCCAGACCTGCGGCACATGGCAGAACCTCACCGCCACCACGGCAAACACTGTCACAGGCGCGTTCGAGCGCACGCTGGACGCTGCGTGGCTCAAGGTGAGCACCGGTGCCTTCGACTACAAAACGGCCGTTAAGCAGGCCGTGGACAGCCTTGCAGACGGTATGCCCATGGTCACCTACCCCAGCGGGCACAAGGACAGCATCGAGGTCGCCGCCCGGCGCGCCGTGCTGACCGGCGTCAACCAGACCGCCGGGAAGCTGCAGGAAGCCCGCATGGACGAAATGCACGTTGAGTTCGTAGAAACCTCGGCACACGGCGGTGCCCGGCCCAGTCATGCAGAGTGGCAGGGCAGGCGTTTCCACCGCGGTGGTGCTGTGGACTATCTGGGCAAGCATTACCCAGACTTTGATGCTGCCACCGGCTACGGCACAGGCGCAGGCCTTTGCGGCTGGAACTGCCGCCACACCTTTTTTGCGGTGTTCCCGGAGCTGGGCGACCCGCCTGCATGGACCGAAGAAAGCCTGCAGGAGCTGAACGCCCGGGACATTGAGTACAACGGCAAGATGTACACCCAGTACGAGATATCCCAGATGCAGCGTGCCCGGGAGCGGCACGTCCGCCGCTGGAAAAAGCGGTATCTGGCCGATTCTGCTGCCGGGGTGGACACCACCGACAGCGCCGTGCGCCTGAAAGCGGCCCGCCAGAGCCTGAGCGAGTTCACACAGGCCACCGGCGGCCGCGTGGACAGCGCCCGCGTCAGCGTGCCCAAGTTCGGCCGGAGCGAAGCCAGTAAGGCGGCGTGGGCGGCACGAGAGAAATCACCGGGCAGCTCTGGAACACTCCTGCAAAAGCTTAACTATTCCGATAATGTTTCTCAATCCGAGCGCGAAAGCATCGAAAAGGAACTGTCTGTTCTCCCTCAATGGCAGCGTGATAAGGCTGAAGGTATCATCAGCAAGGTTGTGATGACTGAGAAGGACGCCGATGGAAGCGGATATTATTATCCGACTAAAACGCTTTATCTTCACCCTGAGCACAAAAATGGCGATGTCATTCACGAATACGGCCACGCATTAGAAATTTCCCTTGACCTGCGGCACAACTCCAAATACATCAGCATCCGAAAATCCGGGATTGATGTTGAAGACCTTTCTAAAATCGTGTATGATGATAGTACCTATACACAAGCGGTTTATCTCCTTCAGAACAGCAAATTCATTTCTGAGTATCAGGGACGGCTATATGAATCTCCTACGGATGGGATTTTTAAGGCCGGAACGATGCAGATCAACGAAGATATGCTGAAGGAATATTTCAGTGAAGGATACCGTGCTTTTTATCAGGAGCCCTCTGCCCTGAAAGAGAAAGACCCGCAGCTTTATCATTTTATCGGGGGATTGAAAGATGACCAAAAGTGAAGTGCTTCAGCTTGATGACCCTTCTGCAATCTGGAATGAGATGCAAAAGAACCCGGCACTGCGAACAGATGGTGACATCTGGCTGCACATGACCCGTCTTTCAGCCAAACAAGACAGAAAGCGTTCTCAAGAAGTGTACGGGGACCCGGAAGCGTACCTGTATATGGACTTGAACAAAAAGAAATGAGGTGCACCATGGAAGATTTTCGTATTATCTACCGCATCCTGAAGCTCTTGCAGCAGAGCATGGATTTTGAGGATTTTGACAGCGAAGGGTTCAATGCCGAACGCTTCGGCACGAATCCGAACCGTTTTCAGGCCTTGCTGATCCAGCTTCAGCGTGCAGGATACATTGAAGGGCTGGACATCGTTCAGTATATCCGCCAGCCGGAACACATCGAGCCGCCCATGCACCCCAAGATCACACTCAAAGGGCTGGAATACCTTCAGGAAAACAGCATGATGAAAAAGGCCGCTGCCATTGCGAAGGGCATCAAGGAAATTGTGCCCGGCATTTAATAGCAACTGAACCACGATGCACGCGCACCGTGGTTTTCTTTTGCCCATTTTTAAGCACTGTGCAAAAAATGCATGGTGCTTTTTTCATGCCGTTTTAGCTCATGTTGGCAGAGCACCGGACTTTTAATCCGGGGGCGGCGGGTTCAACTCCCGCAAACGGCACCATGCGGCGGGCGGCGCGTACCCCGCCCAAGACCGAATACTGACAGCGAACAGTGTAAAAAACTGTGGTCTCACACACGAAAGGAGCTTTCCACCATGAAACGTGAAGACGTGAAGAAACAGATCCCCGGCATCACCGAGGAACAGCTGAACTGGGTCATGCAGGCCAACGGCGAGGACATCAACCGGGAGAAGTCCGCTGCCGCTGCCCTGCAGACCCAGCTGGACAATGCAAACGCCCAGCTCAAGACCGCGCAGGACGGCCTGAAGGCGTTCGAGGGCAAGAAAAAGCCCGAGGAATACGAGGCCGAGCTGACCAAGCTCAAAGCCGACATGAAGGCGCAGGCCGACGGCTTTGCCTTCGACAATGCCCTGAACACCGCCATCATGGGCAAGAAGGGCCGCAGCGTCAAGGCTGTGCGTGCCCTGCTGGACGTGGACGCCCTGAAGGGCTCCACCGACCGCAGCACCGACATTGCCAAGGCTCTGGACGATGCCGCCAAGGCAAACCCCTGGGCCTTCGGCGAGGACGGCGCTGCTGGTGTAGCCGTGGTCTCCACCGGTGCAGAACATGGCGCACCTCCTGCCAACGAATCCGATGGTGTGGAAGCCGCCTTCAAATCCCTGAACCCCGAACTGAACCTGTAACAACGAAAGGAGCTTTTTATGGCACATGCAAGTCAGGAGCGTTATTCCGCTCTGGTCGATGCAAAGCTGCGGGCGACCCTGGTCACCCGCGACAATGCGATCTTTAACACCCGCTACGAAGGCAGCCCCAAGGCCGGTAAGGTGAAAATCCCTGTCCGTGATACTGAGGTGGCCGTCAAGGCATACGACAAGGCAAACGGCGTGGACGCCGATGCCGGTACTACCACCTATCTGGACCTGGATATTGATAACGACGAAGCCGTCAACGAGATCATTGACGGCTTTGACGCCGCGTCTGTGCCCGACGGCATCACCGCCGAGCGTCTGGACAGTGCAGCCTACTCCATGGCCCTGTCCATCGACAAGAAGTCCATCGAGGCGCTGCAGAGTGCAGCCGGTGCCACCATCAGCGCCACCAAGACCGCCTGCACCGCTTCCACCGCCTACAAGGAAGCTCTGGCCGCAAAGCGCACCCTGAGCCGCAACGGCGTGCCCCAGAATGGCCGCTTTATGATCGTCAGCCCCGAATATCTGGAGATTCTCATGCAGGATGACAAGTTCATCAAGCAGGGTGACCTGTCCCAGCAGCTGGTGCAGACCGGTGCGGTGGGCCAGATCGCGGGCTTTGCGGTGTACGAATCCAACAACATGGACTTTGAGAACACCACCCGCGTGACCAGCAAAAAGACCACCACTGAGTTCATCTGCGGCCATCCCAACTGGTGCCACCGCGTCATGGAGTGGCAGACCCCTGTGCACCTGCAGGACCTGAGCGGTTCCGGCAAGTTCATCGGCGCGTCCGCTGTGCAGGGCCGTAAGGTGTACGGCATCAAGGTGTCCAAGCCCAAGACCCTGTACATCAAGCGCATCGAAGCCTAAGGAGGGCCCGCCATGCTCTACTGCACCTATGACCAGTACGCGGCGGCAGGCGGTACGGTGCCGGAGACGGCCTTCGGGGTGCTGTGCAGCCGGGCTTCCCGCATGATCGACGCCGCCACCTTTGGCCGGGCAGAAAGCCATGCCGCCGGGTGCGAGAGCTGCCGGGACGCCCTCGCAGACGCCTGCGCGCAGATTATCAATCTGCTGGCTGTGGCATCTGCGGTGAGCACGGCCCCGGGTGCGGCCAGCGTCTCCAACGACGGCTACAGCGTCACCTTCGGCAGCAATGCCAGCGTGAGCGCCGCCGTCCGGCAGGAAGCCGCTGAGATCATCCGCACCGCGCTGGGTAATGACCCTCACGATCTGCTGTACAGGGGGCTTGACTGATGCAGACTGCCGTCACCGTGGTGAACCTCATCCATGACGTTACCACCGAGACCGACACGCCGGTGTGCTGGGTGTTCCCGGCCTGCAGCTGGCGGGAGTGCCGCTCCACCTCCGGCAGCGGCACCGCCAAGGACCCGGAACGCACCACTCACATCCGCATCCCGGCCAGCGTGTGCACGGCGGACTACCTGCCCTATACCCAGTGGGCGGCGCTGTCGGCGGCAGAAAAGGCCAAGCACTGGACGCTCAAACGCGGCTGGAAGGTCGTGCAGGGTGCGGTGCCGAGCCTGGCTGCCGAGGAGTACGCCCACCTCGAAAAAACGCACCTGTGCTGCACGGCGGCGGCTGTCTCGGACAACCGGGAGCCTTTGTTGCCGCACTGGCATGTGGAAGGGAGCTGACCGCATGAGCGCACCTGTCTTTGATTTTAAGATTCAGTTCCGGCCCGGCTTTCAGGCCAACATGGACGCGCGGTTTGCGAAAGTCCAGTACGCCTTTTCTCAGAAAGTGGCCGCGACCATTGACCCGTATGTGCCCTTTGACACCGGCACCCTGAAGAACAGCGTCAATCAGGCATCCGACTACAAGGACGGCAAGCTGGTGTACAATACGCCCTATGCCAGAGCGCAGTATTATCTGCACCCGATAGGGCAAAGCAACGAGCTGCGCGGCGGTGCGGACCGCTTCCGTGGCTCCTACTGGGGCCAGCGCGCCATTGCCGACCACAAGGACGAACTGGAAAAGTTCGCCCACGACGCCGCAAGGCAGTTTCTGGGAGGGAACAAATGAGCGAGACCGTAAAGCCCACCATTGCCGCCCTGCGGGCATGGCTCAAGACCTGCCCGCTGATTGCCGACGAACAGGAAGCTACCGGCGCGGCTTTCCGCATTGCCGGACTGGACGAGGATGCAACCGCCTTTTCTGTTGAAGACAGCCCCGGTGACCCCATCGTTACCGAGTATATTTCCGGCTGGGAAATGGCAAAGAACTACCTTTTCCTCAGCCGCCGGGAGTACGGCGAACTGGACGTGCTGGCCGTGCAGAACAGCGGCTTTTTTGAGCAGCTCACCGAGTGGGTCATGCGGCAGGATGCCCGGCACAGCCTGCCCGACCTCTCTGCCTGTGGCGGCGGCAAGACGCCCACCGGCATTGCCGTGACCAACACCGGCTACATCGTCACCAGCAGCGAGGGCAGCTGCCGGATGCAGATGCAGCTGCGCCTGACCTACTACATGCCCAAATGAAAGGAGTTTCGATATGACCGTATCCGAAGCCATTACCAAGTCCGGTCTGACGCCCAGCACGTCCTATACCGGCATTGAGACGGCGAACGACTTCATCCTCGCCTTCCAGACCGACAAGTCCAAGCAGGCCAAGGTGTCTGACTGGATCGTCTGCGCCGACCATGTGAAGGAGCACAGCGGTTCGCTGAACGCCACCACTGAGGACACCCAGTACATCCGCACCGGCAACACGACCGACAAGACCGGCACCCAGCGCACCCTTGCCGTCAACGGTGACCGCTGTGTGGGCGATGCTTTTCAGGATTTTGTGCTGAGCCACAAGATCGTGTACGGCACCGGTTCTGACATCATCGTGCCCTACGTTTACTTTTCTCTGCGTACTGGCAAGGGTGAAAAGGGCACCGCGTCCCTGATCGTCACCAGCGATGTGGGCGGTGCTGCTGGCTCGAAGGCCACCTTCGCCGTGGATGTCAAGGCCTCCGGCACGCCGGATGAGTTCGACTACAACACCGCCACCCAGTCCGCCGAGCCTGCTAAGGCCGTCAAGGGCTGATTTTTCCACCGTGTCCCCGCTCCACACCCGGAACGGGGATTTTTTATGCCCTGAAAGCATCTGCCGGGGCGGTTCCGGCACAGGGCCCAAACGAAAGGAGCCAGAATATGGTTATTTGTGGACAGGAATTTGATTTTTCCGCGCTGAATGCGAACGACATCGACCGTGTGGAGACGGCGCAGCGGCACATGGAAGCGGCATCCGATCGCGAAAAGCAGCGCCAGCATACCGGTATTGCCGACGTTCTGCGCGGCCAGTGCCGCCTGCTGATGAACTTTCTGGATGAAGCACTGGGTGAAGGCGCGTCGGAACGTCTGGGTCTGGACGGCAACGACTTTGGCGCCTGCAAGCATGTGATGGATGAATTTACGAAGGCCATTTCCGCAGAACAGGCCAGCATGAATCTGGCCGCAGCGGTGCCCATGAACCGTGAGCAGCGCCGGGCACAGAAGAACGGCAAGCACAAAAACAAGCCGCCCATGAGCTACCCGGCGCAGTCTGCATCCCGCAGTGAGGTTTTTGCTCCGCAGCTCACGCCTGCCGCTCAGATGGTGGAGCGTGTGGACAAGGCCGCCCGCCGCAAGCAGCTGCTTGCCGAACTGTCGGCTCTGGAAAATGGCTGACCTGCTGACAGCAACTCTGCCGACGGTCTGGCAAGGCAGACGCATCGACCCGGATTTCCGGCACATGGTACGACTGTCCAGCGCCTATGCCCACGGTGAACTTGACGGGGACCACCCGGAAACTGCTCTCGCGATTATGGCACAGTTTTACCGCGAACCGGTGCTGCAGGAGCAGTCCGTCGCCGCCTACAGCAGCATGATCGACTTCTACCGCGCCGGAGAGCAGGCGCCGGGCGGTTCGGATGACGGCCCCAGCGAACCCGCCGCCAGCCCCGCCTTTGACTATCGTTGCGACGCGCCCTACATCGTGGCAGCGTTCCAGCAGGCCTACGGCATCGACCTGACCCGCGAGAAAGTGCACTGGTTCCGTTTCCGGGCACTGTTCGCGGCCCTGCCGGAGGACACCCTCATGGCGAAGATCATGAGCTGGCGTACCATGGATCTGTCCGAATACGAAGGCTCCATGCGTGACCACTACGCCGACCTGCAGGAGCGTTTTGCCCTGCCTGCCGAGCTGAGAGGAGGTGCCGCCCGTGTCGTGTCCGTCGAGGAGCATGACGCCGCCTTCCTGGCGCGCTTCCGGCGCTGACCGTGCGCCGGTGCCCTGCCCTTACTGCGGCCGGGCGCTGCCCGTGTGGGCTGTCCCGGATGCCAGTGCAAGCGGCGTCTGGGTCAAATGCAAAAATCCGGCCTGCCGCCGGGAAATTGAGATAAAGTTGTAAGCCTGTGCCCTTGTGCCCGCGCTCCGATTGAGAGGTGGACATAAGTGGCAGCAGATTTCAGTGTTTTTGGCGATACCAAGCTTGACACCAGCGGTTTTACCAGCGGCATATCCAGCATGACGGTGGCTGCCGGCAAACTGATTGCCGACCTGGTCGAAACGGCTGGTAGTCAGCTGGCGAATCTGGCAAAGGATTCGGTCAGCGTCGGCTCTGCCTTTGAGACGTCTCTTGCAAAGGTCAGCACCATTGCAGACACGAGCGCTGTGTCGGTGGATAAGCTGCAGCAGCAAATCCTCAGCACATCCAGCAATATGGGCATTGCTGCCTCTGACATCGCCGAAGCGACTTATCAGGCCATCAGCGCCGGTCAGGATACAGCAAACGCCGTTGCCTTTGCTGGGCAGGCCGCCCAGCTGGCCGCTGCAGGTTTTACCTCCACGACGTCCGCCGTGGATATCCTGACCACCGCCCTGAACGCTTACGGCCTGAGCGCCGATCAGGCCACCCATGTGTCGGACGTCCTGCTGACGACCCAGAATCTGGGCAAAACCAGCGTGGACGAGCTGTCCGCCAGCATGGGCAAGGTCATCCCTCTGGCCGCAGCCTACAACGTCAGCGTGGAGAACCTTTCCAGCGGACTGGCCGTCATGACCGCCAACGGTATTGCCACGGCAGAAGCCACCACCTACACCAAGTCCATGCTCAATGAGCTGGGCGACACGGGCTCCTCCGTCGGCAAAATTCTGCAGAAGCAGACCGGCAAGAGCTTTGCCCAGCTGAACGCCGAGGGCAAGAGCCTGGGCGACGTGCTGCAGGTCCTTTACAAGAGCGTTGGCGGCAGCAGCACCGCGTTCGCGGGCCTGTGGTCCAGCGTAGAAGCAGGCACCGGCGCTCTGTCGCTGGCATCCGGCGGTGCAGATCATTTCAACGATGTGCTCAGCCAGATGCAGGACAGCGCAGGCGCGACCGAGACCGCCTACGAGACCATGACGGACACCTTCGAGCACAAGGTGGACACCCTGAAGACGGCCGCAGAAAACCTCGGTATCAGCCTGTTTGATTCGCTGGAACCGGCCTTGTCGGAGGCTGCGCAGTGGGGCACCGACATCATCACTCAGCTGACCACGGCCCTGGACGAGGGCGGCCCCGAAGCTATGCTGCAGGCTGCAGGCGAGATCATCTCCGATCTGGCAGCGGGCATTGCGACGCAGCTGCCCGGGCTGATGCAGTCCGGTGTGGAGATCATTACCCAGCTGACCCAGAGCCTGACCGACGCCATGCCTGCCATGCTGGACACTGCGGGCGAAGTGCTGGGCACGCTGGTGCAGGGCATCATTGACAACCTGCCGGAGCTGATCGTCTGCGCGGCCCGCATCATTGCGCAGCTGGCGGACTACCTCGGCGACCATGCCGACGACATCATGGACAAAGGCTTCGAGTTTGTGGAAAGCCTTATCATCGGCATCACCGCAGCGCTGCCCCAGCTCATCACGTCGGCGGCTGGACTGATCGCCAAATGGGCGGCTGCCATAATCTCGCACCTACCCGAAGCTCTCAAGTGCGGTGCCGCTCTCCTGACCACACTGGTGGACGGCATCATCCGCAGCATCGAAAATCTGGCCGAAGCCGCCCTTGCCTGCATTGCCAAGCTGGTGGGTGTCTGGGATGGCAACATGAACGAGTTCGGCCATATCGGCGAGAACATTGTGCAGGCCATCATCAACGGCATTGCGGGCATGTGGGGCAAGCTCACTTCGTGGCTCTCCGGCCTGATTGCTGACCTTGTCGGCACGGCCAGCGATGCTGCGGTTACCGGTATCACGGACAGCACGGCAGACACCACCACCCGCAAGAGCAACACGACCACGGACGAAGATCGTGCCCGCCGCCAGAAGCGCCACGAGGAACGCATTCGGCAGGCGCAGGAAGAAGCGGCCGCCGCCAAGGCAGCGGCTTCCTCCGTCACCGATTCTGCCGGTAAGGCCGCCGCTGCAGTCGATATCTCCGGCAAAAAGGCCAGCAAGTCCGCCAAAACCGCTACCGCCTCGGTGGTGAAGTCTCTATCCGACACGAACACCACCGTTGAGAACGGCGTCACCCGCACGGTGGAGACCGTGAACGAGGTGCTCTCCAACGGCAAGAAGCAGCAAAAGCAGACCATCACCGAGACTTCCCGGCAGATAGTAGGCGGTGTCCTCAAGGACATCAAGACGATCACCGAGATCGACGAGAAGGGTAAGAAGACCGTCAAGCAGACCATGGAGACCGTCCGGGAGACGGCAAAAACGGTCACCTCGACCTTTGATACGCTGGTGGACGGCGTCAAGACCACCACCCAGACCGTGACCGAGGCGCTCACCGACGGCACGGAGACCCAGAAAAAGGTCATCACCGAGACCTACGACGACGTGGTGGACGGGGTCCTCGTGACGGTGGAGCGGGTCAAAACCATCGCGGCCGACGGCACCGAACAGGTGGCCGAGCAGGTTAAAAAATCTGCAGCGGACACGCTGGACGGACTGTGGAAAGAGCTGCAGGAAAAAGCCAACGAGGGCGTGCTGGGCACCTTTGACGACCTGTACAGCGCCGTCAAGAATCAAGACTGGCTGGGCGTTGGCGAATGGGTGGCAAAGACCATCTACGGCGGCCTGACCGCCGATCAGAAGAAGCAGATCGAGGACTACGCCCTCGGGCTCGTGGGCAAGATCAACGGCGTGCTGGGCCAGTACCAGCAGCAGATCGCCGCCAAGGCGTGGGACATCGGCACCCAGATCTGCAGCGGCCTGACGAACGGCTTTGCCGACGTGTGGCAGCAGGCGTCCCAGCTGGGCAGCACCCTCACCAGCATTTTCACCGGGCTCAAGGGCCCCCTGAGCAACGCGGCCACAGCCATCAGCAAGGGCCTGCAGGGCGGCCTGCTGTCCAGCTTCCCGTCCATCTACGCGGGCGTGGCGGGTATGATCGGCTCCATCGGCGCGGCCTTTGAGGGCATGATGACCGCCATCTCTGCGGCCCTGAACGCAACCGTTTTCGGCATCCCGATGGGCGTCATCGTGGCGGGTGCAGCCGTGGCGCTGGGCATCGCCATCGCGGCCATCGTCAGCAAGCTGGGCGGCTCTAAAAAGAGCTCCGGCGTGTCCGGCGGCGGCAGCGTTTCTGGCGGCAGTGGCGGCTCCGGCGGTATCAGCGGCGATATCGACATCTCCACCGGCACCGGCAGTCTGGAGGACGCCATCAACGCCAACACCAAGGCGCTGACCAAGACCAACGCTGCTCTGGCCGACATGATCCGGCAGGCGGGCAGCTTAGTGCTGTCCGACAATATGCGGCTGGGCAGCACCGTGGCCGCGTCCGGCACCGCGCAGGTGCGTGCTGCTGCCAGCAGCTACCACCGCGAGGGCGATACCAACATTACGCAGTACATCCAGAGCAAGGCGCAGTCCGCTGCAGACCTTGCCCGCGAGACCCGCTGGGAGGCCGACAAGGCCCGCCGCCAGCGCAGAGGATAAGGAGGGGCACCGTGCTTTTTAAAGATCACCTGAAGATCGTCACCGACGCCGGTGCCGTCCTGCATCTGGGCTGGGACTACGACATGCCCTACTTCCTCGACCCGCTCAATGGCACCGACGTAGACCTGCAAACGGCTCAGGGCATCAACCAGACCGGCACGACCGTGGAGCGGCAGAGCGTCTCCGGCGTGTCCCGCACGCTGGATGTAACATTCTGGGGTGCGCACAAGCTGGAAAACGCGAACTTTTTCACCCGCTGCCTGCCGTACTTCACAAAAGGCACCCTCTACTTCGGTGACCGCTATTTCGCACGGTTCGCCTTGCAAAAAACGCCCTATTTTTCCAGCTACACCCCGGACCCGCGCTGCAGCCTGATGCTGTACACTCCAAAACCCTTCTGGTACGACCTGACCGCCGTCAGCAGCGTGCTGGGCGGCTTCCGGCCAGCGTTTTCGTTCCCCGTCTGCTACGACAGTCACCAGTACGGCATCCGGCAGGACGGCACCATGGCAGTGCTGCGCAACGACGGCAGCCTTCCGGTGCCCTTCACGGCCACCCTGAGCTGCACCGTCACACCGGTGGTGCACCCGAAGGTGGTAGACCTGCGCACCGGCGCGTACATCGGCTTTGGCCTGACCTTGGAGCCCGACGACACGCTGGAAATCTACCGCAGCACGTCCGACCGGCTGGCCGTGGCGCTGACCCATGAGGGCATCACCACCAACTGCTTTGCCGCGTTGGACGAGGACAGCACCCTCACTGAGCTGCAGCCCGGCGACAACGTGCTCAGCCTGCAGGCCGAGAGCGGGGCCAGCTATCTGCGGGCATCCGTGAGCTTTTATCCGATGGAGGCGGGCATCCTGCCCGAACCGCTATGAGATTGGACGTTTTGGACGCAGACACCCTTGTCCGCGTGGGCTGGGTGGATGTGTGGGTGTCCTTCTACTGGGACAGCCCGTATTACTCCGAGGGCGGCTTTACCCTTGAGGTCAGGCCGACGACCGAGAACCTGCAGCTCCTGCAGGAAGGCCGCTGGGTCGTCCGCAGCGATGAAACGCCCCGCATCCCCATGCGCATCTGCAGCAGGGCCAACCAGAACCAGGACGCAAACCTCGTGGTGTCCGGCTACCCGGCAACATGGATCCTGACCAAGCGGGTCAGTGCTGCCACCATCAAGGGCCAGAACGCCGAACAGGCCATGCGCGGCCTTGTAAGCGCCATGCGGCCGTGGCCCCGGTTAGAGCTGGGCACCGCGTACGGCTTTGACACCACCTTTGATAAGCAGACCTCCGGCGGCACTGTGTTCGACTACTGCCAGACCATCGGGCAGGCGTGTGACCTCGGGTTCCGCATCGTGCTGGACGGCACCGGCAGCAGCAAAAGGCTGCTGTTTGAGTGCTTCCGGCCCACCTTCGACCCGAACAACCGGTTCAGCCCGAAATGGGGCAACCTGCTCAACGCCGGGTGGAGCTTTGCGGACACCGACTACGCCAACGTCGCCCTCGTGCAGGGCGCGGGCGAAGGCAGTGCCCGGGCCACCGTCTGGGTGGGTGACGTGGACACCACCGGCTCCGACCGGCGGGAGATGTACATCGACGCCCGGGACATCCAGCCCGACGAGGACAAGGGCGAGACCGCCGCCAGCCAGAGCTATCTGCAAAAGCTGGCAGACCGGGGCGGGCAGAAGCTGCTGGCGCAGCTGCGCACCGGCAGCATTGAGTTTGACGTGGACGACGATGCTTTGCAGGTGGGCGACGTGCTGAGCGCCAGCCTGCCCCAGCTGGGCTACACCGCCATGGTGCGCGTGGCCGACATCATCACCCAGAGCCAGGACAGCGGCACCACCCGCACCATCCGGCTGGGCACCCCCAGCTGGCACAAAACGTAAAGGAGGACCTATGAGCGACATCATAACTTACCCCGAAAACGGCATCACCTACGACGCCGACGACGCATCGGGCTACCTCGCCACCCGGCAGAGCGGCGTATACAGCGCCGAGGAGGACTTCGCGGTCTCCATCTCGGGCGAGCTGAGCCTGACCGTCAGCGCGGGTCAGGCATGGGTGCGCCCGTCCCGGTTTAAGGGCAGGAGCATCATCATGGAGCAGCCCACCACGCTGACCCTGACCGCTGCTGACCCGGTGCGCACCCGCATCGACCGCGTGGTGCTGCGCTACGACGCAGCGGCCCGGCAGACGCGCCTGCAGGTGCTGGAGGGCACGCCGGACTCGGCCAGCCCCACAGCCCCGGCGATCACCCGCACGGCGCTGGTCTACGACCTCTGCCTTGCCGAGATCACCCGCCCTGCAGGCTCCACGGCCATCACCGCCGCGAACCTCACCGACACCCGCGCCGATGAGGACATCTGCGGCGTCATGCGGGACGGAGTGACCGGCATCCCGACAGCGCAGCTCATCGCCCAGTGGCGGGCGGCGCAGGCTGACCTTGAGACGCAGCTGCGTGCACAGCTGGCAGTCCTCAACGCGGAGATCAAGGAGGGCAGCGCGTACAGCAAGACCGAGGCCGACGCCAAATTTGCGCTGACCGCGGATAAAATCACACGACTCGAAAGGATGATGAACATGGACGGCAAGTTAGTTTTTAGCGGTGCAG
>ENA-UOJO01001434-UOJO01001434.1-human-gut-metagenome-genome-assembly--contig:-P57-NODE-1434-length-30475-cov-4.821203_pt1 | contig 30475 bp, 30 predicted proteins | sample MGYA00242351_ERZ723898 | MGnify/ENA metagenome assembly ERZ723898 | reverse complement strand
TTCGATCTTCACGTTGGAGAAGTCGATCTTCTCCTGCACGGGAGCCGCGGCAGGCACGGAAATGGCCTTTTCAGCCTTCTTGTCGGTATCCAGCGGCTTCATCGTGGGGAATAAAACACCAGCGTTCTGATTCCGTCCATAACTTCTTATATCTATATAACTGCCCGCTTTTTGAGTGTCAATGCTGCTATATTGTTTCATAAGATGTTATCACTTCTTCCTCAACTGGTGTAAAAGTAGGTGTAAATTAACTGACCCGGATTTTCCCCTCAAGATTAGCAAAGCTGGCCACTTTTTTCTCTTTGGAAGCTTCATTGTAAATATTCATTGTTGTCGTAATGTCTGCGTGTCCCATAATTTCCTGGATAACCTTCAGATCCTTCTCATTCTCACAGAAACGGGTACAAAATGTATGTCTCAGGTTGTGACAGGAAAAATGAGGTAAGAGTTGCGGTGCACGTTTTTCTTTATTTGCGCGCTCCGTTTCTTCAGCATTATAATCTCGGCATATTCGTTCAATAGCTCTATTGACGCAGTGAGGGTTGATCACATCTCCATACCGTGATGAAAAAATAAATCCACTATAACCTTCTATCACGGTGTCATTGAAGCCATCTTCCATTTGTCGAAGTCGCTCTTGAAGGAGCATGCGCCGAACATCCTCAAGCATCGGAATAATTCTGATTCCTGCATTTGTTTTAGGCGTGGTTATGTGATAACCCATCTTACCTGTTTTTTCTCGCTTTCGGTAAACCAGATTGTGGTTAATGGAAATAATACGCTCAGCAAAATCACAATCCTGCCATCTAAGTCCCACAACCTCACCTATTCTACAACCAGTCCCGAGCAGCAAAGTGAATATCGGCATCCAGTGATTATAGGTTGGTGACGCAGAAACATAACTAATAAAAGCAGATTGTTGTGCTTCTGTCAAGGCTTTTCTTTTCGGTTTTTCCCAGTTGTGTGTTCTCTTTATCTCATTCATGACACCATCAGTCGGATTCAATCGAATGATGCCATCTCGAACTGCCGTGGAAAAAATCGGATGGAGTATAGTATGGATAATCTCCATGCTGTTTGGCTTAAAGCCTTTTTCGTGGATCAATGATAGGTAAAACCTCTTGATATCACTATACTTGATGCTGGCCACCTTCATATATCCGATTTCATCTCTGACATACTTATTATACATATACTTATAGTTTTCTCTGGTAGACTCTTTGATCTCAATTTTTTCAGCGATATACTGATCAAAATGACCATTCAACGTTAATCGGTCTGCTTCCCAAGTTTGTATTCCATCTTCAAGATCTCTTCGGATTCTCTTTTCCATCGAGCGCAATGATTCCGAGCATCGTTTTCCAGATGGTACCCTATCTGTATCTACCAGTTTCCAACTATATACGCTTTTCCTCCCCCCTTTTTCATCATAATACCTGTACTCATACTTACCATCGCTACGTTGCAGTTCCCCTTGTCTCAGGAGTCGTCCCTTATTATCGCGTCTCTTATCGGACACCTTAGCTCCTTTCCAAGAGTCTCCCAATCACATTTAATTATAATATAGGGAACTCTTTTTTTCAATACGTGTGTCATTTACAACAAGGAACCACCAAAAGTTAAAGCCTGGACACAGTTGCGACTCTGTCCAGGCCCGGTGTTTGTTATACAGCATCGACATCTTCCAAGTATTTTTCAAACTTTTTGCGTTTGATTAACCTTTTCGTTCCTACCCAGATTACAAAGCCGCAGTCTGGATTGCTGGTAATCTCCCGCAGTTTGTTTGTTCCGATGCCAAAATAAGCAGCCGCCTCTTCAATCGTCAAATTGGCCTTCTCCCAAATTGGTACCGCTTGCTTTTCCATTTCCTCAACTCCTTCTTGTAAAAGTCAAAAGAAAAGCAACGGGCGGCAGCTGGCCAGGCCGCTCCGCGAGACTTACTCCCCGAGCTATTGGCACTTCCCGCAACCTGTGACGGAATGGCTACCGCTCGGATCACGGCCAAAGCGACGTATCATGATTAACGAGTATGGGTCATGGCCTACAAACCGCCACAGTTTGTCTGCACACGGCATCCGGCTCCCCCCTTCTCTCCTTTCTCTGTGCGGGATCATGGCCCGGTCTTGCCTGTGCGGCTCTCCATACACGAAACGTACCCGTTGCTGAATATGAGGCGCAGCACGCCTGTTTGTCAAGGTGCATCAGGATGCCTTCCCGGAAGATCATTTCGTCTTCACCTCATTCCCCGTTTCCCTCCGGCAATTTTGCCACAAAAGAGCAGCCCTACGCCGCTGGAGGGCATAGGGCTGCCACTGTTTACTGGTCAAAAATTGTTAGATTGTCGAGCATTTCATCCAGATCCTGCTGATTAGGACCTATGGGTTCCACTTGCCCACTCTGTTTTTCCTGCTCAATCTGTGACTTCATGCTGTCCTTGAGTTTCTCCACCGCGGCGTCAATCATGCTCTGAATCTTTGCTACGGTCTGCTCGTCCGTTGGCGTAGATTGGACGGTTATCACTATTCTTGCGTTCTCCGCCATCACTTCCGGATGATTCCCGATATACTCCCAGACTGCCTGGACAATCAGATCGCTCTTGCGGTTCTTCAGTTTCTCAAGCAGATTACCGACCGCAACCTTCTCAGCAGTATCGCTGCCCCATCCGAGAGAGAATCGGTATTTATCATCCCTGCGCAAAGAACTCCCCTCCGTGATTCTGTGGGAACATCCGCCGCAGCTGCGCAGTGGCAAGCATCCCATAGCCGATGGCATTTGCCTTTGGATCCGTCACAAAGTCCGCATGTGCAACCAATGGCGACTCTTCCACAAAGGCTCTGAACAGAATCGAACCACCACCGATAAAGATGGCGGGGTTTGCACGCAGATCGACCTGCAACTCACGCAGCTTGTCCAGGATATCAAAGGCGTAGCTTCGCACCTTCGTGAAGACGACTTCCCGTACTTCCTGCGGCAGGATGGTGGGGCGTCCCTGGATGATATCCGCGATGTGGTCGTCTTCGATCTTAATGTCGTACATGGCGCTCACCCGACTGATGATGTCGTTGGACATGGGGATCACCCCCATCTCTAAACTGCGACAAAACTGCAGGTCCGGAGCCGCGTTGCGCAACAGCATCACATCCGTGGTATAACCGCCGATGTCAATGATGAAGGTGCGCGGGATCTCTTTCAGCCGCCCTGCCTGCGGCACCACAGCGGCGTAGGCCTGGGGATAAACGAACACGTGCCGGATCATCAAGCAGATCGGAGCGCCGTTGAAAACAAAGTTCACCCGCCCCCGCTTGAAATAGTCTGCAAATCGTTGCCGCAGAGCATAATGTTCGGGTGGCAGTCCTACCGCAAGATCAGCCTCGACCATGGGGCTTGTATTACCACTTCTCTCCAACTCCTTGGCAATGGCGAAAAGCGTCAGCATAAAGTATCTCTCGTCCTTGGTCTTGTCTCGCATATAGGAAATTCGCTGGCCAGACAGCGTCCAGAACTTTCCATCATACTCCAGCATCTCCGTATCCACGGGTGGACGGATGGGATTGTCAATCAGGCCGGACGGAAACACAAAGTTGACCGTCTTCATTGCCGAATTGCCATGGTCAATTGCAAACAACATGAGGAACCACTCCTTATCTTTCTTAGTACTTTATTACACCGAGCAAAATGCGTTTTTACAACAAAATGCGCAAAAAATAGCAGGGCATTCGAAGAATGCCCTGCTGTCCTCTGCTACTTTGAAATCTTACCTCGATTCATACAGAAATCCCAGATATAATCATCCAGACCATTGTGGTCGGGCACCCATAGGTAAGTACCAAATGTGATGTCCATCTTCCCCAGCAGCGCTACGAGATTTTTATATGCGTTTTCTACGTGCCAGTTTTTCAGGTAGTCCATATCGAAACAGGTCGTAACATGGCGAACTCCAAGTGGAATCAGATCCCTAAGAGCAGACTCCAGGTGCTGTAATGAGGTCACACCCGGAATAGCCAGAATGGTTTGACCTGTAAAGTGATTGACTATGTCTGCTTTCATGTAGCCCTCAATGAGCAATATCCTTTCCCTAACCGGGCCGACCAAATGGCACCAGTTCTCACCCATGGCGCCGTCCAACTCGTCTCTGCTGGAAAAGGTCAGAAATTTGCCCCCCTTTTTCATCTTGTTGTCAAGGCGGATTTGAAAGCCTTGGATCTTACCAAAGTAGATTCCGGGAATCATTATGCCTCTTCGCCATACGGCCATCGTCCACCGCCCATCTTCGTCTCGGTAGAACCCCGGGACGCCGAACAGAGTATAACCCTCGTCCAGCAAGGACTGGGCCAGTGCGTGAAATCCAACAACCGGTGTAGATTTATAGCCCAAACGCTCAATGGCTTCATCGGTCAATCCGCGCCTCAGCAAGTTTTCTCGGTGGTCCGGTGCAAGAGTAAGCCGACTGAGCAGGGCCCGATAGACTCGGTCCCGATCCTCCAGCGGTGCAAGACTTGCCTGTGGCTTCATCGGCGGAGATTCAAGTTTCCGTTTGGATACTACCTTTCCACTGAATTTGGATGTCTCTCCATTCAGTCTCGCCGTAACATCCTCTAACACCTTGTCCCTCGAAACTCCCATGTAGTACGCATAGAGGTCGAAGACACCGCCTTGGAATTGTCCGCATTTTGGGCACCGATACACATTCCGTTTTAGATTGATATTCAAATGCTTTCCCCTTGTGCCAGGCCGGTCGCATACTGGGCAAGGGATGTTATACGAGCTCCTTCCATGCGGAGGCTGCGGTATTGGCAGCAAGGGAAGAATGTCGGTCATCTGGTAGCGAAGTTCCATGGAACGCTCCTCTCCGGGGGACGGCCATCAAAAGGCCGCCCCCCACATTCTCTCAGGCGCTCTGTTCCATGGACTGCTCACAGATGAGCTTCGCGGCTGCCGAGATCTCCGGATCCCCTCGGAATTTGTTTGCCACCCAAAGGATGGCGTGAGGATCCTCACGGAGAACTTGACCCAGCGTTCTGCCGCTGTACTTGCTGATGGGACAGGGCGTGTTCATGGCTTTTTCAAGCGGATCCACCGGCTCTTCAGGGGCCTGCGGTGCCGTTTGAGCAACCGTTTCCACCGGTGCACCAGTGGCCGACGGCGCCTGTGGCTCGTCCTCCCCACTCCAGATGATGCCGCCCAGTTCATCTACAGCCGGCGAATCAAAGGAATCGCCAGCCGCACTGAACTGAAGTCCGAAACCCGCATTGCGAAGGGCGATCCCGATGGCTGCGGTCTGCGCCCATTCCCGTGGGGATACTGTCGGTTTATCTGCCATGTAGCCGCGGGATGCAGTCGCCTCCGCCAGATACTGATCGGGCGGGTTGGTGTAACTGGGATAAACTCGCGCTGTGGCAACAAAGCAGTCCTTGGCAGCAGTAACCGACACGGATACGCGCCCTTCCGGATACTTGAGCCGGAACCATGCGAGCTGCGCCATTACCGGAAGCCGGGAGCGTTTCTCCTGGCTGTTGAGATCGACATACTCTACTGCCAATGGTGTCGGATCAAACCCTTCTACCGCATTGATCTTCTGGATGGCCGAGAGCGCGGCCTGCTTTCCATCATTCATGACCTGTTCTCCTCCTTCTTGTTCTTCAGGGGCACGAAGGTATTACGAAATTGCAGCCACGCAGGCAACAATGTCGTAATGACGCGGCCGACTTCTTTCTGATAAGTCGTAGGCTCCGCAGGCTGAAAGCCGGAAAACCGTTTCCGATAATCCTGGATTACCCGCTCCAGATTGACCTGAGCCGCATCACGCTCCTTCTGGGTCTCTGGGCCACGATTAGGGCCATAGCGCCGCTCCCTGGCCAGGTTCTGAACATAGGCATCCAACATCATGTAGTGCCCCTGCAAACAGGGTACTTCGCTTGTAATGGGCGCGCTGCGCAGAACCTCACCATAGAGCCACAAGTCAGAGGCACTGATCGGCGGCTGAGACATCCTCTGGAGCAGCTGCTGCCGATACCCATAGTAGTTTTCAAGTACCGTGGCCATTGTTCGTCCTCCTATTCTTTTGTCAATTCGTTGATTCGCAAAGCAAGCATCGTGTGCCGGCACTTGGTGTCCGCCGTTTGGATTGCCCGCACAACGGCATCCCAATCACCTACGATGATGACAAGCTTCTTGGCGCGAGTCTCAGCCGTGTAGAACAGAGCCCGGTTGAGCATCTTACCATGCATATTCTGAATGTTAATCAATACGGCATCGTATTCAGAACCCTGGGACTTATGGATCGTGGTAGCATACGCCAACTCAAGCTGCCTCAGTGTTTCAGCGTCCTCATAGGCGACAACACGGTCGTCACCAAAATCGACTTCCACTAAAAGGCCGTCCGGCTCGCGCATACTGGTGCAAATGTACCCGATATCACCATTGCTGGCAAAGTCACGGTTTTTCATTTGCATGACCTTATCGCCCACACGTAATATCCGCTGTCCGATTTCTATTTCCGCCTTTCCGGGTGCCTTCGGATTGATTGCATCATGGAGCGCCGCATTCAGGCTGTGGACCCCTGTCTCGGACTTTTTCCGGAATGGCGTCAGGAGAGCCACATTATCTACGCCAAATCTGGCAACCGCGCTTTTGTATAGACGCTTGAGATACTGAGCTGATTGTGCCTCGTCCGCGGAGGCCCAGAACTGAAAATCGTCGCCAAACTGCAGATCAGATTCACCGTGTCGGATCCTCTGCGCGTTTTCAGCAATAAGGCTACCTTCACTCTGTCGGAACACCTTGTCAAGGATAACTGCCGGCAGTCTGCCGCAGGTAAGCAGTTCATTGAGTACTGCTCCCGGGCCAACGGATGGGAGCTGATCAGCATCCCCTACCAGGATTAGTCTGCAGCCTGGTGGAAGTGCGTTGAACAGGCACCAAGTGGTCATCATGTCCATCATACTCACTTCGTCCACCAGTACGAGGTCAGCCTCAAGCAGCTGCAAATCCTTCAATTCGTGGAGCTCACCGCCTGTCAGGTTCAGCGCCTTATGGATGGTGGATGCCGGGAAACCGGTACTTTGCTCCATACGCCGTGCTGCGCGCCCAGTAGGAGCACAGCACACAACATCAGAGTCTGGGAATGCTTTCTTGTAAATATTCAGGATTGCTCGCTGGATGGATGTCTTACCGGTGCCGGGTCCTCCTGATATGATGCTGATGGGGGAAGTCAGTGCAGTTTGGATAGCGTGCCGCTGTTCCTCCGCAAAAGCGAAGCCCATTTCCGACTGCTGCGTATCGATCTCGTCGTCCAGGTCTCCCATATAGGGCAGCTTGTCTCGGTGCAGCATATCGCGGATCCTGGTTGCTACTTCCTCCTCTGCTTTCGCCATGATTGGGCGATAGACATAATCGTTGTAAAGAGTAAGGCGCTCGGCTTGAATCATCTCAAAGGCGCGCTGGGCTACTCCCTTCCAAGTCACCAGCGGTGCGTGAAGGAGATTCACTGCTCGTCTGACAAAGGACTCCTTGTGCATACACAGGTGCCCGTCATGTTCCGCTAGTTTCAAGGTATAGAGCAGGCCGGCATCCAGCCGTTCAGGCGCATTTTGCGGGATCCCATTGGCCTGCGCTAACTGGTCAGCCGTCTCGAAGTCGATTAGGTCACGCTCAAAGACCATATAGGGAAATTGTGTAAGAAGCGCTTGTGCCTCGGTTCCCAGCTGCTGCCGCAGTTTAATTGCCTGAGGAGCACTGATGTTAAAAGACGCCAACATGTTAATGAGCTTTCTGGCACTACGCGTCTCCATGTAAGCGGTACAAAACTGATCGCACTTCTTTTTGTTGATACCAGGTACCTCTGCAACTCGCGTGGGATCCTGATCCAGCACCTCCAGCGTCTGCTCTCCAAAGGTGTTATAGATACGCTCAGCCAGGACACTCCCAATACCCGGAATCATTCCAGATGAGAGATACGCTACGACACTGCTCTTGTCAGACCCAACGATCTCCTCATAAGACTCCATTTCAAACTGGAGCCCATAACGGGCATCCTTTTTCCAATGGCCGGTCATATCTACCTTCACGCTTGCCACCGTGGGCAAGAAATGTCCAACCACCTTGATGCTGTTCAGTCGGTTTCCCTGAGCATCCAGTATCTTTTCATTTGGCCGGAACAATGCGATCATGTAACTGCCGTCTCGCGCCTCCTCCAACTTTTTGGGATAGAGCAGGCGGCTGAAACTGCATTTCATTGTTTTGAGCCTCCTTATTACTGACCTGGTTTCTTGCGGGAGATCTCCCTCAATCCATACCCCGGGCCAGCCATTCAATTTTGCCTTTTGGCAATGCTGTAGCCATAATTTTCGGAGTAAGGCGCAGGGAGCGGTAGAATACGCTCCCTGCGCCTGTCCAAAATCACAGAGGTTGAATAGTCACTTTGACCTTCCGAGTCCCGGATGGTTTGCGTGCCTCCTCATAGATGGCGGGATAGTTTTGCTTCAGGTATTCGGAACTGACACGCCTGGACGAGTTCGTTACATAATCCACCAACAATTTGTCAGTGGTAGTAGTCAGAATCCCATGCTCGTGTTTTTTCATCAGTTCCGCAATTCGCACGCTATGTGCTTCAATCGCCTCCTCATTCTTTTTTATGATCCCCCTGAGTTCCGCATTTTCTTCCTGCAGAGCAGCGATTTTCCGAAGTTGCGGCTCAAATTTCATGGGGAACTCTATGGTGGGCAGTCCTTTTTGACTTTCCCCGTAAATCCGAGCTAAGGCGTCCATTGCCAACTGCGGCTTAGTGTCTCCCATAGTCGGAGGCTTATCATGACGCAAGCTCCAGATCCACTGATCCAGTTTCTCAAAGATGATGTCCTCCTTGGCCTGATCTCGCTCAATGTGAGGCGTGGCCAAGTCGTGTTCCGGATTGTTTCCCCAGAGTGCTGAGAAAGCCCCGTGCTTTTGATCCAACACCGCAAGATAGTAGCGCAGCTGCAGTTCATAATAGATTGGGAAAGCTCCGTCGGCCCAGTCTTCAGCTTTGTGATATGTCAGGGATTTACATTCCAAAACACCGCTCTCCCCGTCTTCCTTTCGCGCGTAGCGCCGGTCGATATTGGCAAGAGCGTACTCCAGATTGGCGTGTTGGTAGAGGTAATTGTCATCCGTGACTACATTCCCAGTTCTCTGAGCGTAGAAGTGCGCCGCAATCGGCTCAAGCATGTGCCCCATTTCCAACTGCTCGGGATTTGAAGGCAATTTTGGCTTCATACGCCCCTTCTTGATCATCCAAAGTTCCAGGGGCGTTGTCCACGGCGATAGGCCAAAGATAATTGCAACATCACTGCCACCAACGGTGTACTCAATGTCGCCTTTAGGCCCATGTTCCCGGCATTTCAGCCAAAGCTCATTGGACATCCCCGTACAATCGCAGAGGATATTGGGCGCGGCCATTACCACTTCACCTCTTTGGCGTAGTCGTAGTCCCGCCAGTTGATGGTGAGAGCCCGAGCCATGTTCTCCTGAAGCGCCAGCAGTTTGCTCTCCGGCATCCCCTTTGTTTTCAGAATGAACGGAATCTCCTGCATGGCCACAAACACCTCATGAGCGGTAGCCTCGTCGCTACCAACGGCCATTTCGTACATGTCGATAGCCTCCAACGCTGCCTTCTTGGGCAACGCCAGCCGCTTGCACACTGCGGTCATTGCGTTAACCGGATGCTCCAGGTGAACAGAGAGCAGGCTGGTCAGTCTGGAAACGGAATCCCCAAACTGAGCAAAGAGCATATCCAGGCTTCCGACAAAGTCGGGCACCTTGGACTGCCGGCGGTGCTCCACGGCGATCATGCCCCCAATGTGGATAGGATATTGCAGTCCGACCAGCAGAGCCGACACCTTTGCCGAGGCCATTCCGGTATCAGACGTGGAAAAACGGATACCAGGCATCAGCTTGGCCGCCATGGACGACTTGCCCTCCGCAGCCAACAGATTGATGTAGGTGTCCAAGAGTTCCTCCCTCTGGCCGGGAAGTGTCCAGGATGCACTGGTGATTGCGTGATCCACATACCCGGAAGAAAACTGATTCCCCGGGAAACGCTCATCCATTTTGCTCTGAAGCCCGTCCAGCAGCTGGTCTATCTCCAGGATGGAGTAGTCCCGACTATCTCCGGAATGGGCTGCGGATACCTTCTCGTCTCGCACCAGGAGCAGAGCGCTGTCCTTGTGAAGTGCCAAGCAGGAATTGATCACATCAGCCAATTTCTCCCGCGAGAGTTTGGGCAGCGCGGATCCACCAATCTTCGCCCGATCCAGCAGACTCTTATAGGCGGTATCACGCAGGGGAAAAAACTTGTCCCGGAGCTTGATAGCCAGTTTCAGGTTCTCCGCCGTATCCTCCACTGCTTCACGGGAGACGGAGGGGTCGAAACTGTCCGTGTCCTCATACAGAGGAGAGTTCTTGTCCAGGGCCGCCACCTGCAGTTTCTTGACTTCGGTGCGCTCCCACAAGCTGCTCTTGCGGACCTGCTCATGGTAGCTGAGCATAGAGGAAAAGTCGCTGAACTGGGTGTGGTAGCTGTCACAACACGATTTCACCATAGTTTTCTGATCTCCTTTCTTTTTTTGCGGTTTTCACTGCTATATATGCAAAAACAGCGCTCCTGCAAAGGAACGCTGTCTGTGCCGCTTATAGGGCCGGAAAATAAAAAAAGTGCCATCTGCATTTCTGCAAATGGCACTTTGAAACACTGGAAACTGTGCGCGCACTGTGGCGTGACTCTGATACTGTATGGGTAAATTATATCATCCTTCCATACATTCGTCAATCACTGCTTATGGTAGTTTCTGTGTCAAGAGGAAGTACTGTAATCTGCTGATATCAACTTAGAATCTGTGACTCTAATAATTTCCACTCCTCTTTGTGCAGCAAAATGCCGAACCATGTCCAACACCTCTTTATTTACGTATAAACCGTCAATCAATTTCCCGTTTTCTCCAAATGCAAGACACTCGTTTAGTACAAATTCGAATATCTCATTTTCTATCCACCTGTTTCCATCCTCATCTTCGGCAATCAGCTGATTCCCTTTAATCTGAATATCAATATCATAGATTTTTATGTTGAAAAAGAGGTCAGCTAATGCATTTGCCTCGTGGATAAGTAATTGCTCTTTTTCTTCATCATGGCCGCTTGGATCAGATGGTCCTCCCGCTGTGCTGCCATTCTCCATGCTATGTAAATACTGTTGGATGATGGCGCGATTTTCTACGGTATCCAGATACAACCCGTCCTGAACTCCCGGAATCCCGTATATTAGACTGACCCCATCTTCCTCTGCAAAGGTGGTTGCACAACACTCATCAGCACATTCCGTCCCAACCAAACCGCGAAAAACGGATACATGCCACGCATAAGGAATGCAGTCATTGGCATCTGTAGAAAATGTGATGATATAACCATGTGTTAGTGGACGGATATCTGCAATTCTGTCATGGAAATCCGAAAAGGCCTTTTCAACACTCTCATTTCGGTCCATTCCAGACTGCGTGTTTTCCCACATGATCCCAATAATTTCTTCAACCAAAAGGTCTCCCATCTCAAAATTCAAATTGCCTAGCCCGTATTCTTTTGTTAGTTTTTCTGTTACAAAATTATAAACTTGTTTGCGAAAGTAATAATATTCCATAATACCCCCAAAAGTTATTTTGTGCAATCACTCAACAATCAACTGACTAGTTGCCAGACTCCACGCTCAGTCTTAATAAATGTCTTTGGATTGATCTGCAATGTTTGCCGCACCTTTTCTTTCCACCACTGGCTGTTCTTCGCACGTTTGTGTTTCTCTACATGACGATAGATCTCTTCCAGCGGAGCGCTACCATTGCAAAACTCCAGTACACCAGCAACAATGTCGCGCCATGTAGTGCCGGGCATATCCCTCATGTCCCCCTCTACCCGATGTGTAATAAGCAGTGGGACTGCCAGCGGAGTGTCTTTACGGAGCAGTAAAACGTATTCATGGACAATAGGGATGAACCGTCCACCATAGTTCCTGCTATCAGACAAACAGTTGTGTTGGGCCTTAATGATGACATTTTCAAGGACACCAGGCTTGATCAGTTCGAAAATCATACTGAACAATCTCCCCCTTTTTTTGATGTCACCCACCAAAACTGCCATTCGACCGCCTTGCTCCAGAGCGCAAAACTGTTTCATCATGCAGTAATTCATCGCCTGCACAAATTTATCCCACGTCGGGATGCGGGAAAGGTCCAATAGTCGTGGGTCATAACCGTAACGTTGCTGAACCTCGCTTGCACGATACATCACGTCCGAGTACTGGATGATATCCCAGTAGGGCGGATGCCAGAAGATAAACTCTGGCCGTTCACGGATGTCGGTGTGTAGCAGGTCAAACCCACTGTGCAGGTCGTAGGTATGGCTTGTGATCCCCATAGAGCGGGCGGCGTCGGCGGTAGTATTGCTGCCACACATATAGTCACAGATTTCATGCGGCCGGAAGTGGGCAATCAAATCCTCAATCAGTTTTGGGGAGCAGTTGCCCCGGTATCGGTTGTTTCCTCCCTGTCCGCGCTCAGGATATGATACAACACTGGTCAACATCTTAGAATGATTCGTCATTATCAAGTGACTTCCTCCTGTCCTCATATAATTCAAAAAATGGGGACCACAGGCACATACCTGTGATCCCCCAATAAATTGTGAATTGTTCTTTAGTTCCCTGATATCAGTTAATATTTGCTCAATCCGCACACTACATGTCCAGAAATGCAAAGCATAATGTGAATGCTCAGAATGGCACCTCGTTGCATCTGCTTTGAAACGCCCTTCTGTTGCGGCTTTGCTGCTTCTTGTCTGAAGTGCCAGTCCAGTAATGGAGTTGCTGTTCACCCACCCTGGTTATGGAAAGGTAGTCCGGCATCATCTTTTCGAACTCATGCACGATTGTTGCGTCATTCGTGCGCTCGTTATAACTCAGCTTAATCTTATCCGCCGGGATCAGAGAAATCTGACGTGATTCATCATAAATTATCGTGCTTGGATCAAATTCAACACAAACAACACTGCGCTCTTCATCATCTTCAAGCCAAATGTACTTCGGATGGTCTGTGGAGAACAGATTCAGACTTACGTTGAATGCACCCAAAGCCACACCGTTACAGTAGTGGAGGAAAACGTCATACTGTTCACTTCCCATGTTGATGATGTTTAGATCCTGAATAGCTTGCTCAAAGGGCAGGCCCAGATTTAGTTCAAACGCGATGGCCCGCAGGCAGTCATAGTTCAATGCAACCTTTTGTGAAAAGAGTACGACTTTGGGAATCTCACTGTGGTACTCAGCCTCTAATTTATCAACGAGATACTCCTGAACAGCCTCAATACTAGGATACCCGAATCGAAAATGATAATGGAACCGGCCGGGTCTGTTCACAAGAAAATCGTTTAATTTGTTAAGGCTGTTGCAAGTGATAATGAACAGTTTTTTCCCATCAGAGGTGCCATCGAACATGCTCAAAAGGGATGCCTGGGGATCCGTTTCATTGTCACCGGGTCGTACACCCCCAAAGGTCTTGTCAAACTCATCAAAGAGGAAGACTACCTCTTGGTCTATGGACTGAATGTAGTTGGAGATGCCCGGGATGAATTGGTCGATGACTAAGATCGGGTACCCGGCATCCTGTGCCTTACCCGCCAGTAGCCGAGCAAACAGAGACTTGCCAATTCCCTTTTCACCGCTGAGGATAACACCCAAGTTTCGCTCAAACATGGAGAACGACTTGAGTACCTTTTCGGCTTTCTCAGGATGGACACCATAAATCTTTTCATTTACTGTCAGTTTGGAGCGAGCCTTCAAATAGAAACCCGTCATCTCGTCAAACCGGACATTGTAGGTATATGGCGGGATACTATCATAGGCCTGCAAGGAATCTCCATATACTTGATACTTGTCACCAATACGAATAGCTTTCATTTTGCGTTTCCCTTCTTCACAGTTTATACCGCGATCTGAATATCCTTTTCTCTGCCCCACTGCATCAGGAATCTTCGCTCCTGGTCTGTAATCGGACGTCGGTTGAATCCTTGCGCTTGGCAAATCTGTTTGCCACTCAGCTGTAAGGTCACCAAAGACCGCTCCGGAGTACCCCGGCGCCGCAGGAAAAGAATGTGGCACTCTCCTCCTGCTACGCGCTCAATATACTGGCCAACACAGTGGCTGAGGTTAATCCCCTCTTCCGCCAGTTCCTCCGGCTTTGTGGGGATCACAATACAGTATCCGCTTCCAGAGTAGGCCAGGTTCTTGATGGACTCATTTTGCTGCTCAAAGTTTTCGCATGCGGCAAGCAATTTGGCTTGATTGACCTTGAGTGCCATAACATCATGCTCGGTCTTGAAGTGCGCAGGGTACTTTTCTTTTACCTTTCCATAGAAATCCTGCTGCATCTGCAGGTAATCCAGGTATTCGTTGAAGAAACTCTTGGTCACTTTCGCATAGCCCTGGGCATACAGGTCAAACAGGATATAGTCGATGAACCGGCGCAAATTGATACGGAAGGGCGATACCATAACCTTGAGAAAACACCCAGGGTCATACGGCACCTCATGTTCATTGAAATACCTCCCATAGTCATTGAAATCCAGTTCCATAATGCCAGACTGAACCAGCTTTTCTGCAAAGTACACTGCTTCATTGGCCCCGTACTGCTCCTCTATCCAAAAGATGACGGGAATACACGCCTGGTATTTTTTTCGGTCCACCATACTGGGAAACATATTGTAGATGCGAGTAAAGAGCTTGCTGTTCTGCTTCCAGTACCGTGTGTACCAGCTGGGATCAAAGCTTTTGACCAGGACATTATGGCGGCACATGTCCGTCAGGCATTCGTCATTGATAACCTGCATGATCAGGCCAACAGATTCACGGTAGAGATTACTCAGCCAGTGTACCTGATGTAACACAATCATCCCATCCTTCAGATCCCTGAGGAATGAGTTCAGACTTTGCTCCTTCAGTTCTTCAATGTGTCCGGTTTTGCAGTCCTTGATGTAGTAGAGGCCCTTGCTTACCAGAATCACCAGTTCCCGATCCGTTGTTGCTGTACGCCGCTTGATGATGAAGTCGGTGTTGTTTTCCAATACGACTTCGTATTGGGCTATTCCCTTCACAGCCACGTCCCCCATGTCGATGATGTAGTCCTTCAGCGACACAGTTTTCGTCACATTTTCGCTCGCCATACGAGCATCCTCCATTCTTATTGTTTTTGATGCAATTTCTATCATTGCGGACGCGACCTGGGCTGTGAATCAGCCCAGGCCGCATTTATTACTGCGCGATTTACGCGCTCTCTTCAGGTTGTTTTCCCATATCACCATCTGGCCAAATGCCAGCAGCGACGCCATTCTCATGAAGACCACGACCACTCAAGGCACACAGTACACCGTCCGGGTCATGCTCTTCAAAGGCTTTCAGAAGGGCTCGCGCCTTATCTTCATACCGGCGGTCATCATGAATCACCTGCCGGCGTATCTCCTCGATCAGGCTCTCCATGTTGTGATGTGTCCTTGCAAAAGCTGGATGCACCTCGCCATAGCAGATGTGTCCACTCTGCTCAGTCCATTTTCCACCAATGAGGATATGACGCCAGTAATCCCCCTCCTCACCGCAGTAGGAAATGCAGCCTTCTGATGTATAGGGTAAAAGGGCTTCCAGAAGTTCCAGGATCGCGTGCTCGTCGTAGTTGTGGTAATACGACAACTCAATAGACAGCGCCTCGTCTCCAGGGTTTCGATCCACTTCGGTGAAGCCTACTTCCTTAAAGACCACGGTAAGCCACCAAAATGGATCATTATATCGCTGCATCTTCTGCTTGCGCGTTTGATATTCCCTTTCGATCTTCATCTTCATAGAAGCTCCGCACAGGTTTAATTCTGCGGCACAACATTTATCGTACCAAGCCAGCAGCGATAACTGCATGTTTCGCTGCTCAGTGACGGAAGGCACATTCAGAGCTATGGTTCCGGTACCAGTCGCTGCATAACTCATGCTGCATACCTCCAGTCTTACGGGCGGAACTGGGCCACTGCGTATGTGCTAAGATAGTAATCACGAAGTTTTTCCAGTGCCGTGTCGAAACTGTCCTTAACGGATCTCCGCGCAGGCTTCATACCGTCCAAATAGTCAAGGACCGCCTGGCGTTCCCGGGGTTCCAGTCTTGCCAGGGCCTGCCGAAGCCGCTTTTCACGAATCGGGTCAGAATTGCCATTCCTCTTGGCAGCGGCAGCAGAACCATAGCCCTCCACCAGTTCCAGAGACAGGATTCTGGGAGAAAAACTCTCACAGGCCATCAAGGTCTGGGATTTGCTGCTTTGCTTGAGAGCCAGGATTGCATACTGAAGCTCCGCCCAGATGTGGATGGCAACAGCGTCACTGCACCGGTCATTGTAAGAGTCGATGGCCTGGAGTGCGGCTAAGGCCAGTTCCTGGTACACATCGTCGAGTTCAAGATGCAGCGCATACAGCAAAGGCTGGTGGCGGCGCAGCGTACGGTTGATCAGGTCGATATTCTCCATAAAGATATGATTTCTTGTAATAGTATCCATTTGGATTCTCCTTTTCTGGGCAGGCAGGCATGATGAAGCCGGCCCGCTCCGCAATTATTCAGAATTCTGTTAGTCAGCAAAAAGAGCTGACGCAACCATCGACTCAGGCCGGCACCCGTTCAGCAACCATGGGCAGGTCGAACAGGAGCCAGAACAGCTCCTCCGAAAGCGCCTCAGCAGTCATCCCCTTGTGGTACCAAAGAAGCCGGGGATCCTTGCCATTGAGCGTGATAATAACCGGCACCTTCCCGCACGTCTGATACGCCAGCGGCGTCACATCGACCTCGATACCAGCCTGATGAAATACCGGCTCCAGGACAGCCTGCACATACTGGGCGATGCTGGTGGGGTTCTCCTCGGCCTCTACAGGGCAACAGACAGCAGAAACAGTCAGGGCAAAGCCTAGGGAACTATCCATCGCGTTTTTATCCATGATCAGAAACTCCTTCCGTAAATGGGCAGGGGAAAGCCATCGCAATGGCCTTCCCCTGCTGTCTGTTAGTAGCGAATATACCGCTTAATGATACCAGCCAGTCTGACCGGCAGTTTCGTGAGATCGGTGATGTCCAGAAAGGCATCACCGTATATGCGCTCAATGTTCTCCTTATCAGCTCCAATGGCCGCCGCAACGAACAGGAGCCCCTTGCGTTGATACTCATGCTTGATACCACGCAGATCCTCCTCTGCAGCAGTGCCACCGTAGCCGTCATCCGCAGGTTGTCCGTCAGACACAAGCATCAGCAGTTTGATGTCCTCCGGCCGATGTACCAGCCGCTCTGCTACAAAGCGCAATGCGGCACCATCCCTGTTACTGCCCCTTGCCGAAATGTCCATCATCCGGTATCGGTCATCCCTGTCAATAGCGTCAAACTCAGCGTAGGAGTAGAGGTCAACGCCATAATGTGTGGAGTGGCCATATACGGTAATAGGAATCCCAAGGGCCTGGCAAAAATCGTATAGGATGATTGCCGTAGATCTTGCGTAGGTAGCCCGGTCGTCCCAGGACATGCTGCCCGACTCGTCCAACAGGAGCCCCACGCAGAGTCCAGGCCTCTCATTGGGCAACGCATTTTTGTAGAACACACGGGAATCTGTCCGAAACAGGGCGTGAGCATCGAGACGCCTACCCATCAGCAGGCTTGTCTGTTTGCCACCGCGCCGGCTGTCCTGCATTTGTTGGAGTACGGACTTTTGCAGTTGCTTGGAAATGTGGAGGAGATCACCGGCGATGGACTGGTATTCCTCCTTCAGTTCCTCACTAACGGAAGCAATCCGATGAACCGTCTTTCTGACGCCATCATGAATGTCACCATAAGAGAGGCTCTGGGCCAGTTCCGTCAGTTCTTCCGTCCTTTGGCGCTCCAGCTCAGTAGTCACACTGTCCTCAGCAATCCGGTTCAGCAACCGCTCAATATCGGCGGCGGCTCCGGTATATCCTGCGCCCTCATAGCTGTCATCCAGTTCTGTGTCGCCGCCCTCTGGTACGGATACCTCGCTGGTATCCTCCAACGGAATACGACCGCCATCCTGGTCCGACACCGTCTGATGTGACTGGGGTAACCCCGGGTCATTAGGCATCATTTCCAAATCGCTGTCATCATCCTGTCCATATTCTTCTTCGAACGCAGCGCCAGCAGTAGGGTCTTCTGCACTATCATCTTCGGGCTCTTCTTCAGGCTCCTCGCCAGGTTCTTCGTCGGGCTCCTCGCCAGGCTCCTCGCCAGGCTCCTCGTCGGGTTCTGCGCCGGACTCCTCGCCAGGCTCCTCGTCGGGTTCTTCGCCGGACTCCTCGCCGGGCTCCTCGTCGGGTTCTTCGCCGGTTACTTCGTCGTCATCCCCACTGGATGCCATTGTTGAGCCGCCCTCCGACTCCTGTTCCTCACTCTCGTCAGCTGCGGCTAGTGCCGCAGTTACCGCACGCTTGGAACTGGTGGCCGATTTACTCACCGATGTGGCAGAACCCGCCCCCACAGGAGTCGTATCGCCGGTACCTTCCTCGCTACCACCCGCAAGTGCGGACAGGATGCCATTGAGCAAATCGGATGGATCACCAGATCCGGAACCCCACTCTTCAAAAGCAGTATTTTCTGCCTTTTCCTTGAGATTTTCCAGCAAATCCTTGATATGGGGCCAGCAGCGGATCAGGATCAAGTTTGCCGTCCTGCACCGCACCCGAGCATCCCTGCTGACTAGGGCCTTATCCAAATCTCCCAGAAGCGAGAAAACCATTTGGATTCGCTCGTCAGAAAGTGGTGTTCCGCCATACTTGAGTTCTCCCCATAGCATGTAGGAGAGAATTCCGTTGCGGATACTCAGCCAGATATGGCCGCCGTCCTCTTCCTGGTCAATCATGTCCTCCATGGTGGAGAATTGCTCAAAGCGGACCTGCCGTAGAGTCTCCAGGGTACTACCCAGGATGCCGGGATAGTCCAACAGCATCCTGTTTTCGATGTACCCATCTTCCAGGACGTTCAGAATGTCGTGGGTTACCCGAGTAAGCAGTTGCCTGTTTTTCGGGTCAGCAGCCTGGAAGTCCCACAGATCCGCTTCCGCGTCCCGTTCAGTAATATTCCGAAGCACCGGCGGTTCCGGGAACCACTTTCCAGACTCCATAAAGGAATGGTATGACTGATAGAGCAGGAAGTCGGTGTAGAGCACATGCCCAAGCTCATGGGAAAACATGCCGCTGACCATCTCATACCGCGCCTGCCGCCCCTTCTGCTTGGTCACAAGAGGATTACCAGCGTTGATATGGATCAGCAAGTTGTTCGTACAGGCCAAGCTTGGCTTCTTCGGTTCCCATTTGATGTCAAGCTTCACTCGCCGCCGGTAGCCGTACCGTCGAGTCTGTGCAGCGGCAATATCAGCAAAATGGGTCGCCAGGATGCGCGAGGTAAAAAATTGACGGTCTGTGATTTTGGACTGCTTCTGTGCGATCAGCTGCTTAATCTTTTTGTGACTCACTCTTGCCAAGAGTAACTGTCCCCCTTTCTAAATCCTAGACTTTTTTAGACCGCCTTCTTGCGTTTGGGCGCGAAGATGGGCTCCAGCACGGTTGCAATCAAAGCGGCGCGATCCTCTTCATCGGCCGTGGCCTTGCTCACAATGGTATAGAGCGCAGAGTTGTAGGGATCTCCTGTGATCTCTGTGCTCATAATCCAGTCGATGAGGCTGCGCATTCCGCAGTTGCCGTCCGAGATACCGTTTTTCCGACAATAGTCTGCCATATCCGTCACGACCTGCACCATGCGGCCCACCAGGACATCATCTTCACAACCAGTGATGCTCATGGCACGCTGCGCCATTATCTCTGGCTCAGGTAATTCGATATCCTGGGTGAGATTCATACGATCCAGAACTGACTGATTGACGCCCCGGCATCCCTCATAACTGACATTGGTAGTCACTACGACAACTGCGTCCGGGTGACGATGGACTACCTCGCCAGTAGGCAAAGTGATAGACCCTCCCTGCTCCAGGAGCGAGTTCAGGCCCACCAGCACACCGGGCTGGATAATAGTCGTAGGCTCCTGGATCTCAACGACGTACCCATGTTTGAGTGCGCGGATGAAATCAGTCTCGATGTAGGTGAAGGTCTGCCGCCCGTCGGCAGTCTCAGGCTTTACCTTACAAAGCTGCTGCAGCTTGTCGGTGACCATTTCCATGACCAGGCCCATGCAGTCCTGAGACGTGGCATTTGCTTTCTCCACACCAGAGAGCTTTTGATAGGTACCCACGGGATCGTAGTCCATGTCGTCCAGGTCCGGTAAGCCCATGAGTTTCTTCACATTCTCATAGGTAATACCGCCCATCTCCTTGAGTTGTTCCCGCTGCTGGTCCAATTCGGCGTCGCCGGTAGATGGGCCATCCGTGTCAGGGAACACCTGACCGATCAAGTCGTAGATCTCCGTTCCGGCCGAGCAAGTGTACTTCATATACGGCAAATTCAGGCCCGCCGCTATGGCACGTGCGCCCTCGGTTTTTCCGGTGCCAGCAGGTCCGCGCAACAAGAAATTCCGCATGGGCAGCGCCTTGCCGGTGGACTGCTGAGCGTGCTTACAGATAGTGACTACCTCCTCGGGAAGCACGTACCAAGGCGCCATGACAGGCACCAAGCTCTGCTCATGGGGCGTAAGTACCCGTGTTGGATCCAAAACATACTTACCCACAAAATCGCTGTGAGGTGTTGCGGGCTTGATTTCCAGCTTTTCCGGCACGCTGCTGTTAGCCAGGATCGTGAACATACCAGCAACCACGGTGTCCGGTCGGAAGTTCCCGGAGTCAAGATGTGTAGTGGATACCCGCATGACATTACCGGAGCTATCGATATTGACCGGCAGATGTGCAGGACAGGAGCTGTCCTGTACGCGCCGGTAGGCATTGTCGCAGAGGATTGCCATACGTTCCGTCGCCTCATCCATGTTCGGGTATCCCCCCTGATACTGAAGCTCCAGGGCATCCAGGTTTTCACGGAACTCGTCGTCCACCATCAGGGCCGGGATCATTGACATTAGGATTGCAGCGCCGTCCTGCCCATTGTTGCGTACTGAGTAGACCTCTATCGTTTCCGTGTCCTTATTGTAGATACTTGCCAGGATGGATCCTCCAATGGAGTCATAGACCGCCAAATGGTACACATCCGGGCCGGAAGCGGATTTGTACTCCGCAACGCCCTTAGCACCGCAGAGGCCGACCGCGCCCGGTGAGGAACCGTCTTTGCATTTGAAATACGCCTGGACGGCCTTAACCACCGTGCTGCACAGCGTCGCTTCCGTTCCGTCTCCGTACTTGGACGACACCTTCACCTTTTTCTTCACCTTGTCAAAAGGCGCAGGTAAAGGCCGGCCAAACACAAACAGTTTCGAACTCATTTTTGTTCACACTCCCTATTTGACTTTGATCTGCACTTGGATGCCATCCGCCAATGGTTCTGCGGCGGAGAAGCCATTCCTCAGCAGTTCCTTACAGATGAGCTGCCAGCTGTCTCCGTGAGGAAGCTGGTTTGCAGGGATCCTAAAGCTGTCTTGTCCACAGCCAATCACCTCATTGCACCGGGCGTTCAAAGCCTGGAGATTTGCCTCCACCCATTCAAACGCCAGAAGGCCGTAATCCACGGTCTCTGATTCCTGTTCCGGATCATCAACTGGCTCAGGGTCCGGTTCCGACACTGGTTGCTGGGGCTGTTCGGCCGATGGATAGCGAAGACCGCAGAACTGGAGATTCCTCACCTGCACTTCGGCCCTCCGATAGCCGCCAGCGCGGTTGAGCAGGATACTCAGCTCTCCTCCATGGGCAAACCGCCCGCGGGCGTCTGAGACAGCCCATACCCATCTGGCATTGGGGTACAGAAGCAACACCTGCTCCGTAATCCTGCGTTGGAGTACAGAGAAAGCAGTGTCCAGTATCGTCTCCTCCGACACAGGAGCAGGCAACGCAAGAAGTGGAACTGGCTCGGCCTGTTTCGGCACCTTGTCTATGTTGAATAGCATCCACAGTGCATAGAAAAACACGCCGATCAGCATCAACAGCAGGATCGGCCACATTCTGAGAATGAAAGTCAGTAAGATCATCATGCCAATGATGGTCAGAATATCACGCCTCTTTGACATCTTCCTCTTGCATTTCATCATGCAATGCCTCCTTTGATTTTGGCAGGTAGAGGTAGACGGTGTTATCCCCCCTTCCCAACTGCCGACTACTGACGAGCGCTGCCATCATGCCGCAGTTCTCACCAAGAAGCATCCTGACGCATTTTGCGCCGCCCTCGTTCGCCTGTCCCGGCGATACGGCCCGCTTAAAATCACAGTCAGTTTTACACAGCCGAAGCCGGTACTGTCTCCGGTAGTCCAGTGCATACTGCAGGCGCTGGCGCTGTTCTTTTGTCATGGTGTCGCCGGTCATCCGGCGTAGAACAACGTCCAGCTTTTTCGCCCGGTGTTTGAAGTCTGTTTTCATGAAACTCACATTTTTCAAATCCTTCACCTCCCCAGAAACGCAAAAAAAGAGCGCACATGGAGTGGACGGAACCAACCTCATGTGCGCTCTTTATCGCCTGTATTCATTGTTTGCTGCCAATTACTCAGCCGGGAAAAAGGGATTCTGCCCCCCACCGAAACCCTCATACCCCGTGAAGTTCGGGGGCATCTCCGGAGTCGTCTGCATAGACTGTCCATACTGGGGTGCAGCACCCGGGACCATCGGAGTCGCCGGAGGAGTCCCGGGCGTCGGGGAATACCCCTGCTGGCCCTGAGTTCCCGCATCCTGGCCACTGCCGTTCTGCTCCTTCTTCTGGCTGCCGATATGGGAAAACTTGATGTCGTCAAGGGTGATGACAGGCGAGGTCCGAATTTCGTCGCTCTCCTTGTCCTTCCAGCGTTCCTCGTCGTAGTCGCCGCACAAGGTGACAAACGAGCCCTCCTTGAGCTTCATCTTCTTAATGCGCTCGCAGAGGTCGCCGAAAGCCTTGACCTTCAGGTTGACCCAGCGGTGGTTGTTCTCCGCACGGCTGTCGTATTTGCGCTTGCCGACCTGGAAAACCGCGAACTCGCCGCCACTCTCGCTGTTGAAAAAGCGGATTGCCGGCGCACCGTCATACCCTCTGGATACAACGGCATCTGAGATAATGATCTTCATCATGGCTATTACTGCTCCTTTCCGCAGGTCTCACCCTGCATTCAAATGATTTTATTTCAACCCGCATTTCGCGGGCAGAAAACAAAAAAAGTGCCAAACGGCGCGATAGCGCCATTTGACACTGTGGTACACGGGAACTTTGTTTTCAAATTGAAAACACGGTTACTATTGACTTGATTATAGCATGGCGAAATGCAAAGGTCAATATTTACCGTTATCCCTACCTTTATTCCCGGATAATACACATAACAGAAGGCATTCTATTTCTTTTATCTGGCTGCATCCTGCCCGCCCGGCACCATCGCCAAGTACGCGTGCAGACGGTGAACCCCCTGCCACTCATAGAGTGGAGCGGTATCCGCGATATACAACGTCACTGTATCGCCCTCCCTGACGGTAGCATTCCTATTGCGGAGCATGACGAGCAGTGCCTTGCCATTTATCTCCAGAAGCATGGATTTAGGCCGTTGCCGTAGGGAAGTCCGCTCTACCTTCAGAATAGTTCCTCTTAGGATGAGATACTGTCCCCGCATCCCAGTTCGGTATAGTCTCACGGCACTGATGGTCAGAACTGACGCCCCCAAAAGAAACGGGACAGATACTGTGAAAGAGACAAATGCCAAAGCGCCAATCGCAAGTATGAGGCAGAGCAGCGCCAGTCCCATCTGTACGAGCATCTGGTGCTGCAGCGCAGAAGGCAATGCCTTCCAGTCCTGTTTCATTATTTTCTCCCCTCCTATACCAAAAATAGACATCCTGCGTTCAGGAGGCGAAGAAGCACCGAAATCAAGCTATCCCGCGCCGGAGAGAGTTCCATATCATGCTCCAAAGTACCTTCACGGATCGTTTTTGGTGAGTAGAGCATCTCCGTCAGTTCCTGCCGTCCTTCTTCCCCGAGAAGATCTGGTGTCGGTTCTGTTCCCTGCTCCTCTAAGCGGATCAGTTCGCTTGCTGTAAGGCGCAGTCCGGCGCACTGGATCCAGCACCAGACTCGGCCATCGCTGCCTGCCTTTTGAAGCTCTCCATCCATTTCAGTTTGAGGACAAATAATACTCCCGGAAAACAGGCGGTAATGTGCCAGCCGTCCTTCTTCCTGTGTAGTCACAGCAAGACCGGACTGCTCCAGGCGCTCAATGAATCGGGCCTTCTGCGGCGGAACCGGCTGCGGCGATAACCTGGCCGCTTCCCACAGGGCAGCCATTTCAGGTCCCAGAGCAAAGATGGTACCACAGTGGGAAACTCGTACAGTGCCATCCTTCCCCGGCACAGACAGTCCCTTAGATAAATACATCATTTAATTCACCCCATCCTTATCATCTTTTGCTCTATTACACGGACAGGGCGGCCTGATTACAACAAAGTCATGAGCAACACGGAGGCAAGTATCACAACAAAAGCGCCGGCAAGGAGGATGGCAACTTTCTTAACCAGTTCTGGATCCATGCGTTCCTCCTGCTCGCCTGCATCTACGGGCTTAATATCATCGTAGTAACCATCGTAGTTTACATCCATGGGATTCTTTTTTTGTTTCTTCGGATGTATCTGTTCGTCCTGCGGCTTCCTGTGCCTTTTGGGTGCCTCATGACAATCTCTCGCGTTCGTCTTTCGCTTGAGCTGCGGTTTCGATTTGGGCGTCTCTGTCTGTGCGGGGATCTTTTTGCCACACTCCGCGCAAAAAGAGACGGCGCCTCCCACAAGGGAAGCGCCGCAATAAGGACAGTACTTCATAAAATCCACTCCTTTTCTGAATTCTCAGCGTAATTGCTGTTCATCCTCAGACACAGGAGTAGATAATAGAATTATACCATCAAAACATCTTCCTGTCACCCGCGCCGTCCTTGCCATTTGCACTGCCATAAACACTGTCAAAGGCGCTATCAAACCCTGCCTGCGGGGTTTTCACTTTCTGTGCAGGTGCTGGTGCAGCTGGGGGTTCCGGAGCCGAGGCAGATACCGCAGGCGGAGTCCGCACCTGTTCTGTGCGGCCCCTGTTCCTACCACCAGTGCGTTGTGCATGGATTGCAGACCATTCTGAAGTGTATTTTGCGGTAAGCCAGGCTCGATAGTGCTCTACTGTAGTCAGCAGCAGTTCATTGAGCTGCCGCCAATTAAGGATCACAGAGACGTGTTGCTCCGGCTTTGACCCAAACCTTGGAACAATCAGCCCGGTCTTGTTTTCCTCCCCCGGCCCGCTGTCTGCGGTGAGAAAGTAGTCAGACTTTGCCGCCACAGTCAGACGCACTACCCGGGACAAGCTCTTTCCGTCCGGTCTGGGCCTACCATATTTCGTCAGATACTTGGCAGATGTGCCTCCCAGGTGCTCATATAGGGGATCTTTATTACCCGCTTGTTTATACTGCTGCATGCGCATGTGCAGAGTTCCGGAAGCAGCCTCTTGTGTCAGCGCCAGGAACTCTGGGACATCAATATATATGCTGATATTGTTAGTGTAGCGGCTTCCCTTTGGGCGTGCAGTATCATAGGACACGAACTGCAAGTGGACCTTATCCAGGTGGAAGGTGTCGTTCCTGACCTCAACAAAGCACCCCTTCGCATCCTTGCGAATGATTTGTCCCCAACTATCCTGTGATACTGACTTATTGTCGTTTTCCATTCCAATCACCCATTCGCCTGTTCCTGTTCGCCAGCTCCAAACGTACTTTCATCCCCTCCAGAGCTTTCATCCATTTTCAACTCCCGAACTGTCTTGCACAAATCAAGCAGTCGTTTTGCGGTCTTTTCAAATTGCGGCATGAAGTCTTGTGTTGTGTCAAAGTCCACATAGAGGGAGAAAAAAATACTTTGCCAAACCATCTGAAGGGTGTGTTCAGAGCAGTTATGCTTTTCCATTTTCCGCACAGCCGCACACAAGTTGACCAGCACAACATTCCACAGGATGAAAAATTCATCTTCCTCCGGAATCTGGAAACGTGCCAACCAGCTTCTCACGGTATTAAGTCTTTTAGCAGATCCGCAGGTATAGTCGTTGAGAATATACTTCACCCGGATATTATCCCTTGTAATCTCGGCGTCGTCGCCCTTCATATCATGGAATGACACTACACGCCCCAGCGGATACAGTGCGCACACCGTGGGCTTGCAGTCGTGGACACTGCACCGCCCATCTTCCAGTAACAGTGGGCATCGTCTCTGCGGGCCAATCGGTACCATGTGAACCATGGGGAGCCGCGAAGAATTTCCAATATACACTTCCGCACACTCCTCAATGACCTGTCTGGTTGTCTTGCCAAGCTTCTTAGCGATATTGTAGATGTCACGCGTATTGAAGAGAATTGTATCCTGATTCTTGCAGCACTTTCCACACCGCCGACACTTGAATCGAAATTCTGAATCCAAGTCCAGCAAATTTTTCTCAAGCTCTTCCGGCGACATTCCCTGCTCTATTTGCTTTCTGATGTCCATATTGCCTTCTTCCTTTCAAAAAAAGCGGGGATATCCGTTTCGGATACCCCCGCAGTGTTATGTACCTTTCGGTTCCAGAGTGTTTATGCCTCAATCCCCGCGCTGCCCAGCATTTGCAGGAACTCCTGCTCCGTGAGCGTCTTAACCCCCAAGGTCTGCGCTTTGGTCAGCTTACTGCCGGCGTTCTCACCTACAATCAGGTAATCCGTCTTCTTGCTGACGGAGCTGGCAGGCCGGGCGCCAAGGCTCAGCAATTTCATCTGGATCCCGTCACGAGTATAATTCTCCAATTTGCCGGTGGCCACAACGGTCTTGCCGACAAAGGGGTTGTCCTGTACTTCATGCATGACATTTTCCTCCTTCATAAATGTGATGTGGGAGAGTGCGGGCCGCCAGAGTTTGGCTTCCTCTGCATCGTTGTACCAGTTGTAGATATTGTCGTTCATCACCTGACCGAAATCTTCCAACTGGGTAAAGTCAAAATGCTCCAGGATGGCCTGCTCGAAAGATTCCCAGGAGCCACCGAACTTTTGGTTGAGAATACGGCCGGCATGACGCCCCACCTCCGGGATGCCCAAGGCGGCAATGAATTGGTTGAGCGTACATGACCGGCGCTCGTCCACTGCCTTCTGGAGCCGCAAAAACGACTTCTCCCCAAAACCTGGAGTTTCGATGATCTCCTCCCTATGCTGTTCCAGCTCATACAGGTCGCCATAGTCTTTGACCCAACCATGTTGCACAAAGGTCATCAACGTCTGCTCATCTAAGCCTTTGATCTCCATGCGGTTCTTGCTGCAGAAATGGACAAACTTCCGCACCAGGCGGGCGGGGCACGCCTCGTTTTCGCAGTACAGCTGACGTGTCCCGCCGCTGCTCTGGCGGATCACGAGTGTGCTACCGCAGCATGGGCAGACACTGGGTACGGGACACCCACCGCTCTTTGTCTTATTCTCCGCAATCTGGGGAATGATCATATTGGCCTTATACACACTGATGGTGTCCCCCGGCCCCAGAGCCAACCGTGTGAAGTTGTCCAGGTTGTGGAGATAGGCATGATTGACTGTGGTACCATCAATGATCACATCATCGAAAACACCGGTCAGGCTGATCATCCCCGTGCGGGTAGTTGCAACCTCCAAATGGCTGAACTTGGTTTCATACCTGGTATCCGGCCATTTGAAGGCGACCATCCGGTTCTCATGGTGACCAGTGGCGCCCAGTGAACGACCATAATCCAAGTCGTTGAACTCCAAAATCAGGCCGTCGGCTGGATAGGCATACTCCGTGGGCTTATAGTAATCCATCGCTTGACGGACAGCCTCCTCCGATGCACCTGCTGCCAGGATGGAATATCCAACTGTGGTAAATCCCATCTGAGCCAGATAGCGAAGGGCCTCCCACTTGGTGCTGCCGCCCAGGTTGTCACTGATCAGATCAAAGGCCATAAACGAAAGACCGCGCTCTCGGACCTCCTCCGCGTTCAGTTTTCGGACGCTTCCCGCAGCAAGGTTGCGCGGATGTGCATACGGCTCGTCCAGAGTCCCATTGAGGTCGTGGAACTCCTTCCAGCTGATGACACCTTCCCCTCGAACCTCAAGCGGCTCCATACATGGGATCGTCAGCGGAACATTCTTCATGACGCGCACTGTGTGCGTGACATCCTCACCTTGCAGTCCATCTCCACGCGTAATGGCCTGTACCAGTCTTCCCTCCTCATAGCGGAGCACCAGAGTAAGGCCGTCCAATTTCCAGCTTAGGACTGCCTGGCGTCCGCCCAGGAAACTGTGGATATCCGCGATGCTTTTCCGCTTATCAGCTGACAGCATCGGCCTGGTATGACGCACGACGGATAGACTCTCCAGCACTTCGCCAGATACCCGCTGGGTGGGCGACGAGGACAGGATGATCCCTGTTTCCTGTTCCAGGGCTGCCAGCTCGTCGTACAGCTGGTCATACTCCAGATCCGTCATAATCGGGTCATCAAACTTGTAGTAGGCCTCATCCGCCGAAGTGATCGTTTGGATGAGTTCCCTCATTCGTTCGGCTTTCTGCATTTCTTTGCCTCCAATCAATAGATCTTACTGCATTGGCCCACTGCCTCGGCGATGCTCCGGCGTACGTTCTGCAATTCTGCATAGCCCGACGCCTTCGCATCGTCCAGATCCAGGATTTCCACATCAACCCGTGCCAGTGGGCGGCTTGCGTACACTGCCTGGATGCGGCCGTCTTCCAACACGATGTGTATGGCCTGTTCCGGACATGAATCAATGTGCTCTTTCGGTTTCTCGGTTTCCAAATCACTCACCTCCCTGGAAACGAAAAAAGGGACGCTTTACAGCGTCCCAATCTTTGGCCCGAAGGCCCGAACTATATATAAAAAAGCGCCCAAAGGCTGTTCTGCCTTCAGGCGCTTTGAAACACGGCAACTGATGACTGCAAGTGCAATCAACGGATACTTTATGGCGCTATTATACCTGACCACTCCCCAAAATGCAAGTCTTATCCATCCAGCAGGGATTTACACCAAGGGATTGCATTTTCCCCATAAATAAGATATACTCAGGATAACAGTATCTGTGCCTTCCGGCAAAGTTAACCGTGTTTCCATTGTGCCATCACCCCTTTGGGGCGATGGCATTTTTTGTTTTCTGCGCCGTTGCCGGCAATAAAGCGAACAGGGACATCCCTGTTCGCTTTTTTATATAGATACGCTTCCGCTCCGGAAGCATAACTCTTTGCTCCGGGCTATAAAGCCCGTTTCTATATATGATAACAACAAGATCAATACCCGACAAAAGAAAGGAGCTGTGCAATGGAATATCGAGACTTAGAGCAGATTTTCCGTAAGCACGAATCAACAGAACCCAAATACCATCTGGATGGCCTGATCACTTTTGCAGACCTTGGAAGTTTCGAAGATGCCAACTATACACAGATGGATAGAACCTATCTTGTCAGCAGCAACAATAAAGCCTACCAGTCAGGCCGCCTGGGTTATTCCATTTTTGGTACCTGTTTGAATGGAAAAGACCTCTGTGTTCGATTGGATGCCTACATGCGCCGGCCCAAAGGCTGGGTGCCCGGGGCATGCTGTCTCCTGTTCTATCAGCTGCAGGGTGTCAATGAGCGCGATATTCTGCTTCCAGAGATTTATCCCACCCACCGGCAGGCTCAGGAGGCTATGCTTGAGACAATGTGCAGGTGGGGAAATCTGGAGTACACAGAGGTGCTATCTTCTTATCAAGCAAACAGAGGGCATATTGAAGGCGACCAATTTGAGGCAAGCAAGGACTCCGCTTGGCTCAACGCCTGCCCCACCGGTAATTGGGACTGGGTGATCCAGCCCATCCGCATCTATGATTTCACTCAGATCGAGGTCGGTCAGTTATGTATTGCTCCGCCAGTGGACCAAGTAGTAACAAACGACCACGGCACGAATCATTGAACAACTGGAGGTACCAAAAATGTCTGGACAACGAGTTACTCTCTACCGCTGTTCCCACTGCCCAAATCAGTTGACCTACCTGGAGCCAGTTTCACGGCGGGAACATGGTGTGAACCTACAATTTGGCCATTCGTATTGCACTGCCGGGAAAAAATACCGCATGCTCAAAAAGAAGGAGTCCAAGTCCTATCCGCCCGACTGGTGTCCGAAGAAAAAGAGCCCAAGTGAGTATCGGGTATATACCTTTAAGGACATCAGGGCCCGTTGCATGCACAGCATGTTCAGTGAATCCCCCATACCAAGTGCATATCGGTGTGCCGTCCGCATTGAGGGAACGGTAGATCTGTCGCCAGCTGCATTCCTTTCCAAAAGACC
>ENA-UOJO01001430-UOJO01001430.1-human-gut-metagenome-genome-assembly--contig:-P57-NODE-1430-length-30523-cov-7.991434_pt1 | contig 30523 bp, 28 predicted proteins | sample MGYA00242351_ERZ723898 | MGnify/ENA metagenome assembly ERZ723898 | reverse complement strand
TCCTTGATTTTGGGGCTTTTTTCGTGCCAAAATGAAATTTTCGGAGATTTTCGTTGCAAAAAATACGCTAAAAATTAGGTTTACACTCATGCGGTGGAAAGATTCTACCGAACGACTGTAAACCTAAAAAAATGCCTCCAAAACGGAAAATACATACCGCCTTTTTGATTAACACTCGTCCGCGATTTCCCATTTGAAAGGGAAGACCGAACGATTCAAAGAGACGGTATTTTTTATTTGGAGGGGCGCATGGAAGAAACGAAAACTTTGCAGGAGGAGTATTCTCCGACGGATGCAAAAAGAGAAAAGGTACGAAGGGTAGCAGTGGCAATGATCGACGACTTCCCGGAACATCCGTTTAAGGTAAAGGACGATGAAGAAATGGAAAAGCTGAAGGACAGCATATCTCTGTACGGTGTTCTGACTCCTGTTGTGGCAAGGCGCTGTGAAAACGGGCGTTATGAGCTGATTTCCGGTCACAGGCGGAAATATGCCTGCAAAGTGCTTGGAATTGAGTTCATGCCAGCGATTGTGCGGGAGATGAGCAGAGAAGAAGCGGTGATTGCTATGGTGGACAGCAATCTGCAACGGGAACACATTCTGCCGAGCGAAAAAGCGTTTGCTTATAAAATGAAATTGGAAGCGTTGAAATGTCAAGGCAAACGAACAGACCTAACTTCTGCACCAATGGTGCAGAAGTTAGGGGATGGGACTTCTCGTTCTTCTATTGGCAATGAAAATGGCGAATCGGGAGAACAAATTCGCCGCTATATCCGCCTGACCGAACTTGTCCCGGAGCTTTTGGAACTGGTGGATGACGGTCGGATGGCTTTCCGTCCTGCCGTGGAAATATCCTACCTAACGGAGAACGAGCAGCGGGATCTGGTAGAAACCATAGACAGTGAGGATTGCACGCCATCTCTGTCGCAGGCTTGTCGGATGAAGAAACTCAGTCAGGAAGGGAAGTTGGATATGGACGCAATTTTCGCTATCATGACCGAGGAGAAAGCCAACCAGAAAGAGAAAATTAAGATTCCGGCAGAACGGCTGGACCGTTTCTTTGAGCGTGGAACGCCGCAGGCGGAGATTGAGAAAGTCATTATTGCGGCATTGGAGGATTACTATGCCCGAATCAGGCAGAGACGGGCAAACAGGGATACAAGATGAACGCTACGGAATAATCTGTAGCAGGGGGCAAGCGGTCAGTGCGTTTTGAGGGGTTAGGTGCTGACCGCTTTTTTCTTTCTCTTGTTCCCCTTTCTTAACAACTAACCCCTCGGACCTACTGTACTTACCGGAAAGAGAAGGACCTATATCCGCACATTTGCAAAGCATCCGGTTTCATGCTATCATAACAGTGAAAAAGAAATTACATACAGGAGGTTCCGAATATGCTGTTTCATCGAAAGGAAGAAAAATACCGTCTGTCCCTGACCGACAAGGAATACCGGCTGCTGTTGGATTGCCTGATGATCCGTCGCAACAAGCTGCTTGCCGAGGGACGGTACACCGATGCGATTGATGAGGTTATCCTCCTGATTTGCAAATAATACTTTTCATATAGGGGCGTTTCGCAGAAGGAAACGCCCCTTTTCCTTTTTCGGCAGGTTCTCCTTTACATAGCTCTCAAGCGAAAGCATGAGGGCTTTTTGATTTGCAAAGGAGTGGTGCCTATGTCCTCGCGGTAGTCCGACCGACAACGATTTTACCCAAAAACAAAACCAATTCATTTCAAAAAACAAAGGAGAAACATCATGAAACAATTTTTTAAGAAGGTCGGCAATTTCTTTAAATCGGCGAAGGAGACTGCCCTGAATTTCGTTTCCCGTAAAACTGCCCGCGCCAACCTCGCTCTGGCTTCGGTAAGCGGTGAGGGGTATGTCGATACCGGTGTGAAGATCATCATTGCCGTTGTGGTTGGCGGCGTTCTGCTTGCGGGTCTGTACGCACTGTTCAACACGACGATCATTCCGACGCTGACGGCGAAGATCAGCCAGATGTTCAATTACGCCGGTAACTGATGCCGGACAAATCCGATTTACAATCCAAAGGAGAGAAAGAGAATGAAAAAGCTCATCAACAAGATCAGGAATTTCTGCAACAAGAAGGCAATCGCGGCAAAGACCGCAATTCAGTCGGTAACCGGTGAGGGTTATGTCGATACCGGCGTGAAAATCATCATCTCGGTCGTGGTCGGCGGCGTTATCCTTGCCGGACTGTATGCGCTGTTCAAGACCACCATTCTTCCCAATCTCAACACCGAGATCGGCAAGATGTTCAATTATTCCGGCACCTGATCCGGAAACGGTAAGGCGGTGACAGTATGAAAAAAGGATTGTCAAACCGCCGGGGTGAAGTCTTTACCGCCACGGCAGTGAAAGTTATCATTGCCGTGGTGGTCGGGGTGCTGATTCTCGGCGGATTGTTTGCACTGTACCGGAATGTCATTTTCCCGAAGCTGAATCAGAAGGTGGAGGGGATGATCCACACCGAGGATACGGTGCAGGTTCGGAAAGACGGGAACTCCGTGCAGTACAGCTACGACGGAGAGAACTGGAAGGACTGCTCCATTCCGGGTGTGAGTGCGTCTGCTACGGTCAGTACGGTTCTTACACGAACCTATCAGGAAAAGACTGCTTTCCTTGCGGTTATCAAGGACGGAAGCGGCGCCCGCCTGTATGTCAGCCGTGATGCGCAGGAGTGGGTTCCGTCCATCGGAGACAGCAAATTGGTTTCCGTCGGCAACGGAACTTCGTATGTGACGGTAAGTTGCGGGGACGGAAGATCCTACCGCAGTCATGACGGAATCGAATGGGAAATGACATCTACCAAACGGTACTGAGGTGGGAACATGAAACAACTGAAAAATAATCGCGGAGAAGGGCAGATTTCTGTCGGCGTAAAAATCATCCTTGCCGTTGTCATCGGCGCACTGATTCTCGGCGGGCTGTATCTGCTGTTTGACCGTGTGATTCTTCGGAATACCGACCGACAGATCAAGGAACTCATGGCGGCGGGAGGCAGTTCCGAAGTGCTGGAGGTGCGGACAACGGACGACCGTGCATTGCTCACCTCTCTTTCCTATACGCATGATGGGGTGACATGGATTCCGTCCGAAATTCCGACCTACGCAAAAGATGCAAAGGTTTTGACTCTGGCATCGGGCGGCGCGGCAGATGCTCCGGTCACGCTTTGTATCATCCGTTCCGACAACAATGTGGTCGCGCTCTATTCCACCGACGAGGGGAGAAGTTTCCGCGAGGGAAAGCGATGGACCTTTACAGGGAAATACGGTGCAAGAATGAAGTGGAATGCAGAGAACCAACGCTTTGAAGGAGAAATTCGTATCAATCAGAGCGGAAACCTCCTTTGGACGAAGGACGGAATCACATGGAAACTTCTCAATGCCCCAATCCACTACTTCAATTAAAGGAGAAAAAACATGAATATGGTTATCTGCCCTCCCGTGTGGATTCGACCGGAGGTGATTGCACGGGTAGATAAGGGCATTCTTTTCGCCGTCCTGACGGCGTTTTTGTTTTCCGGTGCGGCAATGCTGATCGGCTTGCTTCTGCACCGTATCATGCAGGGGACGGGCTACAAAACCCATCTTGCCCTGTGCCTTGCCGTTCCGGGACTCGCGGCACTTGTTGGAGTTCTCCGCTTCGGTCTGTCGGTCACGGCGGTGCAGGGGGTGTTCCTTGCGTGCCTGCTTCTGTATGCGTCATGCAGTGATCTGACCGACCACCATATGGATGACCACATCTGGGTAACGGTGCTTGCCTTGGGGCTTTGCTCCGTCGGGCGGTTCGGGATCATTTCCATGCTCATCGGTGCGGCAATGGTCTTTGTTCCGCAGATGCTGGTGTCTCTCATCGGAAAAGGAAACACGCTCGGCGGTGCGGACATCAAGCTGTCAACCGCCCTTGCGTTTCTGCTCGGCTGGCAGAGAGGTCTTGCCGCGCTGATGGCGGGGCTGTTGGCTGCGGTCATCGTGATGGCAGTCGTCCAGAAGCTGAACAGGAAGAAACGCAGACAGCCGTTTGCCCTGATCCCGTTCTTCGCGTCGGCGGCAGCGGTTGTATTTTTCGTATAAGGAGGAATCGATTTGTTCAAGAAAACACCCAAGGCACCGAAAGCGCCGAAGCCGCCGAAAATCAAGGTGCAGAAAACCAGAAAGATCGGCAACCGGACGCTCATCGGGATTCTTTCCATCGTGGTCGCACTGCTCATCTGCTTCGGCGTTGCCCCCGTCATCAATCGGGTGGCGGACAGCAAGACCGAGATTGTGCGCGTTAAGACCCTGATTCCGAAAGGTGCCTGTATCAATGAAAGTGACCTTGAACCCGTGACGGTCGGGGCGTATAACCTGCCGGAGAATGTCATCCGGAAGAAAGCCGATGCGGTCGGAAAGTATGCAACGGGCGATCTTTATGCGGGGGACTGGATTCTCCCCGGCAACCTGACCGAAGACCCGGATTCCGCAACGGACATTCTGGATTCCCTCGGCAACGACCGCAAGGCGATGTCTGTCACCATCGGCTCCTTTGCGCAGGGGCTCTCCGGCAAACTGGAGACGGGGGACATCATCTCGGTCATCGTTTATTCCAATAAAGACGCCTTCGCCTTCACGCCTCCCGAACTGCAATATCTGCGGGTGATAACGAGTACCACCTCGCAGGGCGTGGACAAGTCGGATGTGACCGACGCCACACAGCCCGTGACGGTGACGCTGCTCGTCAATCAGGCGCAGGCGGAACAGCTTGCCTATTATGAAAAGACCGCCTCCATGCACTTTGCGCTGGAATACCGTGGCGACCGAGCCACCGCGCAGAAATATCTGGACGCACAGGCGCAGTATTTTATCGACCATCCGAGGGGGAGGGACTGACGAATGCCGACGAACGAAAAGATCATTGCGGTCTGGGGTTCTCCGCACGCAGGAAAGACGGCGTTCGCCGTGAAGTTTGCGGAGAACCTGTATCAGAGGACGCGCGGGGCTGTCGTGGTGCTGCATTGCGACCTCCTGACGCCGACCCTGCCGATTCTGTTCCCGAACGCAAGGGAGCAGGATCTCTTTTCGGTCGGGACGGTGCTGGCAAAGCCGAACATCTTCCGGGGTGACATCGTATCCAATCTGGTAACGGTCAAGGAGCGGCAGAACCTCGGCTTTCTGGGCTACCGCACGGGAGAGAACCGCTACAGCTTTCCGACATTTGGCAGGGTTAAGGTAACGGAGTTCTTCGCCGTCCTGTCCGACCTTGCGGATTCCATCGTGGTGGACTGCACATCAGACCCCGAAAGCAACCTGCTGACGGCGGTGTCCCTGCAGGATGCCGGAACGCTGATTCGGGTGTCGTCTCCCGATCTTTCCTCGCTGTCCTTCTTTCAGTCACAGACGGGGGCAGGATTCGGAACGCCGAAGGAGCGCACGGTCAGCATCCTGAATGTGCGGGAGCCGGACACTGCACCGCTTGCCTCGGATTTTGCTTCCCACCTCGGCGCGCAGGTGATTCTGCCGTACAGCGAAGCCCTGCGGGAACAGAGTCTCGTCGGGACGCTGATTCAGCCGACGAAGGACAGGCGGTATCTCTCCGGTATCGCAAAGGTGACAGAGGCGGTGATCCGGTGAAAGAAATGGAACTGTATCCGCTCCTGCAACTGGCGCAGGGGTATCTGTCCGCGCACTATGCGCAGGCGTTGGTGGACCGGAGCAAGGGAGCAGAACTGCGGGCGTATATCGCAAAGTATCTGTACGACACGGGCTACACGGTGGCTGGCTTTACAAGAGAGTCTTTGACCGACCGTTTGTATGCGGAAATGGCGGAGTATTCCGTCCTGACCCCGTGGCTCAAAAATCCCGACATTGAGGAGATCAATGTCAACGGTTGGGACGACATTGCACTGACGCATCTGGACGGGCGGATTGAAAAGCTGACAGAACACTTCTTCTCGCCGGGGCACGCAGTGGATGTGATAAAAAAATTGCTCCACCATTCCGGTATGATTATCGACAGCGCAAGACCGATGTCGCAGGGACACCTGCCGGGGAATACCCGTATCACCGTCCTGATGGATCCCATTGTGGACGGAGAGCGTAAGATCGCCGCATCCATCCGAATGCTGCACCCGCAGAGGGTGGACAGGGAAAGCCTGCTCCGTACCCAATCCATCACGGACGAAATGCTGTCGTTCCTCGAAATGTGTCTGCGGTTCGGCGTGTCCTTTGTCGTGGCGGGCAGAACCTCGTCGGGCAAGACGACCCTGCTGAACAGTCTTTTGAGCTCCGTTCCGGACAGCAAGCGCATCTATACGATTGAATCGGGAGCGCGGGAGTTGTCGCTTCTGAAACGGGACGCGGAGGGAAGGGTCATCAACAATGTGGTTCACACGCTGTCAAGACCTTCCGAGAACCCGAACAGCGACATTTCGCAGGAGGATCTGGTCATGGCGGCACTCCGTTTTGATCCGGATGTGATCTGTGTCGGCGAAATGCGGGACGCCGAGGCGCACTCGGCGGTAGAGGCATCCAGTACCGACCATACGGTCGTAACCACCGTTCACGGCGGGGGCGGTATCTTCGCCCACCAGAGAATCGCATTTCTGTCGCAGAGAAGATTTCCCATTGCGTTCGATATTTCCATGCGGCAGGCGGCACAGGCATTCCCCGTGGTTGTCTTTGCCCACAAGCTGGAGGACAACAGCCGCAAGGTCATGGACATCTCGGAGTGCGTGGTCGGCGAGGACGGGGGGCTGACCTATCGGACGCTGTACAAGTACCACATTACGGACAACCGCTTTGCGGACGGTGCGTTTCGCATGGAGGGGGAGTTTTGCAAGGAAAACACGCCATCCCCGTCCCTCTGTGCCAAGCTCATGCGTGGCGGAGTACCGCAGGAAACATTACAACGATTTATGAAAGGAGGGGGCGCATGAGTGCCATTTATATTGTCTGTTTTCTCGCCCTGACGGTCGGCATCGTGCTGGTGTTGGGATTGACGCCGGAACAGCTGACCCGTGACCTTGCGGGACTCTTTCAGCGGAGGAAGTCTCTGCGGGAGCAGTCGCTGAACGCAAGGGGCAAGAAGAAATCCCGCCGTATCGCGGTTGCCATGCAGAACATCCGCACGGCTCTGGAGGAGACGGGAAAAGGGAAGCAGTTTTCGGTTGCGCTTGCCGCATCGGGACTGCTTTTTGTGGTCGGCTGTGCCATCGCCATTGCCATCGGAAATCCGTTTCTCATTCCCGTTCTGGCGGTTGCCTTTGCCATGATCCCGTTTGCCTACCTGCGTCGGACGCTCGACACCTACGAGCGTCATGTCAAGACGGAACTGGAAACCGCGCTGTCAATCATCACGACCTCGTATGTCCGGAGCGACAGCATCATCGACGCGGTGGCGGAGAACATCGACTATCTCAAACCGCCCGTGAGGGGTATTTTTGAGAGTTTTCTCGCCGAAACGACTTCCATCACGCCGGATGTGCAGATGGCAATCGTCCACCTGAAAGAGAAGATTTCCGACACCATCTTTGAGGAATGGTGCGAAACGCTCCAGTCCTGCCAGAACGACCGAACCCTCAAAGACACGCTGATGCCGGTTGTTGCAAAGTTCACCGATGTGAGATTGGTCAACAACTCCCTCAAAACCATGCTTGCGGAGGCAAGGCGGGAGTATTACCTGATGGTTCTGATGGTGCTTTGCAACATCCCGCTTCTGTACTGCCTCAACCGGGATTGGTACAACGCCCTCATGCACACCACACTCGGCAAAATCGTGCTTGCGGTCTGCGGCACGGTGATTCTCGTCACGGCGTTCCTGATGCACCGCATCACAAAGCCGGTCGAATACAAACGGTAAAGGAGGAAAAACGATGATTTTTACAGTTCTGCAGCTGCTTGTCGGCATCTTATCCGGCATCGGGTTGTGCCTGATTCTTCTGGACCTTTACCGTGTTCCCACTATGAAAACCGCACGGGCGGCGGGAAACCTCGGCAAAAAGGGAAACCGCAAGGTCGGTGTGGCGGAAATTCTGCTGAAGGATTTCTCCGCTTTCCTCGCAGGGAAAATCCGGCTCGGCGAATACCGCAAGGCAAGTCTTGCCGCTGATTTGCGGACGGCGGGCATGGACACCACGCCCGAAGGATATGTTGCGGACGCACTGACCAAAGCACTGGCGGTGGGTATCTTTGCAATCCCCGTGTTCTTTGTGGCAAAGGTGCTGTCGCTTGTGGTTCTTGCGATTGCGGTGACGGTCTGGTTTCTGGAGTACCGCAAGGTCGGAAAGAAGATCCGCACCCGCCGCACGAAAATCGAATACGAACTGCCGAGACTGGTCGGCACGATTGAGAAAACCATGCAGCACAGCCATGATGTCATCTATATGCTGGATTCCTACCGCGCCCATGCAGGGGAGGAGATGCGGGAGGAGTTGGAGATCACCGTGGCGGATATGCGGTCGGGCAATCAGGAGGTGGCGCTGACGAGGCTGGAATCCCGCGTTGGTTCAACCATGCTGTCCGATGTCACGCGCGGGCTGATCTCCCTGATTCACGGGGACGACAACTCCATGTACTGGGCGCAGCTTTCGATGAAGTTTTCGGACTACCAGCGACAGCTTCTGCGGGCGCAGGCAAACGCCGTCCCGCGCAAGGTGCGGAAACTCTCCATGGCGCTCCTCTGTTGCTTCATGCTCATCTATGTAGCCGTCATCGGACAGGTGCTTCTGACCTCGCTCGGCGGGCTGTTTTGAGGAGGTGCGCATGAAAGAATTACGAACCAAACGGGCAGAAGGATATGTGGATGTGGCGGTTGCCGTCCTTGTCGTGTCCTTCCTGCTCGTGTTGCTTGTCAGCGTGTTCGGTCTGGTTTTCAAAAAGCAGGACCTGCGCTATATGGCAAGCGAACTCATCGACGCCGCAACCGTCAGCGGGAGCGTTGGACAGGAGGTGCAGAAGCGGTATGCACAGTTGTGCGAGGAAACGGGACTGCACCCGTCCGTGAACTGGACAGCGGCGTATTACGATGCGGCAACCGGAAAGGTCCAGCTTGGCGATGTCATTTCCGTTTCCTTGGAGACGGAGACCTCCATTCTCGGCTTCGGCGGGGTGCTGTTTCCGGTGAAGCTGACGGCTTCCGCATCGGGGCTTTCCGAAGTTTACTGGAAGTAGGGTGCGGCTATGAGAATATGCAAAAACAAAAACGGGTTTTCCTATCTTCTTGTCTGTGTGATCACGCTCTTTGTTGCCATGTTGATTGTGGCAGGGCTGAGCTACGCCGATGTTATGAACATCATCCGGGTACAGAAAGAAGAGGTGAAACAAAGTCTGGATTCTGCTGTTACCGAAGAGGCAGTGGCTTATTATGATGCTCTGAAACAGGGAAACCGCTATTCGGATTATGTGGAAGCGTCCTTTCTTTCCGACAGGGCGTATCGTGCGCTCGGATTCGGTTTGCCGCAGACGGAAATCCGGACGGTGTACCGGGACGGCATGGCAGTTTCTGTGATGGAACGACCGGAAATTACAGTCTCTATGGAGGGCGGCTTCGGAGTACAGGTCAGTTATCGCCTGACCGTTCCGTTCCGCGTTTTCGGACAGCACATCACGGACATTTCCGTTCCGGTGGAAACCGGATCATTTTATCAGTTGAAATAGGAGGATAGAGAGGATATATGAGAAGAACCATTCATGTAAAAACCGTGGTCGGTGTGATTGCCGTCCTGCTTGCCGTTGCTCTTGTGGTGGTCGGCATCGTGATGGCAAACCGCAAAAAAGACATTCCGGACACGGATACACCTGCGGTTACGGAGCCGGACGGAACGGAGCCAACCGTCCCGGATGTCCCGGACAGACCCGATATACCGACAGAACCAACGAAGCCCGAACCGCCCACACCGACAGACCCCGAAGACCCGGACGGCGAGGAGGAACCCGAAGGAGAGCCGGATGTGACGGTGGATGTCGGCGACAAAAAACAGGATTCCGACAGGCGGGAGGAGCCCGGTATTGATGGTGAAGTCATTGTTGCCCCCGGCGTGAAAGGAGAGGACGAATGAGAAAAACGAAATTCCGATGGCTTGCGCTTCTGCTTGCCATGGTATCCCTGTTCGGCGTTCTTGCGATTCCGGCAAGCGCCGATTATTATTACGCAATGAAAGTCTCTGTTTATTACAAAGACGAATCGGGGAAAACGCTTGCCCCGACTTTTACAACGACAGTCAACGCAACCACCACAACGCTGTCCGTGCCGTCGCCCGCCGTTTCAGGGTATCTTCTGAAAAACGACAACGATGCCTCCGTTCCGTACAGCAGAATGGAAAAGCGCTTTCCGGCATCCAACTATGTGCGGGAGGGAAGCGCCAGTTATACCGTGTATTATGTCAAGGCAAGCACGGTCTGTATTTCCTATGCGTATTTTGACCGCAGCGGAAGACCGTCCGAATCCAAAATGCTGACAGGGAAAGTCGGGAGCAGTTATTCGGTGGTGTCTCCGACCATAACCGGATTCACACCGTCCGTCTCCTGCGTAACCGGAACCTTTCAGGACACTTCCGCCGGCAAGACGGTCTATTATTACGAGAACACCTATCAGATTTCGTATGACGCAAACGGCGGCAGCGGAGCGCCGGCAACGCAGACCAAAAAGCATTTTACGGATCTGACGCTTTTCAAAGTCACGCCTACCCGTTCCGGCTATACCTTCAAAGGGTGGAGTACCGTCCGGAACGGAAGGGTGGTCTATGCGCCGGGCGGTGTACTGAGTGCAAACGGCAATCGGACTCTGTATGCGGTCTGGAACGAAAAGACCTATACGGTTTCCTTTGATGCCAATGGCGGCACGGGTGCGCCGGATAGCATCATAAAGTGGTATTCCGCAACTGCTACGATTCCGTTTGCAGAGCCGACCCGAAGCGGTTATGTGTTCCGTGGGTGGAGTCCCTATTCGACGGCATTGTCTGCGATGTATCTGCCGGGGGATTATTACAGGTCCAATGTCAGCCGCACGCTGTACGCCGTTTGGGAGAAGATTCCCGAAACCTATACCGTCAGCTATTCCGCAAACGGCGGTACCGGCGCACCGGCAACACAGACCAAAACCGAGAATATTGACCTGACGCTTTCTTCGGTCATTCCGACGCGCAAGGGTTATATCTTCCTCGGCTGGAGCAAAAACGGTTCCGGACAGGCGGATTATCAGCCGGGAGCAAACTATTCGGTGAATGAAAGCATGACGCTGAGCGCCGTCTGGGAAGTTCACACCTATGTGATTACTTTCCATCCGAACGGCGGTAAAGACACTCCCGGAAGTGCGACCAAGACCTATGGCAACGATCTGATCCTGCCTGCCGGAGTACCGACAAGGGACAGATACGATTTTCTCGGTTGGAGTACCAGCCCGAAAGCAACTGCACCGACCTGGGCGGCAGGCGGCGTTTATACCGAGGAAGGGGACGCCACGCTTTATGCGGTCTGGAGAGAGCGTTACTACGACTTTTCCGTCCTTGAACTGACTGTCACGCCGGATACGGCAAAACAGTTTGAAAGCGTTTCGGTAAGGTTCCGTCTGGACAACTGGGACAGATATAATGCGTACAGCAGCATCCCTGTATCGGTCTGGATCGGCGACAAGGAAATCTATTCGACTACGGTGGATTTTGTGGCATACGGCGTGAATCATGTGACATTCTCGCTTGCCTGCGGCGGACTGGAGGGGGAACAGACGCTGACCGTCTGGGTGAACCGGGCGGGCTACCGGAACGAAAAGAGAACCGGCAACAATACGGCGTCTGCCGCTTTTACGGTGGAGCGTGTTGTGGAAACCAATGTGGAACCGGTATCCGGGGCGGGAGAGTTCTATGCCGGAGAGGAAGTCGTGACTTCCTTTTATATCGGAAATGAGGGAATGACCGATATTTATCCGTCCGATAACCTCCGTGCGGATTTTGTGGTTTACACGGTCATCGACGGCAGAGAGACGGCACTTGTTTCCGCCAAATGGGAGCAGGTGGTTATTCCCGCCAACGGAACCAACCTTGTCTGGTTCAAGTGGAGAGTGCCCGACAAGGCGGTCGGAAGAATGTGTTGGGTGCAGTGCCATATCAACAGCGACCGTCTTGCCGATGAACGCAATCCCGACAACAACAGCCGCGAGTTTGCCATTCTTCCGCAGGTGCGTAGCCCTTACCGTACACCAAATACCCGTTATGAGGAAAAAGCGCCTGCCGATTACCGACCGGACGCAAAGCGACCTGCATCAAAAAGTGCTTCCGCAACCTGGACGCAGTGGGTGTATGAAAACGGAGCGTTTGTGCTGAAAAAGTACGGAATCCGAGCATCGCTCACAAGACCGTCACTGACGCCGGATGTCTCCTGTACGACGGCAACAAAGGTGAACGGCATCTGGCAGATGAAGTCCGGCTACGGTGTGAATCTCCGTTGGAGAGGAACCATGAACGCCGTCAGCGGGGTTCCGATGGCTCCGGCATCTTCCTATACGGGAATTCAGAATGTCACGGCACTTTTCCCGGAGTATGGGTATGAGGCAGTGGACGGACGAGCCGAAACGCTTGTATCTGTCGGAAATTATTATCAGTTTGTCGGCAATGTGGACGCGGGTGGTGCAAGGGTTCATTTTATTCCGCTTTACCATCAGGACGGCAGTTATCGCGTGGTACTGAAAACCGGCGGTATCTGGACGCCGGCAGGGTATCTGGAATCCGTTCGGCTTTCCAATGAGATCGTCATTTCCGGGACGGTTTATGACGATTGGTACAACAAGTGAGGCGGACGGATATGGAACAGGAAGAAAAAGAAGTCATTGCGGGATACACGGTGCAAGTCTCGCTGTGGATTGGTGACAAGCGGCTGATTTATGCCAGATCCGACAATCCGCAGGAACGGCATCCGTATATGAAATGTATCTGCACACAGAACGGTTTGCTGATGGAATACACGGATGCGCTTTGCTCAGACCGATACGAGGAGATCATGAAACTGTTCGCAGAGGACATCCGGACAGAAGCCGTCAGACTGGAAGCAGAGAAAAGCGCCAAAGGGGATGCCGTTGCCCCGTGTTTCGGAAAGGATGATGTAGAGCCGGCTCCGTATGACAGGAGCATCAAGGGCAAAGTGGTTGCCATGAAGCCGGATGCGTTGGATGACAGCTACCGCGATCTGTCGGGTCAGCTTTACTATGTCACGGGTGGCTTCGGCGCGGAGGCGAACAGTCGGGGGCACGCCTGCTATTGTACCAACCTTTACAGCGGGGCAGTCTGTCGGATCGAGCGACCGTATGTTCTTGGTATTGTCCCCGAAGATAGACTGCCGGACTTTGCAAAGAAAACGCTTGCATCGTGCAGGACACCAAAAACAAAAACCGAACGGGAGGAACGGTAATGGCAAAACTCAATTCGCACAACATTCTCATTCTCCGCAAACTGGTGGAGAACGGGTATCACACCAAACGGGATATTATCGGACTGCCCATGTATGAGCTTCTGCGCATCCGAACTCTTAGTCGTGGCGACCTTGAAACGGTGTGCCTGCTGCAGGAGGCATTGCGCAAAGACGATCTGCTTTCGTTTCTGACCGAAGAAAAGGAGGATAACCGTGAAACTGGAACGGACAGTCCTGTGGGCTGAAAAAGACCTGTTTTGGGAGGACGGAGATCCGGCAATCGGATTTCTCGGTTTCCTGTGCGGTTGCTTTGGTGAGAGCGGCTTACAGACGGACGAAAACCTGCCGGAAATGGTTCAGGCAGAGTATGCGGAGGTTCTGCATTTTCTGCGCAGTCCCGATGCCCGTCGCATTCTTTGCGGAAAGGTGCAGATGGAGGGGTATTGCCGCAACCGCAGAAAATCCCATGTTCCGATGGCGTTCGGTCGGGAGTGCTGGGGATTCCGCATCCTGAATGAGACTCTGGCATGGTATCTTGCCTGTACCCCGTGGAACGACCGCAGGCAGTTTTCTCTGTTTGTCTACGACCGTATGACCTTGATGACCGCGCTTGCCGCGCGTGTTGGCTTGCCCGAATGCTGTTACGGGGTACAGCCGTTCACGGGGGAGCGCATCCTGATTCGCTACGGTGAGGATTCCTACGAACTCTTTCCGCAGTATGGGTGCAATGCCACCGAGAACCGGAAGAATGCCACGGAAAGAAACTGCGAGTTGGGCGTTACTCCCGCGCAGGTTGCCGCAATGGAAAACGGGTCTGTCTACGGTTGGGACACCCCGATGGCGGATGTGCGGAACTATGATAAGGACGGGCATTATTTTCCGATGGAAGAACAGAAAGGAGAAAAGAAGCGTTGAGCGAAGAAATCTATTTTGAACCCTGCCGCCTGTCGGCAGAAGAAAGTCTCTGCCTGACAGACCGGAACGAAACACCGGAGACGGGGTGCATCGGGCATTTGTGCGGAGACTTCGGCGGGGGCGGTAAAGCGTTTCACAGCCGTTGGTCGGATCATCTCTGCGCAGACCGGAACAACGAACTTTTCAAAGCGGTATTCGGCAAGCTGATTGACACCCTGCGGGAAAAGGACAATCTGCTTTCCTGCCGCACGGCGCTTTACAACAACTGTATCTCGCATCCGGAATGGGAGGAAAAACGAACGGATTCCCGTAGATTTTGGAAGTTTCGCTATCTGACAAGGGATTATGCCTTCTATTTCCGTTGTACGCCGAATCTTGGCGAGGATAACTTCTGTGTGTACGCCTACGACCGCGAGAAGCTGTTCGCTCGGATGGCAAAGGAACGGGGCTTGCCGCTGTATTGCTACGGCTATCTCCCGACTACGAATGAGGTCGTCCGCATTGACTTCGGGGAGATGGGGTATTGTCCGATCAAGGTCATGAAAACGGGACGGTCGGAGGCGGCGGAGATGAACCGCGAGATCGGCGTGACACCCGCACAGGCGGAAGCCATGAAAGCGGGTTCCATGTTCGGTTGGATGGTTCCTGCCGCATTTCCCGAACGGTACGATGAAACCGGCAGGGCGAAGCGGGAACGGGAGGTGCGCTGATGGCATATGAGGTCAGAGACCAATACGGCGTTCTGACAGTCACGGAACCGGACAGCCCACGGGAAATCCGGTTCATCACACCGGAGTATCGGGAACAGTTCCGCATCCGGGACGGGGAAAGCGTCCTGCTGTCTGCGAACGGCACCCGCAGGGAAGTGGTCTGCCGTTACCTTGACGACTACCATCTGGTATTCGCAGGTCGCGGCTACCACATTTGCGAACTGGCAGAAGCCCTTCAGCGCATGGGTGCAACGGTAGAGCCGCTTCCCGAAAAGCGGATGGTCTGGTCGGATCATGACCTGAATCTCCGGGACTGGATTAAAGACCTTGCCGCAGAGGAGCCGGGGCTGACGCGGGAGGAATACGAGACGCGCATGATGGAAACCAACGCGAACTATCTCGATGACGAACGCGCCAATCTGGACATTCCGGTGGACGGGGATATTCTGGTCATCTGTGACCTCGGCTTATGGGACGGGCGGCACAGCGGATATACCCTGATCCCGGACGGGAGTCTCTCGGATTGCCTTCAGTACCGTTACGATTCCGCCGAATGGTATGTCACAAAAGACGGGGAGTTCTGCTCCTCTCAATGGCATCATGACGGGTGCAACCGCTACACCTTCCGCAAGTTTCGGGACGATGCCACCGAGGACGAGCGGAGCGATCTGCTCGAAAAGCTGTATGACGGAACCGCAAAGCAGGCGGATATTGACCGCGTAACCGAAAAGCTCGGCTACCGTGTGGGGGAGGTGTACGGGTGGCACTTTCCGGATGAGAAGATCAAAGAGAGAGGAAGGGAGAGATAAATGTCAAGAAAAACAGACCTGATCACCGATCTGTACCGCCAAACGGTGAAAACCGTTACCAGGAGCGAGCGGGAATGGATGGCATTCCTGCGGACGGCGGCGTGGCAGTATAAGTATCCGTTTTCGGATCAGGTGTGTATCTATGCGCAGAAGCCGGACGCCGTTGCCTGCGCCGAAATTGCCATCTGGAATCGCCTGGACCGATGGGTCAACCGTGGTGCACACGGCATCGCACTCATCCGGGACAACGGCGGGCGACCGGTTCTTTCCCATGTTTTCGATGTGACAGACACGCACAGCCGCCGTCCGTTTGAACTCTGGACGATGGAGAACGGGATGGAACAGGCAATCACAGAGGCGATGGAGAACCGGTTCGGGGAACTGTCGGAGAAACGGTCTTTTCCTGCCGCCGTTCTTTCCGCTGTCGGAAACCTCTGCGAGGATTCACTCGGAGACTACCTGGATAACCTTGCCGCCGTCACGCATGGAAGTCTGCTTGCCGAGTACGACGCGGACAATCTGCGGGTTCGCTTTCTCCCCATCCTGAAAAACAGCGTGGCATTCACCGTCCTGACCCGTGCGGGCTACCATGCGCCGTCCTATGTGGATGCCGAAGCATTGCACGGCGTGTATGAATTCAGTACCCCGGATACGGTCAACTGCCTCGGCACTGCCACCGCAGACCTTTCGGAGATCTGTCTGCGGGAGGTAGAAAAGGTGGTCAAAGCGGAAAAGCGCCGCACAGTTGACGAAAAAACAAAAATGGGGTATCATGAGGGTGCAGAGAAAAAACAGGAAATCGGAGGAATGAATCATGGAAGCTATGAAAATGACCTATCGGGAAGCGGGAACGGTGATGCTCCCGAACCTGAGACTGCCGGAGAGCCAAGCCCCGGAGATCGGGAAATACGGCATGGAGCGCAGGGCGTATCTGATGGCGCACCGGAGGGGGACTTATACGACCTTATTGACCGAGAACCGTCTGGCGGAACACCTTTCGGGGATCGACCGGACAGCACGGGATCAGGTGCGGCTGATGACCGGGCAGATGGCGAAGGAGCGAGGGGTGAACGAACAGATGAAAGCGGAGAATCCGATACGCTGGACGCAGGAGATGAACAGCATCAAAGCGTCGGCGGAGGAAATCGTGCGGCATCAGCTGATCGAGGTGTAAGCGGACAGGAAACCGACCAAATAACCGAACAGAAGAACGAGCCGGCTCAAAACGAGTCGGCTTTTTCTGTCCCGGATTACGATCTGCACCTCGGCACTGTCGTGTATATCGGGAAAAACGAGTGTGAGATCACCGCAATGGACGGTGCGCATGTGGAACTGTTCGACGGCACGCTGATTCCGCTGGAGTTGGAAACAGGCGCCTTCCTGCGCCGTTTGCGGGATAACCCGCTCAATGACAGGCTGCGGATCGGGTATGTTCCGCAACCGGTTGTCACACCTCCGAAACCGTCCTCCGGGAGAAGCAGAAAACGCCGCCCGGAGGAACCGACGGTCGAATCCCTCACGGCGGAACTGGAGCGGGACTATGCCCGATGGGATGACCTTTTGGAAAACGGCGGTTCCGATCCGACCTGGGCAGACGGCGTCAATATGAATCTGGTGCAGGGACGGATTGTTGCCAACCGCAGGAAACTGACAGAACTGTGCGGGGAGGGGATGCGCCCCGCCATTCTGGAACGGGAGGAGCCGCGCGAGATGCCGAACGATTATATGGCAAAACCGGATGCCATCCGGCAGGCGGCGCGGCATTCGCTGGAGGTTTACCGCTCCAACCCAACCTACCTGTGGTGTGTGGAGCAGGCGGCAAGGATTCCTGCGGGAATGCTGAAAGGGAGTGTGATTCCGACCATTCTCGGTTATGTCAGCGGGCTGGAGACTTTTATCCGGGAGGATGACCTGGTTGCCATGCGCCGCCACCGCAATCCGGACCGGTATCTGGACAGCTTTGACACCTGCCGGCGGGAGATTGAAAAGCTGCTGCCGGCAATCCGGCAGAACGAGAGAACCGACCGCATTTATGAGACCCTGATGGCAGGAGACCCGGCAGAACCGCAACTGGAGACGGAACAGAAACCGTCCCCGCAGGATACTCTTTTGCGCACCTACCGAAAGGTCAAAGCCGAGAATCCGAACCATCTTGCAGTAATCCGCGTCGGAGACTTTTACGAGCTTTTCGGCAAGGACGCCGAAACAGCGGCAGAGGCGTTGGGATTGACCCTGACTTCGCGCGGATTTGCAAACGGTGAGAGACTGCCGATGTGCGGATTCCCGTATCATGTCAGCGAATCCTACCTGCGCCGGCTCTTTGACGCGGGACATCCGTATGCGGTGATAGAGGAACAGGACAAACAACAGGAAAATGAAAAATCGGAGCAAATACCGGAGCAGAAAGCAGAGCCGACAGAAGAAACCGAAGCCATGCGACAGGCAAAAGAGACCGTCAACGCATTTTGCCAAGAGGAATACGGCGTGGATGCAGACTTCTCGGATCTGCGAAAGGTCGGTATTGCCTACAGCACCGTGACCGATGAGGAGCTGGAGGCGCAGATTGACCTGGACCTTGTGGATTGCGTGATGAGAGTATCGGTCGGCGGTGTTCCGGTCGGTTCGGTGCAATGCCGTGACCTTGTGGATATGAACGACAACCTGTTGCCCGATCTGGATTTTTCGGAACTGATTGCATTTGCGGAAGGTCTCCTGACACCGGAACTGTTGAAACAGATTCACGAAAAACAGGAACAAATTCCGGAGCAGAAAACAGCAGAAGTTTCTGCGCCGGAAGAACCCGCCGTGCTGTCCGTTCCCACCTTTGCCGAGCCGACAAAAGCCGCACTTCCGACCGCCTTCCATCCGGAGGTGTCACCGGATGACCGGATTGACTATCGCCTTCCGGAAGGAACCGCCCCGCAGACCTTTTCAACTCCGGAGAAGTACCAAGCCAATGTTGCGGCAATCCGGCTGCTCAGGCAACTGGAATCCGAAAACCGTCTTGCGACACCGGAGGAGCAGACCACGCTTGCTTCCTATGTCGGTTGGGGCGGTCTTGCGGATTGCTTTGATCCGACAAACCGACACTATGAGGAACTGAAAGCCCTGCTCACGCCCGAAGAATACGAAGCCGCCAAGGAATCCACCCTGACGGCTTTTTATACGCCTCCGGTCGTGATGAAAGCAATCTACAAAGCCCTTGCCAACATGGGCTTCCGTGGCGGGAACATTCTGGAACCTGCCTGCGGCGTCGGCAACTTCATCGGCGCATTGCCGGAAGAAATGCGGGGAAGCCGTGTGTACGGTGTGGAACTGGACAGCGTTTCGGGGCGTATCGCACAGCAGCTCTATCAGAAGCAGAATATCTCGGTCACGGGCTTTGAGAACACCGCCTTTCCGGACAGCTTCTTCGATGTCGCAGTCGGAAATGTTCCGTTCGGGCAGTTCAAGGTGCTTGATCCCAAGTATAACAAGTACAATTTTCTCATTCATGATTATTTCTTTGCCAAGACGCTTGACAAGGTGCGCCCGGGCGGAATCGTTGCCATGCTGACGAGCAAGGGGACAATGGACAAGGAGAATCCCGCCGTCCGACGCTATCTCGCACAGCGGGCAGACCTCATCGGTGCCATCCGCCTGCCGGAGGATACCTTCCGGGGAAATGCGGGGACAGAGGCGGTGGCAGACATCCTGTTCTTTCAGAAGCGGGATACCATGACCACGCAGGAGCCGGATTGGGTACACCTCGACACGGACGAAAACGGGATCCCGATGAACCGGTATTTTATCGACCACCCCGATATGATCCTCGGACAGATGGCAACCGAATCGGGACCGTTCGGTCAGCGCGTGACCTGCAAGCCGTATGAAGGTCAACCGCTGTCCGACCTGCTCGATGAGGCAATTCCGAATCTTCACGCCGAACTGACGGAGCGGGCAGACGAGCCGGAAGCATTGGAGGATGACAGCATTCCCGCAGACCCGACGGTGCGCAACTATTCCTTTACGCTGGTGGACGGAAAGGTATATTACCGTCAGAACAGTATTATGACGCCGGTGCAGACGAGCATGACCGGAGAGAACCGTATCAAAGGAATGCTCCGCCTGCGGGACATCACCCGCGCCCTGATCGACGCGCAGTTGTCCGGTGCATCCGATAAAGCGGTCAGAGCATTGCAAGGGGAACTGAATGAAGTCTATGACAACTTCACGGCAAAGTACGGACTGATCAACTCCCGCGCCAATGAAACGGTCTTTTCGGACGACAGCGCATACTTTCTGCTCTGTTCGCTTGAAATTCTCGACGACGAGGACAAGACCAAACTGAAGCGCAAGGCTGATCTGTTCACCAAGCGCACCATCAACCCGCAGGTAACGGTGAACCATGTGGACACGGCAAGCGAAGCGCTGGCGGTGTCGCTCTCGGAGCGTGCGGCGGCGGATCTGCCGTTTATGGAGCAACTGACCGGAAAAAGCGAGGAGGACATCCTTTCCGAGCTTCACGGGGTTCTGTTCCGCAATCCCAAATGGCAGGACGGCGGCAGGGAGAAGCAGTTCCTGACGGCGGACGAATACCTCTCCGGCAATGTGCGCGTCAAGCTGACCGAAGCGAGAGATGCCGCAAAGGAGAACCCACAGTATGCGGAGAATGTCACGGCGCTCGAAGCGGTTCAGCCGACCGACCTGACGCCGGGGGAGATCAGCGTGCGGCTTGGTTCTACCTGGGTGCCGGACGATACGGTCGAACAGTTTGTCTTTGAACTGCTCGGAACGCCGGTCTGGATGCGCTACCGGATGCAGGTCAGATTCGTTGCGGCAACGGCGCAATGGTGCATCTCCTGTAAAAGCGATGACCGGAACAATGTCCGTGCCAACAGCACCTACGGCACCTCCCGGATCAATGCCTATGAGATCATTGAGGACACGCTGAATCTCAAGGATGTCCGGGTATTTGATTATGTTGAGGATGCGGACGGCAACAAAAAGGCGGTGCTGAACAAGAAGGAAACGACCATTGCGCAGGGAAAACAGGAGGAAATCAAGCGGGCGTTTGCAGAGTGGATCTGGAAGGATCCCGAACGGCGGGAGGAGCTGACGCGGCTCTACAATGAGAAGTTCAACAGCATCCGCCCCCGAACCTACAACGGTGACCATATCCGCTTCTATGGCATGAACCCCGAAATCACACTCCGCAAGCACCAGAGGGACGCAGTCGCAAGAATCCTGTACGGCGGCAATTCGCTCCTTGCCCATGTGGTTGGGGCAGGCAAGACTTTTACGATGGTTGCGGCGGCGCAGGAGAGCAAGCGGCTCGGACTCTGCAACAAATCCATGTTCGTGGTGCCGAACCACCTCATTGAGCAATGGGCAAGCGAATATCTGCAACTCTATCCCGCTGCCAATCTGCTCGTGGCAACGAAAAAGGACTTTGAGACACGCAACCGGAAGAAATTCTGCTCCCGCATCGCAACGGGAGATTATGACGCCATCATCATCGGGCACAGCCAGTTTGAGAAGATTCCGATCTCACTGATCCGGCAGGCACAGACCCTCGGAGAGCAGATCGACGAACTGACAGCGGCAATCGATTCGCTGAAATCTCAGCGGGGTGAGCGCATGACGGTCAAGCAGCTGATGAAAAGCCGCAAGCAACTGGAAGCGAAGCTCAAAAAGCTCAACGACCAGACGAGAAAAGACGATGTCATCTGCTTTGAGGAACTCGGCGTTGACCGCCTGTTTGTGGACGAGGCACATTTTTACAAAAATCTGTTTCTGTATACCAAAATGCGCAATGTCGCAGGTATCTCACAGACCGAAGCGCAGAAGTCCTCCGACCTCTTTCTCAAATGCCGGTATCTCGATGAGATCACAGGCGGCAAGGGCGTGGTATTCGCCACGGGTACTCCGATTTCCAACTCGATGGTGGAACTTTATACCATGCAGCGCTACCTCCAGTATGACGCGCTCCGACAGCAGGATATGGTGCATTTTGACGCATGGGCATCGACCTACGGAGAGACGGTGACGGCAATCGAACTGGCACCGGACGGCTCCGGCTATCGCGCCAAGACCCGCTTTGCCAAGTTCTCGAATATCCCCGAAATGATGGCGATGTTCCGGCAGGTGGCGGACATTCAGACGGCGGATATGCTGAATCTGCCCGTTCCGAAAGCCAATTACCACATCGTCAAAGTCCCCGCATCCGAAATACAGAAGCAGTTGGTGCAGTCCTTTGCGGAACGCGCCGAGAAGATCCATGCAGGATTGGTTTCCAGCGACATGGACAATATGCTGCTCATCACCAACGACGGCAGAAAGGCGGCGCTTGACCAACGACTGATCAACCCGATGCTGCCGGATGAGCCGGAAAGCAAGGTCAATGCCTGTGTGCGGAATGCCTATGCCATCTGGAAGCGGACGGCGGAAAAGCGTTCGGCACAGATGATTTTCTGTGACCTGTCGATTCCGAAAGGGGACGGCAAATTCAATGTTTATGATGACATCCGCGAAAAGCTGATTGCCAAAGGCATCCCACCAGAGGAAATCGCTTTCATCCACACGGCGGATACCGATGCCAAGAAAAAGGAACTGTTTGCCAAAGTCCGTGCCGGACAGGTGCGGGTGCTGATGGGCTCCACCTTCAAAATGGGTGCGGGAACCAACTGCCAGACCCGTCTCATTGCGCTCCATGACCTCGATTGCCCCTGGCGACCGAGCGATCTGGAACAGCGTGCAGGGCGTATCGTGCGGCAGGGGAATCTCAATCCGGAGGTGGATATTTACCGCTATATCGCCGAGGGAACCTTTGACGCATATATGTATCAGCTGATGGAGAGCAAGCAGCGGTTCACCGGTCAGATCATGACAAGCAAATCTCCCGTGCGCTCCGCCGAGGATGTGGACGAAACCGTGCTGTCCTATGCAGAACTGAAAGCCATTGCATCGGGGAATCCGAAGATCATAGAGAAGATGCAGCTTGACGCCGATGTTGCCAAGCTGCGGCTGCGGAAAGCGTCGCATCTGTCGGTCAGATATGAGCTGGAGGACGATCTGCGCCTGACCTATCCGAAGAAGATTGCAGAGGCGGAAACCTACCTTGCGGCACTGGAAACAGACCTTGGGACAGTAGCCGAACACACCGAACAGACGGAGAACGGCTTCTCCCCGATGACGATTCGTGGAACGGTCTACACCGAGCGGAAGGACGCAGGCGAACAGATTCTTGCCGTTACCAAGAGCATGACCAACCCCGATCCCAAGCCTCTGGGAACCTACCGGGGAATGGAAATGGAGATCGGCTTCGATACCGTTGCAAGGGAGTTTTTCATCCGCTGTAAGGGAAGGCTGACGCATACCGCACAACTCGGCAAGGACGCCGGCGGGATCATTCAGCGGATTGACAACTGCCTCGGCGGAATCGGGAAGCGCATTGCTCTGACGCAAAGCGAGCTTGCAGAACTCCACGAGCAGGTGGAAAATGCGAAGGTGCAGCTTGCAAAGCCGTTTCCGGACGAAGCGGAACTGACCGAAAAATCCCGCCGTCTGGACGAACTGAACGCTGAACTGAATATGGATCAGCGGGAGAATGAAATTGCTGACGGGGAGATGCCGCAAGAGGAAACGGAACAGGAGCGGGATTGTATGGAACGAAATGAAAGACAGGAGGAAAGGATATGAAACATTATAAGGTTCGGATTGTGGAAACGCTGGTGATGAATGTGGATGTAGAAGCGGAGAGTGCCGGGGAGGCGGAGCAGATCGTGTCCGACCGATGGCGGGACTCCGAGTATCTTCTGGATGCGGACAACTTTGCCGGCGTGGAATTTGAAGCGCGTGAGGACGAACGGCTTCGGGATCGCCGAAACCGGGACGCACGATAAAACGGGGGGTCTGGATGAACTATGCCACCCCGGAAGCGATTGAAGCGGCAAGGCGGATTGACCTCTACACCTATCTGCACGAGCGGGAGCCGCAGGAGTTGGTCAAGTGCGGGAACGGCGTTTACTGTACCCGCACGCACGACAGTCTGAAAATTTCCCGTGGCAAATGGTTCTGGTGGTCGCACGGCATCGGCGGGCATACGGCACTGGATTATCTCATTCGCGTGCGCGGGATGCGCCTGCCGGATGCGGTGGAAATTCTTGCAGGGACAACCTGCGCCGTGCTGCCGCCGCCGAGAGCCGCACCGCCGCAGCCGGAAAAACGGCTGTTGCAACCGCCGCACAATGACAGTTGCGACCGTGTCAGGCGCTATCTCACAGGGCGGGGACTGGATGCGGGAATCGTGGATCGCATGATTTCCGAGGGGCGGATTGCCGAGGAGAAAGACCACGGATTCGCCCTGTTCTATGGCTTTGACGAGCAGGGAAAGCCCCGCCAATGCTCGGCAAGAGCAACGGACGGAACTGCCGTCAAGCGGGATGTTGCAGGGAGTGACCGCAGATTCGGCTTCTGTCTGGAGGCAGAGATTCCTTGCCGGAAGGTATGGGTGTTTGAAAGCGCCATTGATCTGCTCTCCTTCGCCACGCTGATGAAGCAGGCGGGAAACGATTACAGGCGGGAACATTTGCTCTCCCTGTCCGGCGTGTACAAGCCACCGGAGGACATCCGGCAGGCAAAGGTTCCGATGGCGTTGTCGCACTTCTTGGTGAAGCATCCGGATGTCATGCAGGTGGAGCTTTGTCTGGACAACGACAGCACCGGACGGGCGGCGGCAATCGGAATTCGTGCGGCACTCGGAGAATCCGTCAAGACCGTCCGGACGCATCTGCCACCTGCCGGAAAGGATTACAACGATTATCTGCGGTTGAAATTGCAAAGAAAGGTTGACTTGGAGAGGAGAAATTACGATGGAAGATAGAGGTTTTGGGTCAAAACCTGCGGCTGTCCCGATTGCGGAACGCCGGGGAGAGGAGGCGCGCTGAAGGAGAATCACCGCAAGATCGGCGGTGATTTTTCTTTTCTCCGGGCGGTCGGGCAGGTGTCTTTCTTTCTTAACGAGCAATGAATTTTGCAATCAAAATTCGTCTCGTTGGGGAAAGCCCCCAAGCCCCCGCCCGGAGCAGAACAGTTATGAGGAAGTCAAAAAGAAGAACCAAACAGATCTGTGTACGGCTGACCGATGAGGAATTGCAAGTCATCAACGCCTTGGTGGAACGCACACCGTATTCAAGAGAAACATTCCTGCGGAAAGCCGCAACCGGTGCCAAGCTCTGCGAGAACCTTCCGGCAGACTATCCGGGAATCTTGCGGGAACTGCGGCGGATCGGGAGCAATGTGGATCAACTGCTTGTCAAAGCGCGGGCGCTCGGCTTTGTGGATGAAGTGTCGCTCCGAAGCATCAAAGAGCAGGTTAACCGGATGGATGCCGTATTCGGGCAGTCGTTCGGTGATTGGGAGGGGAGACGCAGAACATGGCGGTAACGAGCATTTGGGCTGTCCACGGGGACAATGTTGCAACCGTTATGAAGTATATCGCCAATCGGGACAAAACCGATACGGGGCAGTTTCCTGCGGTTGCGTCCTTTCACGCGGTGAATCGGGTGCTGCAATACGGTGCCGATGAGATGAAAACCGAGCAGCAGTTGCTTGTGACGGGAATCCTTTGCAACACGAAACCGGAGATTGCCGCACGGCAGTTTCTGAGTACCAAGATCCATCACGGCGGGAAGGTCGGCGGGATCGTCTGCTTCCACGCCTACCAGAGCTTCAAGCGCGGCGAGGTGGACGGTATGACCGCACACAAAATCGGCGTAGAGCTTGCCAAGCGGATGTGGGGAGAGAGGTTTGAAGTGATGGTGTCTACGCACCTGAACACCGGAACCGTCCATAACCACTTCTGCCTCAACAGCGTGTCGTTTGCGGACGGTAAGAAGTATTACAGCGGCAAGGCGCTCAACCGGAAATTACGGGAGGTGTCGGACGCGCTCTGTCGGGAATACGGGCTGTCGGTCATTGCGCATCCCGCAGGGCAGACCAATCGGGAGATCGGGAACCGACACCGCGAGGAAAACGGTCTGTTCACTTGGCGGTCGCAGATCCGGAAGGACATGGACGAAGCCATTGCCAGCAATACGGTGTGGCGGTACTTTGCCGATGATCTCCAAAGCCGGGGATATACGCTGGAATGGAGAGGAAAGTATCTCCGCATCCGACCGGACGGCGCGGGCAAATTCTTCCGTCTGGATCGGCTCGGAGAGGGCTACACCGTGGAAGATGTGCGGGCAAGACTGGAGGAGAACTGGTCAAAGCCCCGACCGTTTTTTCAGCCGTATCACAAGCCGACGCACGAAAAGCCGAGAGGACTCTACGCTCTCTATCTGCACTTCTGCTACCTTCTCGGTGAGTTGCCGAAGACCTATCCGAAACGGGAGGAGGACAATGCGGAACTGCGGGAGGCGTCAAAGCGGATGAAGCAGTATTCCGCTGAAGCAGATCTGCTCGGTCGGAATCGGATTGAAACCGCAGGGGATCTACACGATTTTACGGAGCGCATCTCCGCCGAGTTTGAAACGCTCCTGATGACACGCGGAAAACTGCGCAACCGTCTGCGCCGGATGCACGATACCGAAGCCATGAACCCCATTCGGGCAGAGATTTCCGAACTGTCCGAGCGTATCCGCACCCTCCGCCGCGAGATGGTGCTATGCCGTGACATCGCCGAACGAAGCAACGCGGTGGAGGCATTGGTTGACCGGATTGAAGAAGTGGACGAGCGGGCAAGAGCCAACAGTATCAAGCAGGAAGAACAAGAACAGGAACAGGAGGAAAAGGATGAACACATCCGGTGAAGCCGCCGATCAGGTTGTGAGAATGGTGCTGGAAGGGACGGAGTATGTCGTAAGACTTTCCGGCAAAGGGGCTGTTCAACTGGGGGCGTTGGTCTATTCCATCGCCAGACAGCAGAAGAAAACAAAAGGTGCGGAGCGCCTGACCAATATGCTCCGCAACGGCAAAGCGCTCAAGGTCTATACCTTTGACGCAAAGGACCTGACCAAATTCAAGGAGGTCGCAAACCAGTACGGCGTCCTGTATACGATTCTGAAAGAAAAGGAAAGGAGCGACGGCGTGTTCGATGTCCTGGTCAGAGCCGAGGACGACAGCAAGATCGCCCGCATCGTCGAGCGGTTCAAGCTCGTGCGTGTGGACAGCGCCTCCATCCGCGCCGATGTCGTTCGGGAGAAAGCCGAGCGCGAACAGGCGGAAACGGAAAAAACGGCAGACGGAGACAAGCCTACCGAACCCGAACAGGAGACACCCGAAAAAAGCTATGAGGATCGCGTGCTGGACGAACTGGAGAAAAAGCCGACAAACGGGGAGAAGGCAGAACCCGAAAACCCTACGGCGGCTCGGACGGAGGTTTCCCCAGAGAGGACGGACGGTGTTCCGTCCGAGCCAAAATCCGAAGCCGAGCCGTCTGCGCCTTCGCACCGAGAAAACGGAGAACCTGAATTCCGCCCGTCCGTGAAAAAGAAAATCCGACAGATGGAGGAGCGCAAGCGCACGGCGAGAGCGGAGCAGAAAACGGCGGAGATTCCCGTTCCCGATGCAACCAAAGCTGTCCCCGTAAAACCGAAAGAAAGATGAGGAGAATCGTATGAGTGATCTGGAAACCCTGCTCCCGAAAAAAGGAGCGGAACAAACGCAGGAGAAGCGCACAGCGGAAACGGAACACACCCAGAGCAGCTTTGCCGAGCGCAAGCAGAAGTGCCTTTCCATGATAGAGGACGCCGCACTGGACGCCGTGGCAGACGCCAAACGCTACGGCGCATTTCTCGGCGTGGTCAGCCGCTTTGACCGCTATTCGCCGAACAACCAACTGCTGATCTTCGCCCAGAACCCGCAGGCAACCCAACTGAAGGATTTTGACGCATGGGCAAAGGAAGGCGGAACTGTTAAAAAGGGCAGTCACGGCGTGATGATCCTGACCCCGAAGGACTATACCGGAAAGGACGGACAGAAGCATCGGGGCTATGATGTCAAGTCGGTGTTCGATATTGCGGCGGTGGACGGCGTGACCACAGAGCCGAAACCGGAGCGCAGTCAGCGGGAACTGATGAAAGCGGTCATCCATGCCTGCCCCGTGACCATTTATGTTGCGGACGATTACCCCGAACATGCGGAGAGCGGCGCGTATTTCGACCCGCAGGAAAAGTGTGTGTATGCAAAGCCCGGTATGAGCAACGAGGAAATGTTCACCTCGCTCACACAAGCGGCGGCACATGCAGAACTGGCAAGAACCGAGGGCGAGAGTTACCGTCCGCAGAACGCTGCCTTTGCCGCAAGGAGCATTGCCTGCGCATTGGCACACCGGTTTGACATCCCCGGTGGTTTGGTTGCCATTGAAAGCGTCCCCTCTGACCTGCGCGAGATGGACAGTGAGGAGGTGCGTGACAAACTGAAGCAGGTGCAGGGGGCTGTCAAGGAAATGACTGCCCGGATGCTCGATTCGCTCGGACGCGGGCAGGAGAAGAAACAGCCGCAGGCGGAAAAGCAGGGGAGGAACGCAAGGTGAAGGAGGAAACCACAATTCTGGAACTGAACGATTACGAAAAGCGGGTGCTGATTGAAGCCCTCAACGACCGCAGGAACGACCTGATTGAAAGTGACCGATGCCCCTACGATGTCAGCGACCTCTTGCTCCGCGTCATCGACGCACCGACCCGAAAGAAGAAGCGGGACAGGGACGCACGATGAGAAATACGGAAGAAAGGAAAACAGGGACGGCGGTGTTTCTTGCCATCGGTGCGGCGGCGGTCCTGTGGCTCTCGCTCCTGCTCGCTCCGTGCCTCGGCGGGGGACTTCCGCAGATGATTCCGAAGCTGGGGGATGCCCTGTCGCATCCCTTCCGGCTGTCGTTCTGCGGGGCATCAGTTCCTACCGCATTGATTCTGCTTGCCGTTTACGGTCTGGTGATTCTCATTTGTCATTATACCAAGCCGAACTACCGCAGGCGGGAGGAACACGGTTCTGCCCGGTGGGGGAAGATTGCGGACATTGACCGGAAGTACCGGCAGGAGCCACCGGAGAGCAACAAGATTCTGACACAGCATATCGCCATCGGGTCTGACACCCACAGCCACCGCCGAAACCTCAACACCCTTGTGGTCGGCGGTTCGGGCGCTGGTAAGACCCGCTTTTATGCCAAGCCGAACCTGATGCAGGCGAATACCTCTTTTGTGGTGACAGACCCCAAAGGAGAACTGCTCAGGGATACCGGATACCTGTTGGAGCGTGCCGGATACAAGGTGCGGGTGCTGGATCTCCTCCATATGCGGAGATCCCACGGCTATAACCCGTTCGTCTATCTGCAAAGCGACAATGATGTCCAACGCCTGGTTACGAATCTGTTCAAGGCAACGACACCGAAGGGAAGCCAGACAAACGACCCGTTCTGGGACACGGCGGCATCCATGCTCCTGCTGGCGCTGATGTATTACCTTTGGTACGAAGCACCCAAATATGAGCAGAACTTCGGCATGGTCATGGAACTGTTACGCGCGGGGGATATTCCCGACGAGGAGAATGCCAATGCCATGCCAAGCACGCTTGATGAGTTATTCGCCGAACTGGAGAGCAAGAACCCCTACCACATCGCCGTGAAGTATTACAAGGCGTACCGTTCCGGCTCTGCCAAAACGCTGAAATCGGTACAGATCACGCTGGCGGCGAGACTGGAGAAATTCAACCTCGACAGTCTTGCCGCCATGACGGAATACGATGAACTGGATCTGTCCCGCATCGGGGAGGAAAAGACCGCTCTGTTTGCCATTCTGCCGGATAACGATACCAGCTTCAATTTTCTGGTGTCGATTCTCTATACGCAGTTGTTTCAGGCGTTGTTTTCCTCAGCGGACACCAGGCATGGCGGAAGTCTGCCGGTTCCGGTGCATTTCCTGATGGACGAATTTGCAAACATTTCTTTGCCGGATGACTTTGATAAGATTCTCTCGGTTATGCGTTCCAGAGGGATCAGCGTCAGCATCATTCTCCAGAACATGGCACAGTTGAAAGCCCTGTTTGAAAAGCAATGGGAATCCATTGTCGGCAACTGCGATGAGTTTGTCTATCTCGGCGGCAACGAGCAGTCCACACACGAGTATGTCTCCAAGCTGCTCGGCAGGGAGACGATTGATACCAATTCCTACGGCAGAACCGACGGCTTGCGGGGAAACTTCTCCACGAACTTTCAGGTGGCGGGGCGGGAACTGCTGACACCGGATGAGGTGCGGATGCTCGACAACCGCTATGCTATTGCCTTTATCCGAGGGGAAAGCCCGGTGTATGATCTGAAGTACGACATTCTGAGCCACCCGAAGATTGCCGAAGGACGGGACGGCGGCGCAGAGGCGTATGTGCATGGCAGACGGGATGACGCGCCGGAGATTGTGTTGGTGCGTGCGGAGGACTACGGCGTGAAGGCAGCAGAGCTTCCCCGTATGGAGGAGATCATCGGCGAGTTTTATCCCAACCTTGCGGCGTATGACGAGAATGAAACGGCGAATTTATGTGCATTTTTGAAGGGAGGAAAAACGGAATGAAGAAAAACAAACAGCGGATGCCGGATGGTGCGCGAAAAGCCCTGAAATTTTGGGTGTTCCTTGTGCTTGCGGCGGTCATGGTGTCGGCACTTGCGCTGACCTGCTTTGCGGCGGAGGATGATCCGATTACGGTGGTCAACAACCTTTCCG
>ENA-UOJO01001423-UOJO01001423.1-human-gut-metagenome-genome-assembly--contig:-P57-NODE-1423-length-30623-cov-6.601053_pt1 | contig 30623 bp, 56 predicted proteins | sample MGYA00242351_ERZ723898 | MGnify/ENA metagenome assembly ERZ723898 | reverse complement strand
TCCAAAATATTTTTATTTTTTTCATAAAAATTCTTGACATTCATATAGTTAGTCTCTATAATGTTAGACAAAATAAAGTTGAAATTCGTTACAAGAAATAAAAAATTTTAATTTAACATGGTAATTTTAATTAATCGGGATTTAAGGAACGTCTCCAAATCCCGAAACGCCCAAAATCCTGAAGAGGATCTATTTTATTAACTTACCATGCATAACCATTCTATCATTTAATCTATAACATGTAGATAAAGTGATTATTTTATCATCTTCGTTTATATCAATACCAAAATCAAAAACACTTCTATTTTTAATTAATTTTATAAAAGAGTTAAATTCATTACTATCTTTAAATGAAGTGGCTAAATAATCGGTTGTATTTGGCAAGTGATATACGCTAAAAATTTGCCAAATGCTATCTCCAGCTTTTGTATAAAGATGAATTTCGCGATTTTCTGTATTATTAAACCAGCTTTTCTTTAAAGCATTTCTTAAAGAACCAAACATAGATGAATCATATCTAGAATGCCCATAGATTATTGTGTTTTTATCTAAATTATTAATATTATTTCTATAATCCAAAAAAATCCAACCAGATTTATTTTCCTCTTTAGTAAAAGAATGATTAAGGTAATACGAATTGTCTGTTGTTTGCACAAAAGGATAATCTATATCTGTGCCATCTACTTTTATCCACCCGCACAACATCACTATTAAGTTGCTCTAATAGGCTATAATCCACAGAAGAGTTAGTTGTTTGCACAGTCTCAGGAACTTCTGCTATTTCAATATTGTTATTAGTTACTATAGTATTTATTATTTTTTCGCTTTCCTTAGCAATACTGTTCGAATCGTTAAACCAATTTAATATATTAAAAATAGAATAAAAAAGAAGTAAAACACTTAATACAAAAATAATTTTTTTCATATACATCATCAATTTTAGTATAACAAATATTAAAAAAAATATGCTTTTAGAATATTTAACCCTTGAGGGTGTAGGAAAAATATGCTATAATTAAGCCACACTCGAAATTTTTAATTTCGTTAGTGTGGGCTATATGCGGAATACAATGAAGTTAAGCCACACTCGAAATCTTGGATTTCGTTAGTAGAATATAAAATGGGAAAAACAAAGAGATTAAACATCGAGGAGATATTATGGATATAGAAGAGAAAAAGGCTGCGATAGAAGCAATATTATTTGCAGCAGGTAGAGAAGTTAAAGTAACTGAAATTATGTCTAGCTTAGAAATAGGAGAAGAAGAAGCGATTACTATTTTAAATAGTTTGGCTTCTGATTTTAATGAGAAAAAATCTGGATTAAAAATAATAAGAATGGATGACTCGTACCAGCTAGCAACAAAAACAGACTATTACCAATATATATATCCAATAATAGATAAAAGAAACAAACCTAATTTATCTAACGCAGCATTAGAAACATTAGCGATAATTGCATATAACCCTAAGATAACAAGGGCACAAATAGAAGAAATTAGGGGAGTTAATTCCGATGGTGCAATATATAAATTATTAGAATATGAATTAATAGAAAATGCTGGTAAACTTAATGCGCCAGGTAAACCAGTTACATACAAAACGACAAATGAATTTTTAAAGAAATTTGGTTATAGTAGTTTAGCTGAATTACCAGAACTTCCAAAATATAAATTGGACGAAAACGAACAAATCGTATTAGACGAGTTCGAGGAACCAACGGAGGCTCCTATGCCCGCTGAGGGTGCAGAAGGAGAATTAAAACAAGAAGAAAATTAAATTTGGAGGTTAAATTATGGGAGATAATAAAAATTTTGTAAAGGATATAACAAATATAGAAGAGGATTTTGCTAAGTGGTATACAGATATTGTACTAAAAGCAGAACTTGCAGATTATACAAATGTAAAAGGATTTATATCAATTCGTCCTTATGGTTATGCAATATGGGAAAATATTCAAGCTTATGCAGATAAAAGATTTAAAGAATATGGAGTTAAAAATGTTTCTATGCCAGTTTTAATTCCAGAAAGTCTATTAAATAAAGAAAAAGACCATGTAGAAGGATTTGCACCAGAGGTAGCATGGGTAACACAAGGTGGAGGAAGCAAATTAGAAGAAAGGCTTTGTGTAAGACCTACATCAGAAACAATATTCTGTGATATGTATTCTAAATGGTTAAGTTCATGGAGAGATTTACCATTCTTATATAACCAATGGTGTAGTGTATTAAGATGGGAAAAGGAAACAAGACCATTCTTGCGTTCAAGAGAATTTTTATGGCAAGAAGGTCATACAATTCACGAAACAGCAGAAGAGGCAAAAAAATTTACATTAAAAATGCTAGATGTTTATACAGATGTATTAGAGAATTTATTAGCACTACCAGTTTTAAGAGGACAAAAAACCGAAACAGAAAAATTTGCTGGTGCAGAAGCTACATATACAGTTGAAACATTGATGCATGATGGTAGAGCATTACAAGGTGGTACATCACATTATTTTGGTCAAAATTTTGCTAAGCCATTCGAAGTAAAATTCCAAAACAGAGAAGGAAAAGAAGAATATGCTTATCAAACATCATGGGGAATAAGTACAAGATTAATAGGTGGAATTATAATGACACATGGTGATAATAGAGGATTAAAATTACCACCAAAAGTTGCTCCAATACAAGTTATTGTTGTACCAGTAGCACAACAAAAAGAAGGTGTTGTAGAAAAAGCAACAGAACTAACAAATAATCTAAGTAAAGAATTTAGAACTGAATTAGATGCAAGGGATAATTACACACCTGGATATAAATTTAATTATTGGGAAATGAAAGGTGTCCCAGTAAGACTAGAAATAGGACCACGTGATATAGAGAATAACCAATGTGTTTTAGTAAGACGCGATACATTGGAAAAAGAAACAGTAAGTTTAGAAAATGTAAATAAAAGAATAGCAGAATTGTTAGAAGAAATACAAAAAAATATGTTTAAAATGGCAGAAGAAAATACAAAAAAGAAAACAACAGTTGCTAAAACATTAGAAGAATTCGAAAAAAATATTAATGAAAATCAAGGATATGTTAAAACAATGTGGTGTGGTAGTAGTGAATGTGAAGAAAAAATTCATGAGCTAACAGGAGCTAAATCAAGATGTATACCATTTAACCAAGAGCATATTTCTGATACTTGCGTATGCTGTGGTAAACCAGCAAGCAAGATGGTTGTATGGGGAAGACAATATTAATATAGACCAAGTAAAAAACTGTATCTTACTTAAGAGTAAGGATACAGCTTTTTACGTTGACGATAGATTTAGCAAATTAATGCAATTTTAATGCAACTGACTTAAATATTTTATATTTTTATTGATTTCTTCTTCTTTAAATTTATCAAAAACAGTAGTATAAGTATTTAATGTAGTTTTTATATTTTTATGTCCCAAAAGTTTTTGAAGGACTACTGGACTCATACCACTTTCAATACAACGAGTAGCATATGTATGTCGTAACATATGAAAATTAACATTAGATGTACCTAAATGTTTTTTACAAAATTTTTTGAAGTACTCATTAACGTTATAAGTACGAATAAAATCACCGTTATTATTTGTAAATATTAATTGATTAGGATTGATGACCATTTCAGATATAGCTTTTTGTAAATATTTTTTATATAAAGATGTTATTGGAATATCACGAAGAGAAGTATATGTTTTAGTTGTATTTCCCAATATGATTTTAGAATGTTTATCTCTTGTTAAAGTATTGTTTATATGAATAATATTCTTTTTAAAGTCTATATCGTTTATAGTTAAGGCTAATATTTCACCAATTCTCATTCCAGTAAACATAGCAATAGCATAAATATTTCCATATTTTACATTATCTAAATTTTTTAGAATAATTTTTTGAGATTCTAAGTCAAAAGCTTCAATTTTTTTATCAATTTTATCTGATTTAGGCTTTAATACATTTATCATTGGAGATTTATTTAAATAATCACGTTTAATTGCTTCATTAAAAATTCGTGTTAATTCTTCGTATATTTTATCTATAACAGAGTTTGCATATTTAGTATTTTTCAACATGAAATTTTGAATTTCTGTACTAGTAGCTTTTTGAATTTGAATACTACCAATACTATTATTTATAAGATTCAATATAAATAAATTATCATGATAGGTGCTTTCTTTTATAATATTACTTTTTAATTTCATATCTAATATTTCTTTGCCAAGTTCATAAATTGTAATTTTAGATTTTTCAATAAAAGAATTATTCTGCACATTATTTATAGCTTCAGTAATTTTTTCTTTAACTTCTTTTCTAGTTTTTCCATATACAGTTTTTCTATTAAGTTTTCCATCAGCTTTTCTTCCTGCAGTAAACTGCCCAACCCATCTATTAAGTTTTTCAGAATAGAAGATAGATCCTTCTCCATTTCCACGTTTAGACATAAAAATACTCCTTTCAAAAATTTGTTCTCTTGAAAGAAGTTAGAAATAAATATATAATTAATAAAACTCTTTCAAGAGTGATTTTGAGAATAGATAATGTAAAACTTTGGCGAGGGATACATTATCTATTTTTGTATTACAATAATATTTCATTTTTTTGAAAAATATTTTAAAAAGTTGCATTTTTTTTTACAAAATTGTATAATATATTATACATAAGGCTAACTTGTGAAGGATAAAGGCTGGGTTCCCGAATGGGAGTAGATATATTCCAAAAATATATTTAGAATCCTTTGCCCCTGGGGTTAGCTTTTTTTATTCAAATATTTTACTTATTCGTGCTTCTACAACTTTACCTATTATTTTAAAGTTATCATCTTTACTCAATTTTCTAGGCGGATAATAGGAATTAAAAGCAGCCAATTCAATATAATTATCATATTTTATAACTTTTTTAACTGTACCTTCTTCACCATCTACAAGAACTATAGCAATTTGACCACTTTCAACATCAGATTGACGATGTACAATTATAATGTCATCTTCGTACATAACTGGTTGCATACTATCTCCTACTATTTTTAATGCAAAGTAATTTTCTGGGTCAGCTAATTTTTTATCAATAGTCACATATCCAATAATATTTTCTGATGCAAGATAATCATATCCAGCTTTTACAGTACCTAATAAAGGAAAAGCTTGTTTATTATTATAATTTTCATATTTTTGATCAGTAAAACCGGCAAGCCAAGCAGGAGAAACGTTAAAGAAATTAGCTAATTTAACTATGGTGCTTCTTTTTACTCCTGTAATTTCTCCTGAAGCATATCTAGAGATAGTAGCATTAGTTTTTCCAACATTTTCTTCAATTGTATCTAACGTATAACTGCTATTATTTATTAATTCACTTAATCTTTTAGAGAAAAGTTCATCCATTGTCATCAGACTCCTTTACTGGGATTTTACTACATTTTTTCGCATTACGCAATATTTTTGCAAAAAAATAATAAAAAATTTCGTAAAAAGTATTGACAAAAAAATAAAGATAATATATATTACGTATAACGTAATTACGCAACACGTAAAACAAAGAGAGGTGAAAAAAATTGGAGCAAGCAGTTAAATATACTTTAAGTAGACTTGAAGGCTTTCTAAAGTTTAAAAATATTACTAAGCCAGAATTAGCTAAAAGATGGAGAAAGACAGAAGCATATGTATACAGAAGATTTAATGGTGATGTAGAATTAAGCCTTACTGACATTTTAGAACTAACAAAAATATTAGAAATTCCAAAAGACGAAGCGAAAGATATTTTTTTTGGATACGAATTACGTAACACGTAAAAAGAGGTGAGAAGATGGAAGAAGAATTTGAAAAACTAATAAAATTAACAGAGCCACTAAGAAATTACATAAGTGAAAAGTATGATATGAAAGTTTCAATACTTGTAAATTGTGATGAAGTAAAAGTGATTAGAGATGAAGCAGGAGTTCCAATAAAAAAGGAAGATAAAATAAAGATAATCTATGGAAATGATACAGAAAATGCTATTGAAATATTAAACAAAATTGAAACAGAACAAAAACTTTTAGAATTGTTTAGAACAAAAGAAATAGAAAAATTAGAAATTACATATAAAAAAGAATCAGCATTAAAAGCTGATTCAAACTATTAAGCATTTTCTTTTATCCAATTAGATATTTCAGTAGCTAAATTAACCCAAGCAGATTCACCAGTTAATTTAGCAACAAATAATTTGTCATCAGAATCAATATAAGACATTAAATCATCTCTTATATTTGTTGATGATTTAGTAGATTTTATTATCCAAACAGATTCTAATACATGAGCAAAAGAGCCATAATTTCTAATTGCTTCATATAATTTAGAATAATCTTTATTAGATATTAAATCATAACTAATTAAAAAAGATGACATAATAATACACCTCACTTTCTACAAATTAAAATATTTTTCTCTTATGTGTGAGGTAATTATAATACAAATTTTGACAGAAAGGAAGTGATAAGAAATGCAAGAGAAGAAACCGACAAAAAATTATAAAGATTTAGATGAAACAATAACACCTTTTGATTATGCAGAATGGAGAGGAATAGGAGAAAACAAGGCAAGAGAAATATTTAACAGAAAAGATTTTCCAAGAATTAAAGGTACTGGAGTAAAACAGCTAGCAGATAAGAGAGCAGTACTTCTTTATGATTTAGGTTTAACAGGAAGTGACAAACAAGAAATATTACAAGAAATAGCAAAACAAATTATATAGAAAGGAGGGATAAAGATGAGCAACCAACAAAAATTTGATTATTTGTTAGGAAAATTTACCAGAAAAGCAGCAACTTTTGTAGGAACAGTATTGTTTTTTGGAACAATCGAATTAGTATGTTTAGCACATATATTTTTAGGATAGAGGAGGTGAAAAAAGAATGGAATATTTTATATTACTTGCTGTAATAGGAATCTTAATAGCTTACATAGTAGTAAGAGAAACAATAGTACAAAAACAAATAAAAGAACTAGAAGAAGATTGCAATAATGCAGAGTTAAGAGCAGTAACGCATTTTCAAAAAGTAAATACAATTGAGAATTTAATAAAAGAAGAAGAAAAGAAACCTATATATGAAAGAAATAATTTCGTATTAGAACGCAAAATAAAAGAAGTAATTACAAGCGACCAAACTAGATAATTACTTCTTAAAATAAAAAAATTTCATAAATGAACCTAAAACTATTTTAGCATAGTTTGGGTAGAAAATCAAGGAGGAATAGAAATGGCTAATAAAAATGAAGTAACAATAAGTTTAGAAGAATATAAGGAATTATTATTAAAAGAAAGACCTAATGATAATGATAAATGGATATTAGGTAAAATAAGAGAATTTATAGCAGATAATTGTAAATTAAGTGGAGAAAAAATAGAGGCAAAAGACAGTTGGGATTTTGCAAGAGATTTTTTAAATTACTTAAAAATTATAGATAAAGAATTTTATAAAGAACTTATTAAAAAAGTTTATGATGCAGAAATAGAAAAAAAGAACAATGAATTAAAAATGGAAAAAGCAAGAGCTATAAAACAAGTTGATGAGGAGAGAGAAGCTGATGATTAGTAATAATTTAGATGATAAATATTATGAATTAGAAGAAGCAATATCTACACTAGAAATGCAAATAAAAGAAAGTAAAGACAAAGATGTAGTTAGTATATTAGAAAATTGCAAAGATAAATTACAAGAAGAATTTAACAACATAAAAGATGATACAGAGTCAATATGGGAAAACGAAAAAAAAGAATTAGAAAATGAATATTGGAGGAGTGTAATTTAATGGAAGAAGAAGTTAATAAAAATAAGTACTCTGAAATATTAAAAGGACTTGATTATGAACATCTTGTATATGAAAGAGCAATATTAGATAGAAAAAAAGATAATTTATACATAATGGATAAAGAGCTTAAAGAAGAGTTTAAAAGGAGGATAACAAATGGAAGCAATGTTTAGAGATTTAAAAGCTAGTGAGATAGATGTAAGAATTGCTAGTGTAAGAATAAATGGTATTAGCCTTCTACTATATAAAGATGCAAGAGTAGATATGGATATACTAGATGAAACAGTTGGCCCTAAAAATTGGCAAAGAAAACATAGTAGAGAAAATGCAAATTGTATTATAGAGATTTGGGATGATGAAAAACAACAATGGATTTCTAAAGAAGATACAGGAGTAGAAAGCTTTACACAAAAAGAAAAAGGATTAGCAAGCGATAGTTTTAAAAGAGCTGGATTTAATTGGGGAATAGGCAGAGAATTATATACAGCACCGTTTATTTGGGTAACTAATAAGAATGCACAAATACAAGATAGTAAAAGAAAAGATAAAAATGGAAATATTATATACACATGTAACGATAAGTTTATAGTAGAAAAAATACAAATTACAAATAAAGAAATAACTGGATTGGCAATATATAATGAGACATTAAAACAGAGAGCTTTTGTATATACGAAGAATACTGAAAGTAAGTAGGTGTTTAGATGCAAACTACAGGAAATATAACCGATATTAACATAGATTTTAATACACATAAACCTAAAATAACGCTGTTATTAAATATGCAACAACCAGAAGTAATAGAACAACTAAAAAATGAGGACAAGCTAGATATAGACATAAAGAAATATAGAAAAAAACGTAGTTTAGATGCTAATGCTTATTGCTGGGTTTTATGTGACAAGATAGCGAAAGAATTAAGCAAAGATGGAACTATTACAACAAAAGAAGATATATACAAAGATGCAATAAAAAATATAGGAACATTTGAGCCAATGATAGTAGAAGAAAAAGCATTTGAAAATTTTAAAAGAATATGGGAGAAGCAAGGTTTAGGCTTTCTAATACAAGAAGTAACTAGAAAAGATAAATGTGTAAAAGTACATTGTTATTATGGGTCTTCTACTTACGATAGCAAAGAAATGAGTTTATTAATAGAACTACTAGTAGAAGAGGCAAAACAACTAAATATAGAAGTAAAAACAGAACAAGAAATAGAAAGTCTATTATCAACGTGGCACTAATTAGTGACGAATTAGGAGAAAAGGTACTCTTTTGATTAGTGCCACAGGTCCCCCTTTAAAGGAGAAATAAATGAGCAAACGAAGTAAAGCTTGTGAAATACCTAAAAAGGTAAAAGAAAAAGTATGGAAAAGAGATAACGAGCATTGCATAATTTGTGGAAAATGGGTTCCGGTAAGTTGTGCAAATGCACATTATATAAAAAGAAGCCAAGGAGGACTTGGAATAGAACAGAATATAGTTACAATGTGTCCAGAATGCCATTACAAAGAAGATTCTGGACAAGATACACAATTATATGAAGATAAGATAAAAACTTATTTAAAAGGCAAATATAAAGATTGGAAAGAAAAAAATCTATATTATAGAAAATACATCTAGGGATAAGACAATATAGTTTTATCCCTTTAATACTAAAGAGAGGAGAACAACAAAGTGAATTATATTAAGCAAGTAAATGCATTCTATAAATTGATTCAAGATAATCCTTTGAGCTCAAACGCACAATGTTTATACAATTATTTATTGAATAAAGATAGCGAACTTGGCTGGAAAAGTGAATTTTCAGTTTCTAATTTAATAGTTTGTGGATTTACTAACTTAAGTAGACAAGCTCTTGATAGAGCTAGAAATGAATTAGTACAAAAAGGATATATAAAGTATAAAAAAGGTTATTCAAATCAAGCTGGAAAATATGTGATTGTTAGTTTTGTTACACAGAATGATACACAGGATAATACACAAAGTGATACACAAGACGATACACAAAGCGGGCACAAAGTGAGCACATTAAATAAACTAAAAGAAACTAAACAAAACGAAACTAAAAATAAAAAAGAAAAAAATAAAAAGAAAAATGAAACGGAATTTGACCAGCTTATAAAACAAAATTTTTCTGATGAAGAATTAAAAAATACAGTTTATGAGTTTATAAAAATGAGAAAGGCTATAAAGAAACCTTTAACTACAAGAGGGCTAGAGTTATTAATAAAAAAATTATACACATTAAGTACGAATGTTGATGAACAAATAAAGATTTTAAATAACTCAATTATGAATAATTGGCAAGGTATATATCCGTTAAGACAAGAATTAAAAAGTAAAAATACAAGTGGAATAGATGATTTTAAAGAATTATGGGAGGAGGCTAAAAAAGAAGATGAACAAAGCAGAAACAGTACAAGTAATAACACTTTTGGCTGGTAATTATGACAGCATAGCTAAAAAGGATAGTACACAAAAGCAATTAATGATTAATACTTGGCAAGAGTGTTTAGGAGATTTAGATTATCAACTTGTTTTACAAGCGGTAAAGAAGACAATAATCGAAAGCCCATATCCTCCAACAATTCACGAAATTAGAAAAAATGCAATAGAGATAGTGAACCCGACTACGCAAAGAACAGGCATAGAAGCTTGGGAGGAAGCTTATAAAATGATATGTAACGGTTCATATATGACACAAGAAGAATTTGATAGCCATACTCCAGAAGTAAAAAAATTCTTTGGAAGTAAAGAACAATTAAAGGCATATGCAACAAATACAGATTTCAATATGGACGTTGTTAGAAGCAACTTTTTAAAGCAATATGACATTTTAGTAAATAGAGAAAAACAGCAAAAATTATTACCAGAAAAAATGCAAAATTTAATAGGTAATTTAGCAAATAAGCTGGATGTAAAAATGTTAGGAGGGTAATAACGAATGAAAATAAGTAATATAACAAGGCAATTAAGTTTTGAAGATATAAAGCCTAAAAAGAAAATACGATATATGCAGATACTAGATAGATTAGTTTATGGAAATAAGACAGCAAAAGAAATAGCAGTAGAATTGTTTGATTTAGGATTTACAAATACAAGTGAACGCAACACGACAGCACCACGTTTAACAGAATTAGAAAAGATGGGATATGTGGAAGAAACAGCAAAAAAGAAGTGTGAATACACAGGTAAAGCAGTAATTGTTTATAAGATAACGAGAAAAGGTTATGAAGCAGTTAATTAGAATAGGAGGAAAATATGTTAATAAAAACTAATATAAAAGAAATTATAGAACATGTAGTTAAAAACGATATAAAGATAACAGATAATTCATGCAGTGGAAAGTGTAGTAAATGTGGAGAATGTTGTACAAACCTTCTTCCAGTCACACAAGCAGAAATAGATATGATACAAAGATTTGTAATAAAAAATAAGATTAGACCACAAAAGCATGTATTGATAATGCAAAATAGATTGACTTGTCCATATTATGATGGAAAAAAATGCTTAATTTATGAGGTTAGACCACTTATTTGTAGAGAATTTTATTGCTATAAAAAACCTTCTGCAGAATTAGGTGAAAAAATTATGAAAGAAAAATTTATAACAGTAGATATGTGGCAAATAGCAAAAGAGATAGATAAATATTTTAAAGGAAAAGGAAAATCAAAATGAAACAAATAAATAAAAAATATATTTGTTATTACTGTTTAGGTTGTAGTGCAGAAGAGTTAAACAGCTTCACACCTAGGCAGAGATGCAAAAATTTTGTAACAGGATATAAAAACTGGGAAGAGATGTGGAGAGAGGAGCTAAAGAAAAGTGGCAACAAATGATGAAATGACGACAGAAGAGTTTTTAGTAAATATGAAACAATTTTTTGAAGGTATAGATAAAGTAAGGACTAATTTAGAGCAAGAGATTAGCAAAGTAGAATTAGAAAGAAATGATTTGTTGCATGAACTAGAGCTAGCTAAATTAAATGCAGTAGAAATATCGCAAGTAGCAAAGAAATTAAGAGATATATTAAAAAAAAGACGTGTATACAAAGATGAATTAGCAAAAGTTATGACTCTAAAAGGTTTTACAGATAAATACAACAATAAATTAATCGTAGGGGATATTATACAAGTTCTAAAAAATCTAAGAACATTAGAGAAAAATAATGAAAACAGAAAGTACACTCCGAGAGTTATTAAAGAATTAAAATGTGTAGAGACAAAAGAGAAAGGAGAGTAGAGGATTGGCAACATATAGATTTGAAATAGATAAAAGATTAATGGGACTAAACGAATATACAAAAGCAAATAGAACAAATAAATATGCAGGGAATCAAGCTAAAAAAGATGAACAAAAATATATTGAATGGTGCATTATAGAACAATTAGGAGATTTACATATAAATAAACCAGTAAAAGGTAGATTTACTTGGATAGAAGAGAATAAAAGAAGAGATTTAGATAATATATGCTTTGCTAAAAAGTTTATATTAGATGCATTAGTAGAGATGAAAGTGTTAAAAGATGACAATAGAAAGATAGTTACAAGTTTTATAGATGAGTTTAAATATGCAGATAAAAGCAAAGTAATTGTTGAATTGGAGGAGATTTAGATGAGCGAAGCAGATAAAATGCTTGAAGAATTAGGATATAGAATAATGTTTGATAACACTTGTATGTTTAGATATGTAAAATGTTTTGATTTAAAGCCTAAAAGACATATTATATTTGCAGTAGATAAAACTATAAGTGTTTGTGAAGAAAACGAAAATGAATTAGCAATTAATAGAGATTATTTTACAATGCAAGAACTAAAAGCAATAAATAAGAAATGCGAGGAATTAGGATGGATATAGAAGAGGATATAAAGAGATTAGAAAATTTAAAAAAATACTTAAATCTACTAATATACGAAGGGAAACATAAAATTTATTATAACGATTTAGGTTGGGATGAAAAAACTATTGATTGTATTAATGCAATAGATAGAGTATTAAGAGAATTAGAAGAAAGGAAGAATAATTAATGAATAAAGAAACATTTATGAAATTATTAGAAAAAGCAAAAACAGACAAATATGGAAATTTGTATGTTGATAGAAAAGAAATAGATAAAGATTGGGATGAAGAACAAAGAATTTATTTTGGAACAATTACAACAGTTTGTGATGATTTAGTTGAAGAATATTGTAGTAAAACTAATGATGGATTCGAATTATATGACAGACATTTTTGTAATGATGATACTTTAGAATGTCAAATAGTAAACGTAGGAAAATTAAAGAGCAGAGCTGATAAGGAGGAGTAAATGAAAATAGGAATACATAAAGCAAGATATAGACATAGTCAATGGTATTACTACATAATTCCTAAAAGATTAACATTAAAATCTAATCCACCATTATATAAATGGCTATGGTTTGTTATTGATTTAAGTAAGGAGGACAAGCAATGACAGACTATGAGCATATGATTATATCTGCAGAAAGATACGCATTAGGTAGAATGACATACATAGTAAGTTTAACAGTAGATTATATCTTAAAAGAAATAGAAGAAAATAAATTAAGTGATGAATGTCTAGATGTAATAAGGGAAGATATAAACAGTACTAAAAATCTAGGAATGAAATGTGACAAAAAACAATGGCTAAAATTATTAGATAGAATAGAGGAAGTGATTTAATGACAGAAGAAGAGAAGAAGAAAATAGAAGAAGCAGTAAGCATAATATTAAGAGGTATAGATATTGAAAGTTCAGCACTAATATTAGAAAAGGCAGTTATGGATAATTATATTATAGTATCAGGAAGAGTAAACTTATTAAGAGTTGCAACACGACAAATATTAAATTTTATTGAAGAATATAAAAACAAAGGTTATTTAGATGTTGTAAGAGAAAAAGTAAAAGTAAATGAGGAATTGATTAAATTAAAAAAAGAAAATGAAGAATTAAAATCAGATAATTTAGAAAAGGAAAGAATATTGGAAGTATTTGACAATAGAAAATATAGAAAAAAATATTTAGAAGAAAGAAGAAAAGAAGAACCTAATTTATTATATCCAGATGGAGACGAAATATATAAAAGGTATTATGAACAGAAAAAGCAAATAGATTTAATTACAAATTATTTAGCAGAACAAGATTTAGGACATTATATAAAAGAAGATGGTGGAGAAATAATGGGATTATTTCGTTGCTATAATAAGGATGATTGGAAGCAACATTTTGAAGAACAAGCAAAAAAGGAAGGAGAATAGTTATGACAGAAAATAAAAAGATAGAACAGCTTAAAAAACGAATAGACAAAGTATTTGATAAAATAACAACAGATGAAATAGAGCAAAGAATTAAAGAAGATAAATTATTAGATGAGGAGATGGAATTAATGACAGAAAATAAAAAGATAGAACAGCTTATAGCAATTGGAGTAAAGTCAATAAATATAAGCCAGAGTAAATATAACAGATTAAAGCAAGAAACTAAGAACTTAATTAAATTGAATGATGTTAAATTAAATTTTATAGAAGAGGAGAATAGAGATGGCAGCATTAAATGAAATATTAATAAAATCAGAATATAGACCTTGTTTTGTAGATTTAAAAGATGGAAGAGAAAGAAAAGCACTTTTTCATAAATGGATAATGAAAGAAGATTTATTTAAGAAACAATATGCAATGGGTTTAGTTGAATTAGAAAATGGAAAAGTTTTAGAAGTTTATTATGGTCAAATTAGATTTACAGATAACAAAATAAAAGAATATTGTTTTGAAGAAGGTGAGTAGATGAAAAGAATATTAAAAGCATTATTAAAGACGATATTAATTTTAATATTGATAATTGGAACAATAGCAGCATTAGCTATATTTCCATATATTACAGCAGGAATATATTCAATACTAATTATAATAATTATTTTTATTAGTTTTTACGAAAGTGAGGATGAGTAGATGACTAAAGAGCAAGAAGCTATAGAAAATTTAGAAAACTTAAGTGAATATGGTTTATGCTATACAATTAATGAAAAAATTCAAGAAGATATAGAAACAGTATTAAATATGCTAAAAGAAAAAGATACAGAGATAGAGAAGAAAGACAAGATGATAGATTTAAGAAATAAAGAATTAATAATTAAAGAAGATGAGCTAAAATTTTCAGATGAAGAAAGAATTAAATTAAATAAAATGATAGATTTAATGGCAGAACAATTAATAGGATTACCAGTAAATAAAATTAAACAAGATTTTGAAAAGCCAAATTTTAAAGCAGAAATAACAATATTTACAGACAAAGAAGATATAAAACAACATTTTGAAAGAAAAGCGACAAATGACGGTTAAGAGCGATATTTTAGGAGATGTAAAATGGAAAAACTATTAGAACTATTTAATAAATATAAATTTGAATATAATTTAGCAATAGAAATTGGATATACAAAAGTATTAGATTGATACATAGAAATAAAACAAGGAAATCACGCACAATATAAACAATTATTTTTGGAACAAAATTGTGATTTAAATGTATGTATATCAAAAGCTTATATATTTTTAACGAATTGGCTTTTAGAAAATTATGGTGGATATTAAATTTATACGAGGAGGTACAAATGAATAGAAAAGACCTTAAAGATTACAAACATAATCAAGAGTGGATAAAAGGACGTTTAGAGTATATTACTGAATATGAAAGTACAATAAATAAATTAACATCTATGCTATCAGATATACCAAAAGGAAGCAAAAGTATATATGATTCAGAAGCAGAGAAGATAGCAAAGTTACAAGATAATGTAAAAGATTTATTACTTTATATAAATGAAGAGCAAGAAAAACAAAAATTGATATTAGCACAATTAAATAAAGTAGATCAACCTTATAAAGTAATATTAGAGAAGATATACATATGTGGTAAAAGTATTGTAACAGTAGCAAGCGAGATGAATTATGAATATAAATATATGTGTAAACAACATGGAATTGCATTAAATAAATTTGATGAATTAGACGACAAAAGAGGTTGAAAGACGACATTAAAAGTTGCTAATATATATAATAGCAAATAAGTTAGATAATAAATATCTAATACTGTTTGACCCTATAATTTATTGAGAGTAGATGTTTTTAATGTCTACTCTTTTTATTGCGCATTTAGAGAAACGGTAATCTCGCTAGTCTCATAAGCTAGAAATACTGGGTTCAACTCCCAGATGCGCAACCAGTTGTATATGCTAGGTAATACAAATCAACATAAGAGTTTTATATGTATTCTCCTTTCTTTTGTAATATATAATTTAACAATTTAATCCTAGCTGGAATTGTTATTAAAATGTAAATAGTATGTAGGATATAAAGAACCTTGAAGGTAGATAGCAAGAAGGAGAAGCTAGATATCCAATCCTTTAGAGCTCAAAAAGGTCTTGCTTATATCTTACATAGTGTTTATATATTAAGAGGTAAAAATATGAGTGATAATGAAATGATAAAAAAATATGAAAAAGAAATATGTCCTAATTGTATACATTACAAAGATAAAAACTATAAAGAATGTAGTGTAGTAGTAACAATAGATGGACAAGCTAAATGTGTTAATTGCAATTGTATAGAATATTGTAAGAAAGAGGTAGGACAATGTTAGATGTTTTATTATTTATATTTAGCATTATAGGAATTACTGTATTAGGAACGATAGCAATTATAATAGTAATTTTAGCTATTTATATAATATATTTATTCATAAAAGAGATATTAAAACATAAATAAAGCAGGTGGGAGTTGATGGCAAAATATGACTGGAAGCAGTTAGAAAAGGAATACATTTCAGAAAATTATAAATCAATAAATGCTTTTTTAAAAGAAAAAGGAATATCAAGAAATAAAACTACAAACACACAAACAAAAGAATGGAACATCAAAAAGCATCAAAAAGACATCAAAAAAACATCAAAAACAATAGAAAAAGTAATAGAAAAAGAAGCAGAAAAAGAAGCACAACAAATAGTAGATATAAAATCAATTGCAAATGATTTAGCACTTAATATTATAAAAGCGAATAGTCAATTAGAAACTTACCTAGTGAAAAACAAAAAGAAAACAAAAAAAGTAAAATATGATTACAAAGCAAATAAACCTAGCGAGGAAGAAATCATTGAAAATGAAGAAATAGAGACTATGCAAGGAATAATCGATAGACAAGGATTAAAGATGCTTGCATCTGCTTTAAAGGATTTAAACGAAATAATTGGAAATGATAAAGAAGCTAACAAAGAAACGTTAGACAAATTAGATGAAGTACTAAAAGGATTAGGTGGTGTTGTTTAATGTTTTCAGAAAAGCAAAGAGAATTTTTAGACAATGCCAACAGAAGATGGAATATAAAATATGGAGCTACAAGAAGTGGAAAAACATATTTAGATTATTATGTGATACCTAAAAGAATAAGAAATGGAATAGGAAAACCAGGACTAACTGTTATATTAGGAAATACTAAAGGAACTTTGCAAAGAAATGTAATAGAGCCATTACAAGACATATGGGGAACAGAATTAGTTTCTGAAATAAAAGCTGATAATACAGCTTATTTGTTTGGAGAAAAATGTTACTGTTTAGGAGCAGACAACAAAAAGCATATAAATAAAATAAGAGGACCAAGTTTTAAATATTGTTATGGAGATGAGATTGCAACTTGGGATGAAGGCGTTTTCCAAATGCTTAAATCTAGGTTAGACAAACCATACAGTAAATTTGACGGAACTTGCAATCCAGAAGGACCTTCACATTGGTTTAAGAAATTTTTAGATAGCGATGCGGATATTTATCAACAAAAATATACTTTATATGACAATCCATTTTTAGCAAAAGAAGTCTTACAAGCGTTAGAAACAGAATATAGAGGAACAGTATTTTTTGATAGATATATATTAGGAGATTGGAAAGCTGCTGAAGGAACAATATATATGTTATTTGCTGATAAGACAAAGGACTTTTTAGTAGATAATGTAAAAGAGCAACTAGCAATAGTAACAATAGGAGTAGACTATGGTGCTGGAAAGTCTAAAATAAAATTTGTAGCAAGTGGCATTACATATAATTTTAGAAATGTTTATGTTTTAGACGAAATGGATTTATCTGGAGTTTATGACCCAGAGCAAATATATGAAAAGTTTATAGAGTTTTATAAAAGAGTGTACGACAAATATGATAAATGTCAGTACGCTTTTTGTGATTATGGAGCATTAGGGAATGTAATAACTTTAGGATTAATCAGAAGATGTCAAAAGGAGAGATTACCAGTGCAAGTAGTAGATTGTAGTAAAGGGTTAATAAATGACAGAATATTTTTAAGTAGCACATTAATGGCACAAAGAAGATTCTTTATATTAAGAAAAAATACGATAATAACAAAAGCTTTTCAAGATGCTTTGTGGAATGATAATAAACCAGATGAAAGATTAGACGATGGAACAACAGACATAGACAGTTTGGACGCATTTGAATATTCAATAAATAGTTTTTATGAAAATTTAATTAATAGCAGGAGATAAAAGATGAACTTACAACAATTTTTTAGTAATGAAGGATATGACATATCAGAAAAGTTAAATTGGGAAAAATATATAGATATTTGGTCAAGTTGGTATAGAGGCAAAGTACGAAGATTCCATAATTACTATATTTATAATGGTCAAAGAAAAGTAAAAATGGAAAAAAAGTCTTTGCAAGGGGCTAAAAAAGTTGCAGAAGATTGGGCAGATTTACTTTTCAATGAAAAAGTGTCTATAAATTTACAAAAAGATGAAGATACAAAGGCATTAAATGATATATTAAGACAAAACAATGCGGAAGTAATTATAAATCAAGGTTTAGAAAAATCATTTGCTATTGGTACAGGAGCATTAGTAGTTTCAGTACAGGACATAGAACAAGAAGAGAATATATTAGATGTAACAAATGCAAAAATAAAATTAGAATTTGTAGAATGTAAAAAAATAATACCTCTAACATGGGAAAACGGAAAGATAATAGAATGTGCTTTTGTAACAACCAAACATAAAAAAGGACAAACATATATTTATATAGCAATGCATGTTTTAAATGATAAAGGAAATTATGTAATAAAGAACTATATGTTTAAAGGTAAATATAGTTCTTTTGTAGAAGCAAATGACGAAGAAAAAGAAGGATTTTTAGAAGAATTTGATACACAGAGTGATATTCCATGGTTTTCTATTATTAAGCCAAATATTTGCAACAATATAGATAGTGAAACGCCATTCGGTTTGTCTGTTTATGCTAATGCAATAGATACATTAAAGTGTTTAGACAATGCATATGATGGATTAGATAATGAAGTGACAATAGGCAGAAGAAGAACATTTATAGCAGAAGAAATGATGACTTATGATGATGGAGAAGGCAAAATGGTATTTGATCCTAACGATATTTCTGTTTATCGTATGCCTAAAGGTTTTAATAAAGATTCAATGATAGAACATGATGATGCAAATTTAAGGGCAGATCAATTTATTAGTACAGTAAATTATCAATTAAACATATTATCAAGTAAGGTTGGATTTGGACAAGAAAGATATAAATTTGATGGACAAGCAATACAAACAGCCACGGGAGTTATATCAGAAAATTCAGATATGTTCAGAACAATAAAGAAGCATGAGCAAATGCTAGAAGATAGTTTAATTACTATTATAAAAGCAATTGCTTATGCTTCTACTGTTTTTGGAAATGTCAGTATAGATGCGAGTGTTGTAACAATAGATTTTGATGATAGCATAATAGAAGATAGAGGAGCAGAGAAAGTAAGGGCAATGCAAGAAGTATCTCAAAACTTAAGAAGCAAAGAATCTTATATGATTAATTATAGAAACTTAAATGAGCAACAAGTAAAAAAAGAATTAGAAAAAATACAGCAAGAGAAAATGAGTAATCAAGAAGCATTTGGATTTATTCCAAACAATAATGATGGGGAGGAAGAATAAATGCTTAAAATGGATAGAAGATTTAATATAAAAAAAGCTATTAAGAAAAATATAACTATAAGAGCAAAGATTTTGTGTGTTATTTCTTGGATAACTAAAATACAAATAGTAGTTCCTACTTTTGAATGGAAAGCAAGAGAAAGAAAAGGAAAAAAGTACTATGTTAACTGAACAGGACTTTATAAAAATAGAAAAACAAGCAAATCAATTATATGCAAATTTGGAACTAGACATAATAGAAGAAATAGCAACAAGAATAGCTAATTTTGGATATGCGAATACCGTAGTTATAAATGATATAAAAATTGCTCAAGAAATGGGAATTTTATATCAAGACATAGTAGAACTAGTAGCAGAATATAACAATACAAGTTATGAAGAAGTAAATAGAATATTTACAGAAGCCTCTGAAACATCATTAAGTTATGATGACGAAATATATAAAGAAGCAGGATTAGATCCTAAACCTTTAGCTCAAAGCGAAAGTATAAAACAAATAATGAATGCAGCTATACAAAGAACATCAGGTAATTTGCAAAATTTATGTATGACTACAGCAAATACAGCGCAAACACAATTTTATAATGCTATAAATAGTGCATATATGTTTACTAGTACAGGAGTTAAAAGCTATACACAAGCTATTTTAGATGAAATTAAGAATATAAGTAAACAAGGAGCAATTATACAATATCCAAGTGGAGCTAGAAGAAGTGTAGAGAGTGCTGTAAGAATGAATGTAATTACAGCTATTAATCAAAATTGTGGTAAATTACAAGAGTTACGAGCAGATGAACTAGGTTGGGATTTAATGGAAATTACAGCACATAGTGGAGCAAGACCAGAACATGCAAGATGGCAAGGAAAAATAGTTAGTAGAAGTGGAAAAAAAGGATATTTAAATTTGCGAGATATTGCTTATGGAGAAGTAACAGGCTTTAAAGGAGTAAATTGCAGACATGATTGGCATCCATATTTAGAAGGCTCTGCTAGGACATATTCACAGAAACAATTAAATGCTTGGAAAAATGAAAAAGTAGAATATAATGGAAAAAAGATAAGCAAATATGAAGCAACGCAAATACAAAGAAAAATGGAAAGACAAATTAGAAATGATAAAAAACAATTAGCAGGATTACAAGGCATTCTGAAATCTAATATGAATGATAATAAACTTATTTTAGAAACAAAAACTAATTTTGCAAAACGTTCATTAATTTATAAAACACATCAAAATGAGTTAGATGATTTTATAAAACAAACATCATTAGTTAAAGATAATAGTAGATTATACATGGGAAATCAGGATAAAAATATTAGTACACAAATAGCTAATGTAACTAAAATAGCTAACAAGTATAATAATAGTGATATTATAGGAAGTAAAGTAAATGGAGTAAAAATAACAGAAATTGGAGAACATATAATATCAAGGACTTATGCTAGAAATGTAACATTTGAAGATGTACAAGACACATTGAAAAATCCAATAGGATATGGTACAATTAAAGAAGATTCAAAAGGTAGAAAGAGTTTTTATGTGCATGGAAAAAATATAACAATAGCAGTTAATCCAGAAACAGGAAAACTTGCAACAGTAAGACAGACAAGTAGAAGGGAAAAGAAAAAATATGGAATTGAAGAATAGATTAAAACAAAAAGAAATAGAGCTATTAAATAAGGTAGGAATAAAAATAAAAGATGGTAATTATACAATAGACGAAACAGGAGATATTATAGAAAGATTAGATAGCGTAATACAAGAGAATTTAAATGAGAGTGGAGATATGACAGAAAAAGCAATAGAATATGAAAGTATACAAGACAAAATACTAGAATTTGAAAAAGAAATTTAACGGTAAAAAATATGTTTTTAATAAAGAGCTAGAAATAGCTCTTATTTTTATGCAAATTTAGTGTAACGGTAGCACAACAGTCTCCAAAACTGTTTGTAGTGGTTCGAATCCATTAGTTTGCGCCAATTCTTTTTATGGTTAGAGCTTTAAAGAAACCAAAAATAACTCTAGCTTGTCGAGATATAAATGCAAGCACGCAGTCGATAGAGTGAACTATCATTTAAAAAAATCAGCGTAGAAAGGAATAAAATATGGATGAAGAATTAAAAAAATTATTTGGTGAAAATTCATTATCATATGATGATTTTTCGAAAGCTATTGAAGAAAAAGGAATGAAATTAGCTAATCTTTCTGCAGGAGGATATATTGCTAAAAGTAAATATGATGATGACTTAAAAAAAGCTAAAAATTTAGATTACAAGAAAAAGTACGAGGATTTAGAAGCATCTATTCAGGGAGATGATGGAATTAATGCAAAACTTAAGAACATCACATCCGAAAGAGATGACTATAAATCTAAATATGAAGAGCTTAACTCTAAATATTCTATGTTAGATGCAACAACAAAAGTAGTTAAAGCAGGAATAAAACCCGAATTTGCTAAATTTGTTGCAAGTGAAGTATTAGGTCAAGTAAGTGATACACTTGATTTTGATACTGCATTAAAAGCTTATAAAGCAAAAAATCCACAATTTAATTCAGAAACTGCAGTAATTAAAAGAAAAGTGGGGTCTAGTTTAAAACTAGATGGAAGAGAATTAAATAACGAAAATGAAACAAATAAAATTATGAACGATTTAATACGTTCTGCAAGAGATTAGTTAATATACTAATCTTTTTATTTTTTTATATTAAAGGAGGAATTTTATCATGGGACAAATGATATCAAGAAGTAATGCAGAAACATTGATTGATGAACAAGTAGCTCAAGAAATTATACAAGGAGCTATAAAACAATCAAGAGCAATGCAAATGTTTAGAAGACTACCTAATATGACTTCTAATAAAGTAAAAATGAGAGTCTTAGATGCACTACCACTAGTGTATTGGCAAGGAAGCGATAATGCTAGAAAACAATTAACAAAGATGGCTTGGGATAAAAAGTATATTACGGCTGAAGAAATGGCTGTTATAGTACCTATTCCAGAGAATGTATTAGATGATGCCGATTATGATATTTGGGGAGAAGTAAGACCAAGAGTAGAAGAGGCTATGGGAAAAAAATTTGATCAAGCTGTATTTACAGGGGTAGATAAGCCAACAGGATTTAGAGCTGATATATTAACATCTACATTAAATGCAGGAGCATCTGTAACACCTTTAGATACATTATATCTTTCTATAGATAAAGCTATGTCATACGTAGAAGAAAGTGGATATAATCCAAATAGTATAGTTGGTGGTATGAATGTAAAATCAGCATTTAGAACAATGTTAGATAACAACGGACAACCAATTAAAGGAACAGAAATCGATGAATTAAATAAAGCATATGTTGATAATGGAGCTTGGGATAAATCGTTAGCACAAATGATTGTAGGAGATTTCTCACAAGCAGTTTATGCAATTAGACAAGACATTACTTTTAAAGTATTAGATCAAGCTGTAATTCAAGATCCAGCAACAGGAGACATTTTATATAACTTAGCACAAGATGATATGGTTGCTTTAAGAGTAACAATGAGAATTGGTTGGGAAATACCAAACCCAATAAATTCATTACAACCAGATGAATCAGTAAGATTTCCATTTGCTGTTATATTACCTGGTTCATATTCTGAAGGTAGAGTAGATGTAACAATTAATGTTAAAGATGGTGAAGCAGCAAATATAGAAGGAGCAAAAGTACAATTTAATGGACAAATTAAGAAAACAAATACTTCTGGAAATGCTGTATTCAAAGCAAATAAAAATTCAACAGGATTATATAGAGTTACAGCGGAAGATATGAAAAGAGACGTTATTGGTGCTGTCGAAGTTGAAGATAGTGCGAAAACAGAAAATGTTGTTATTAACTTAAAAAAAAAATCAGTTTAGCAACAAATCTAAAAGTGCCAGAACAAAACGAAACTTGGCTAAATAAAAAAATATCTGACATGATAGGACCTGGTGCAACAGTAGATAAGAATGGAAATGTAAAAGCCACTTTGAAAAAAGTAGAAGGATTTACAGATTTTAGCTCAGTAGAAGAAGAACAAAGTGGACATTATTTTCCATTTTCTCTAACTGTAACAGGTTCTAAAATGACATTTAAGAAAAATGGTTCTGAAACTAAAAAAAATATTGCTTTTGATAAAGATATAATTTTCAGGACAGAAAAAACAGACACTTGGGAAGTTTTAGTAGATGGAGCAAGTGTTGTTAAATTAAATTTTGCAAATGCAACATTTGCAGAATAGGAGGATAGGTATGTTACAATATGTTACTGAAAATGAATATAGAAATATTCTACAAGCAAAAGACATACCAGATGATTTTAATAATTTAAGTATAGAAGCAAGTAATTATATTAATCACAAAACTTTTGGAAGAGTTGATAAAGACGATGTTCCAGAGCAAGTAAAATATGTTACTTGCTTAATTATTGATTTATTAAATGAAGAAAATACAAAATTATCCGATATAGGAAATCTAAAATCACAAAACATTGAAGGTTGGAGTGAAAGTTATTCTACACCAGAAGAAATCAAAACTGATTACGAAGATAAGAAGCAGAAAGTATTAAATCAGTATCTTTGGAACGTTATTGGAATAGATGGCAATCCTTTATTGTACTGTGGGGTGTGCTAAATGAATAATAGATTTTTTATACATCAAATAACAGTTTATCATACAGAAGATGATGAAAACTTTACAATACAACATTATAATAAAGTTTATTTTAGACACAACAAAAAAATTAATGTAATTGATAAAGGACTTCAAGAAGGGAGTACAGGATCTATTACAATACCAACTACAGACAAGCTAGATATTTCTACTGATGACTATGTAGTAGAAGGAATTATAGAAGATAAGTTCGACTTATCTGCATTGCAACAAAAATATCAAGTTTTTAAAGTAGTAAGTGTTGACGATAATCGAAAGGGAAATTTGCAACATTATAAAATAGGAGTAAGCGAATAATGGCTAAATCTAGTGGATTTAAATTAAAATTAAATTCCGTTGGAAAGATATTAAAAGACCATGGATTAGATGAAAATGGTAAAGCAATAGCTTTTTTAAGAGATGATTGTAAAAGATTAATGGCACCTTTTGTCCCAGGAGGAGCGGGAGGTACTCTATCAAAACAAACGACTAATCCAAATAATCATTCCATAAAATATACAAGTTCTTATGCTCAATATCAATATTATAGAAAAATGTATATAAGTCCCAAACTAGGAGTTTCTGGAATCCCATTAAAAAATGATAGATGGTGGTCTCCTAAAGGAGAAAAAAAGATTCCAACGAATAAAAATCTCAAATACCATACTTCAGGAACTGGAGACCATTGGGATAAAAGAATGTTGCAGAAACGTAAAGATGATTTAGTTAAAGATTTAGAAAACTATATAAAAACAGGAGGCTAAAAATGGTAGAAAAAGCAAAGATGGTTTTAATAAGAGAATTTATTAAAACCTGTCCTTTATTAGAAAAAGGCAAGGTTAACGTTGATTATATAAAAGATGAACCACAAAGTTATTCTATAGATGAAACTCCATCTACAACAGAATTACAACCTTATATTGGTGGAGGAGGAAAGTACCAAATACTTTTTGATTTTTCTATTCAAGCCAATTTTAGTGCTCTAGAAAATATAAAAAATTCTAAATTTTGTGATGATTTTTTTGATTGGATAAAAGAACAAAATGATAAAAATATTTTACCTAAAATAGAAGGTGTCTGTTGGATTAAATGCTTAGGTAGAGGAACTATAGAGCAGACAACAGATAAAACAGCAATATATGTAATACCAATGCAGTTGGTATATGAAGAAGACTTTTAAAAGTCTTCTATTTTTTTATATAAGGAGGAAAAAATAGATGGAAAAATTAGTAACAAGAAATAGAAAAGTTGCTTTTATGGATGTATCTACAACATCTATAGCTTATTTCTTAAGAATGACTAAATTTACTGAAATTTCAAAATCTAAAAATCCTACTGAGTATTCTCGTACTTATGTAGATGAAGATGGAGAAGTAACAGATGTAACAGGTTATTCAGAAGAGATAAGTTATAACTTCGATTTACACGAAGGTAATTTAGTACATCAAAAACTTGTTGATATAACAGATAATGAAAAAGTAGGAGCAGATGCATTAGTAAATATCTTACAAGTGGATTTTACTAAACCTATTGGTGGAGGATATGAAGCTCGTTTAAGAACATATTCTGTAGTACCAGATAGTGAAGGAGACTCTACAGATGCTTATACATATGCAGGAAGTTTTAAAAAGAATGGTAATACCACTATTGGTGTTGCAACAATGAATAGTGATAATACAGTTGCAACATTTGTTCCTAATCAAGAAGTTGAAGATTATCCAGTAACATTTTTAGTAAAAGATAATAGTGATAATTTAATAGAGGGAGCTAAAATTACTATAGAAGGTACATCTTATTTAACTGACGCAACAGGAATTGTTTCAGTATGGTTAGATGTTAAAGCATATAACAATATTACAGTAGAAAAAGAAGGTTATACAACACAAAGTACTGTATCTGTTACAGTGGCAGATAAAGCAATATTAAAAGAAATAGAGTTAGTAGAGGCTTAGAAATAAGCCTCTTAAATAAATAATTTGGAGGAAATATGAAAATATTAGATAAAGAATATGATATAGATTTTTATGATGCTGACATAATGGAAAAAATAGAAAATGGAATGGATAAAGTAAGCAAAGTTGTAAATCAAAATAGTAAAATAAAAGAACAAAAAACTAGTACTGTTATAAGAGAAGTCTGCAATGTAATTTTTAATTTCTTTGATAGTGTTTTAGGGGAAGGAGCTTCAAAAGATATTTTCGGAAATAAAACAAGTTTAAAATTGTGTATAAAAGCATATGAAGATATTATAAATGAAAAGAAAAAACAAGATACAGAGCTTGAAAATATTTCTAAAAAATATAGTGTTAATAGAGCAACAAGGAGATCTAAAAAATAATGAATATTTTAGTTGACGAATTAGAGAATATAGTAAAAGAAAAAATAGGTAATATAAAAATAAATACAGATTTTAGGATTTCGATATTATTTGAATTACTTATGCAGGATAATACTGTATCTAAAAAGCAGAAAATTATGCAGGCATTTCAATTATATTATCCAAATTTTCTTAATATCAAAAATATTGATAAAGCAGTTAAGGATATGCTTTGGTTTTATAGGTGTGGAAAAGAATTAGCTAATTCAAAAAGTAACACAACAGGAAATAAAAGGCAAATTTATAATTATGAATTTGATGCGGAATATATTTATTCCGCTTTTATGCAACAATATGGAATAGATTTACAAGATATAGAATATCTACACTGGTGGAAATTTAAAGCATTATTTAATGGTTTATCTGAAGATACTCAATTCGTTAAAATAATGGGATATAGAGCAATAGATTTGAATAAAATAAAAGATAAAAAAGAAAAAAATAGATATAAAAAATTACAAGAATTGTATAGATTACCTGATATGAGAACAGAAGAAGAAAAAGAATACGATTTTGGAGAAGCTTTTTCATAGAAAAATGTTGCAAATTGTAAAATATTGGTATATACTCCTTAATATAAAAGGAGGGATATGAAAATGGCTAGTCATACGGACGATGAAAAGAAACCAATTTATAAGAAATGGTGGTTTTGGTTAATAGTTGTAATTATTGTTATTGCAATAATAGGAGGTTCTCAAACAAGTACAAATAATACACAAACTTCTGCTCCATCAGAGGCTACAAGTAATACACAATCAACTACAGAAGATTCGTCTACAAAAAATGTAAAAGTTACTTTAGAACAATATAATCAAATAAAAGATGGAATGACATATGATGAAGTAGTTGAAATATTTGGAGGAAAAGAATCAACATCTTCTGAAAGTGAAGTTGCAGGAATAAAAAGTGAAATCAAAACTTGGAATGGAAATGGAACATTCTCTGTAGCAACAATTGGATTTACAAACGGAGAAGTTTCTTCTAAATCTCAAACAGGATTAGAATAAGAAGAAAAGAGGATAAAATGAAAAAATGGTATTTTTGTCCTTTTTGCAATAAAAAAATAGTAAAATACAGTAAAGACGCTGAATGTAAAGGCGTCTTTTTATTATGCAAAAAATGTGGCAAACAAGTAGAAATAAAAATTAATAAAAAATAGTCTTTAAATTGAGCCAACGAGCCTGACTAGAAAGGATAGATAAAGATGGCAGATGGCTCAGTTATTATAGATACACTTCTTGATACAAAAGAATTTGAAAGCCAAATGGGAAAGCTAAAAGGCATAACTGACAGTGCAATGAAGCCAGTTTTAACATCAATTGGAGCTGTAACTGCTGCGGTTACTGGAGTAAGTGCGAGTGCTGTAAAGTTTGGAAATGAATACGAAAAAGCATCAAACAAAATGATGGTTGCTACTGGTGCTAATATGTATGAAATAGAAAATCTTAATAATGTTCTAAAGAATGTATATGCAGATAATTTTGGCGAAGATATGAACGATGTAGCAGATGCCATTACGAATGTAACACAACAAATAAAAGGATTAAATGATGCTGATTTACAAACGGTTACAGAATATGCTTTAGGTCTTAGAGATGCATTTGGATATGATGTAAGTGAAAGTGTTAGAAGTGCAAAAGCATTAATGGATAACTTTGGTATTAGTGCACAACAAGCATATAGTTTAATAGCACAAGGTGCACAACAAGGGCTAGACTATTCTGGAGAATTATTAGATAACATAGATGAATATTCAGTTCAATTTGGAAAATTAGGTCTATCTGCAGAAGATATGTTTAATATCTTTGAAAGTGGAGCAAATGCTGGTGCATTTAATCTTGATAAAATAGGTGATGCAGTAAAAGAATTTAGTATTAGGGCTATAGATGGTTCTAATACTACTATAGATGGCTTTACAAGATTAGGCTTAAACGCAGATGAAATGGCAGAAAAATTTGCAAACGGTGGAGATGTTGCAAAGAATGCATTTTATGAGGTTATACAACGTATAGCTGAAATGGATGATTCTGTTGAACAAAGCACAGTGGGCGTCGATTTGTTTGGAACTATGTGGGAAGACTTAGGTCCAAACGTAGTTACACAACTAGGAAGTATTCAAGGAGCATTCGATCAGACTTATGATACTATGGAAGACATTAATGCACTACAATATAATGATTTAAGCAGTGCATTACAAGGAATTGGTAGAGAAATACAAACTAATTTATTATTGCCGATAAGTGATAAATTATTACCTATTTTTAATGATTTAGCTAATAAATTAAGTGATGCTTTTGCTAGTGGCGAATTACAAAGTTCAATAGATAAAATTTCAGATGCAATAGGAGGCTTAGTATCTGGAATAGCCGGTTTTGTAGAAAATTGGTTACCTACGATAATAGATTTAATAAGTTGGATAATATCTAATGCACCAACAATAATTAGCTTACTCGGAGGAATTGCGGTAGGAATGAAGGTATTCCAAATAGGAAGCAGTATAGCAACGTTTGTTTCTGGTTTTAAATCAGCAATGACAGCAGTACAAGGAGTTAGTGGAGCATTTAAAGCATTTAATTCTGTATTAAAAGCCAATCCAATTATTATGGTTGTAAGTATTATAGCAGGATTAGTAACAGCACTAGTAACATTGTGGAATACAAATGAAGGATTTAGAAATTCAGTAATTTCAGCTTGGAATGCTATTAAGGGTGCATTTGAAACGGTAATAAATGCAATAGTTGGTTTCTTTACAGAAACTATACCGAATGCTTGGAATAGTTTTATTACCGGAATACAAAATCTAGGACAGACTATATGGAATACCTTAGTTAATGCTTGGAACTCTATTGTTGCATTTTTTACAGAGACAATTCCTGCTTGGATACAGAGTATTATTACTTGGTTCCAACAACTACCATACAACATTGGCTTATTAATTGGACAAATATTAGGACATATAATTCAATTTGGTGTAAATGCTTGGAATTGGGTTACAACTGAATTGCCTAATATAATAAGTAATATTATAAATTGGTTTGCACAATTACCAGGAAATATATGGAACTGGTTAGTTAATGTTGTAAGCAACATTGGACAATGGGGAGTTGATATGTGGAACAAAGCAACAACTGCCGTTTCAAATATGATAAATGCAGTTGTTAATTGGTTCCAACAATTGCCAGGTAGAATATGGACATGGCTAGTAAATACAGTAAATAATATTAAGCAATGGGGCAGTGATATGGTAGACAAAGGAAAAACTGCAGCATTAGACTTAGTTAACAATATTGTAGATACGATAAAGAATTTGCCAAGTAAGATGCTAGAAATAGGTAAAAACATAGTACAAGGAATCTGGGATGGTATTACTGGTATGGTTAATTGGCTTAAAGATAAAATTTCTGGATTCTTAGGTGGAATTGTAGATGGTGTTAAAGGTGTTTTAGGAATACATTCTCCTTCTAAAGTGTTTAACAAAGAAGTTGGACGCTTTATGGCTATGGGTATTGGAGAAGGTTTTGAAGATAATTTAGGAAAAGTGTATAGACAAATGCAATCTGCAGTAGATTTTGAAACACAAAAACTAAGTGCTAATTTAAGTACAACAGCAACTAATAATAAATTATTTACAGCTAATATATTAATGAAACCTAGTGATATTTATCTAGATAGTACAAAAGTAGGTAGAGCAGTAACACCTGCTGTAACTAAAACTTTAAGAGGGGCAGGTGCTTATTAATGTATATTAAATGGAATAATAAAAAATATAAATTAATAGGTTCTGTTGATATGACACA
>ENA-UOJO01001415-UOJO01001415.1-human-gut-metagenome-genome-assembly--contig:-P57-NODE-1415-length-30702-cov-80.725911_pt1 | contig 30702 bp, 21 predicted proteins | sample MGYA00242351_ERZ723898 | MGnify/ENA metagenome assembly ERZ723898 | reverse complement strand
AACGCTGGTTGTGTGCAAAAAATGCCATGTTGCAATCCACAACCAGTGAGTAACTACTGACCGAACGATAACAGAGCCGGATACATTGAGAGATGTAAGTCCGGTTCCTGGAGAGGGTGGTGCAAACCTACCATAGTAATATGGCAAGGCGGTGCCTCCCTACTCCACTTCAACACCGGCGAGAGCCGTGGACGGGAGGTGTCCTACAGCCTGAACTATCAGAAGCTGGGCAAAGACCTTGCCACGATAGACGAGCTGGCGGTGCTGGACGGCGGCAAGTGCATCTTGCAGCTTCGGGGCGTGCGCCCCTTCCTCTCGGATAAGTACGACATCACCCGTCACCCCAATTATAAGTATCTGTCGGACGCGAACCCAAGGAATGCCTTCGATATCGAGAAATACCTCTCCACAAGGCTGGTGCCGAAAGCGGATGAGGTCTACGAGGTGTTCGACGCGGGCCGCGTCTGAGCGTACAAGCCCGCCGCCCTCATGCGGCGGCTTTTCATATAGATACGGATGAGAAAAGACGCTTCCTCGCTTGCAGGGTCGGAACGAATCCACGAACGAAAATTTGAAAGGAGAAGCCGGAATCGGGGCTGCATCGCAGCTTTCGCTCCGGCTCCTGCTGTATCCGCGAGATTTCAACACAACCAACACCCAATGATTCCGGCAACACAAATATGGAATTTTTCAACTCTGCTGTCGGCGTTCTTCAAACTTTGGTTATTGCCCTTGGCGCAGGTCTCGGCATTTGGGGAGCCATTAACCTGCTGGAAGGCTACGGAAACGATAACCCCGGCGCAAAGTCCCAGGGCATGAAGCAGCTCATGGCAGGCGGCGGCGTGGCGCTCATCGGCGTCATTCTCGTACCCCTGCTCTCCGGCCTGTTCGGTTAATCGCCCGCACGAATCCTTCGCGGCGTCCGCCCCTCGGGGCGGGCGCTGCGGGAAAGGAGGGTAAAGCCCATTGGATTTGATATGGCAGAAATTCACCGAATGGCTGAAGGAACTGCTGGTCAGCGGCATCATGGACAACGTGAACGGACTGTTTGACAACGTGAACAGCCGCGTGGCGGGCATCGCCGGACAGGTGGGCGCAACGCCCCAGGGCTGGAACAGCGGCGTCTACGGCATGATCCGAACGCTGTCGGACAATGTGATTTTGCCCATCGCGGGCGTGATCCTCGCATTTGTCATGACGCTGGAGCTGATTCAGCTCATTACGGAAAAGAACAACATGCACGACGTGGACACCTGGATGTTCTTCAAATGGATATTCAAGACCGCCTGCGCCGTGCTCATCGTCACCAACACATGGAACATCGTCATGGGCGTGTTCGAGGCGGCTCAGAGCGTTGTCAACAGCGCGTCGGGCATTATCATATCGGACACGTCCCTGACGTTCAACGAGCATATCGCGGGATTTGAAGCTGCGCTTGCGGAAATGGAGGTCTGGTCGCTGCTGGGGCTGTGGCTGGAGTCCGTGGTCGTGCATCTTTCCATGTGGGCGCTGACCATCTGCATTTTCATCATCTGCTACGGCAGAATGATCGAAATCTACTGCGTGACCTCCATCGCGCCCATCCCCATGGCGACCATGGCCAACCGGGAATGGGGGCAGATGGGCCAGAATTACCTCAGAAGCCTGCTGGCGCTGGGGTTTCAGGGCTTCCTCATCATCGTCTGCGTGGCGATCTACGCGGTGCTGATCCAGAACATCGTGGTGGAGAGCAGCGTCTCGGCAGCCATATGGACGTGCATGGGGTACACGGTGCTGCTGTGCTTCACGCTGTTTAAGACAAGCTCCCTTGCCAGGAGCCTGTTCCACGCCCACTGACGGAGGTGATGAAATTTGGCATACGTTCCCGTACCCAAGGACTTGAACGCGGTGAAAACCAAGGTCATGTTCAATTTAACAAAACGGCAGATTCTGTGCTTCGGCGGCGGCGCGCTCATCGGCGTACCGCTTTTCTTTCTGCTCAAGGGGCATATCGGCAGCAGCGCGGCGGCTCTTTGCATGATGCTGGTCATGCTGCCCTTCTTCCTGCTGGCTATGTACGAAAAGAACGGTCAGCCGCCGGAGAAGCTCATCCGCAACATCGTGCAGGTGTGCTTCCTGCGCCCCAAGCAGCGCCCGTACAGGACGAACAATTTCTACGACCTGCTGAACCGGCAGGATATTTTGGATAAGGAGGTCTACGCGATTGTCCACAAACAAAACCCCCGCAAGAAAGCTCACACGAGCCGAGCGAAAGCAGATCGACGCGGCGATTGCAAGAGCAAAGCGTCAGGATAAACGAAAGAAGTCCGCCCAGGACAGCATCCCCTTTCAGCGGATGTACCCCGACGGCGTGTGCCGCGTGACGGACAGCTACTACACGAAAACCGTGCAGTTTCAGGATATCAACTACCAACTCAACCAGAACGAGGACAAGACCGCCATTTTCGACGGCTGGTGCGACTTCCTCAACTATTTTGATTCCTCCATCCGCTTCCAGCTCTCCTTCATCAACCTCTCCGCCACGCGGGACACCTACGCCCGGCGCATCGCCATCCCCTTGCAGGGCGACTGCTTCGACAAGCTCCGCACCGAGTACACCGGGATGCTGCAAAGCCAGCTTGCCAGAGGCAACAACGGGCTTATTAAGACCAAGTACCTGACCTTCGGCGTGGAGGCGGACAGCCTGAAGGCGGCAAAGCCCCGATTGGAGCGCATCGAGACGGATATCCTCAACAACTTCCGCCGTCTGGGCGTGCAGGCGGAAGCCCTGAACGGAATGGAGCGCCTGCGCCTGCTGCACGGGATGCTCCACATGGACGAGCCGCAGCCCTTCCGCTTTTCGTGGGACTGGCTGGCTCCCTCCGGGCTGTCGGTGAAGGACTTCATCGCGCCCAGCGCCTTCGAGTTCAAGACCGGCAGCAGCTTCGGCGTGGGCAGCAAGACCGGCTGCGTATCCTTCTTACAGATTTTAGCGCCGGAGCTCAACGACCGGATGCTGGCGGACTTCCTGGATATGGAAAGCTCCCTTATCGTCAGTATGCACGTCCAGTCCGTGGATCAGGTGAAGGCCATTAAGACCATCAAGCGCAAGATCACCGATTTGCAGAAGATGACCATTGAGGAGCAGAAAAAGGCGGTGCGCTCCGGCTATGATATGGATATTATTCCCTCCGACCTTGCCACCTACGGCACGGAGGCGAAAAAGCTCTTGCAGGAGCTGCAAAGCCGCAACGAGCGTATGTTCCTTTTGACCTTCCTTGTGGTGAACGTGGCGGACAACAGGCAGCGCCTCGGCAACAACGTCTTTCAGGCGGGCTCCATCGCCCAGAAGTACAACTGCCAGCTCACGCGGCTGGACTTCCAGCAGGAGGAGGGCTTCATGTCCGCGCTTCCGCTGGGGTATAACCAGATTGAAATCCAGCGGGGGCTGACCACCTCCAGCGTGGCGATTTTTGTGCCGTTTACCACCCAGGAGCTGTTTCAGGACGGCAAGGAAGCCCTGTACTGCGGGCTGAACGCCCTTTCCAACAACCTCATCATGGTAGACAGAAAGCTGCTGAAAAACCCCAACGGCCTGATCTTAGGCACGCCCGGAAGCGGCAAGTCCTTCTCCGCCAAGCGTGAGATCGCCAACGTGTTCCTCGTCACAAACGACGACATCATCATCTGCGACCCGGAGGCGGAGTACGGCCCGCTGGTGGAGCACCTGCACGGGCAGGTGGTGAAGATCTCGCCCACCTCCACCGACTACCTGAACCCTATGGATTTGAACCTGAATTACAGCGACGATGAAAACCCGCTGAGCCTGAAATCCGACTTCATCCTCTCCCTGTGCGAGCTGATCGTGGGCGGCAAGGACGGCCTCATGCCGGTGGAAAAGACCATCATCGACCGCTGTGTGCGCTCTGTTTACCGGGAGTACCTGAGCGACCCCCGCCCGGAGAAGATGCCGATTTTGGAGGACTTGTACAACGAGCTTCGCAGGCAGGATGAAAAGGAAGCGCAATATATCGCCACGGCGCTGGAAATCTACGTCACCGGCTCACTCAACGTGTTCAACCACCGCAGCAACGTGAATATCGAAAACCGCGTGGTCAGCTTCGATATCAAGGAGCTGGGCAAGCAGCTCAAAAAGATCGGGATGCTGGTGGTGCAGGACGCGGTGTGGAACCGCGTCACGATCAACCGTGAACAGCGCAAGTCCACCCGCTACTATATCGACGAGATGCACCTTCTTTTGAAGGAGGAGCAGACCGCCGCCTATACGGTGGAGATATGGAAGCGATTCCGCAAGTGGGGCGGCGTTCCCACGGGCATCACGCAGAACGTCAAAGTGCGCCCAGATAGGGCGCTGTGCAAAGCAGTCTAAGGTACTGCTGCACACGGCAGTGTGCGAAACAATCTGCCTTACCGACTAAGGAGAAATCCTTTACGGGAACAGCGCATGGCAGAAAAAGGAATAGTCACCAAAGGACTTAGGTGCGACTGTTTTCTAATGTTAAGAAGATATGAGGATAAGATTGGGTTTATCGAATGTAAGGTTCCAGTTCCTGTTTTTTGCAGGTGTGGGAAAAGTCCTGAAACCCATGTCATAACGCTGTCACGTCATCTTTCACGGCGGGACAACTGCCAACACGTTATGAAACAGGCGTGAGAACACGTCACAACGAACCGAAAGCATATCCGACAATCTTCACTAACCTATGCACAGTGCTAACTGGGGATTGCCTAAGTCTGGCTCATTTGCCGGATATGGTAACGGAGGCTCCATAGTAGTCCGAGAGGGATAACGACCCTTACATGGCGAAGGGAGCCAGTTAGTAACATCTAAAATGTAAGAATGAAAGGGAGGAGAAACCTCAATGAAACCAACATCTGAAATTTTAGAGCGTATTGAAAAGTGTTCCAGCGAACACAAAGACGGCGTATTCACAAGACTTTACAGATACTTACTTCGTGAAGATATTTACTACGCCGCCTATCAGAAACTTTATGCAAACAAAGGTGCAACAACACAGGGTATCGACAACGATACCGCAGACGGTTTCAGTGACTTCTATGTAAAAGAGTTAATCCAGTCACTAAAGGACGGAACCTACAAGGCCAATCCTGTAAGGCGTGAGTATATTCCAAAGAAAAACGGAAAGCTCCGTCCGCTGGGTATCCCGTCTTTCCGTGACAAGCTCCTGCAAGAAGTTGTCAGAATGATTTTAGAAGCTATCTATGAACCTGTCTTTGACAGCCACTCCCACGGTTTCAGACCGGGTAAAAGCTGTCATACCGCACTCCGTCAGATTTCTTCTGACTTCACAGGCGTGGTCTGGTTTATCGAGGGCGATATACAAGGTTGTTTTGATAACATCAATCACGAAAAATTGATTGAGATTTTGAGCAGGAAAATCAAGGACAGTCGTTTTCTGAACATCATTCGCCAGTTTTTGAAAGCTGGGTATATCGAGAATTGGAAATACAACGCCACTTACAGCGGTTCCCCGCAGGGTGGTATCTGTTCTCCAATACTTGCAAATATCTATCTGAATGAGCTGGACAAGAAGTTTCGGGAAATCGCAGAACGCTTTGATAAGCCGAGGTCTGCATATCAGACACCGGAATATCATGCGGCAAGCAAAGAATTAAAAAGACTGTCTTATTGGATTGACCATACCGCTGATGAAGCGGCAAGACAAGAACTGATTGACCAGCATAGGGCACAGAAGGAAGCTATGAGAAATCTGCCCTGCAAACCTGCCGACAACAAGAAGTTCACCTTTGTCCGTTATGCGGACGATTGGCTGGCAGGTGTGTGCGGCACAAAAGCGGAATGTGAGGACTTGAAAGCCGAAATCGCTGAATTTCTAAGCACAGAGCTGAAATTAACTCTAAGCGAGGAAAAGACGCTGATAACGCACAGCTCCGAAAAAGTCCGTTTCATTGGATATGATATTTGCGTCCGCAGAAATCAGGAAGTCAAAGGTCACAGAATGAAAAACGGAACGTGGAGAAAATCCCGTACCCTGCACATGAAAGTTGCCCTGTCTGTTCCCCATACGGAAAAGATTGAGAAATTCATGTTTGCAAAGAAAGTCATTCGCCAAAAGGAAAACGGGGAGTTTCAGCCGATACACCGAGCCGGACTTCTCAACCTTGCGGATTATGAGATTGTGGAACAGTACAATGCCGAAGCAAGAGGATTATGCAACTATTACAATCTGGCTTGTGATTATCACACGCTGGACTACTTCTGCTATCTTATGGAGTACAGTTGCTTAAAGACGATTGCTAATAAGCACAAAACCAGTATCCGCAAAATCATTCGCCAGTATAAAGACGGGAAAACATGGTCTGTCCCTTATGAAACTAAAGCAGGAACAAAACGTGTTCGCCCTGTTAAAATCGCAGATTGTAAGCGTGGCGAAGCGAGTGACATCATTTATCAGAGAAAGAAATTCAGCTGGAAAACCACTATTAGACAACGGCTCAATGCCAGAGTTTGTGAACTATGTGGGTGTAAAGAAGCCGATTTGTATGAGGTTCACGTTATACGGAACTTAAACGAATTGGGTAATTCTGATTGGGAAACCGTGATGAAAAAGAAGCGGCGGAAAACGCTTGTTGTTTGTAGCAAGTGCCATGAAAGAATACACAGACACTAATCAATACGTTAATTACTAATGGGGAGCCGGATACTTCGAGAGGAGTAAGTCCGGTTCCGAGGGAGGGTGTAGGAAACCTACCGCCAACGGCGGCAAGGCGCCTTTACCCTACCCTACGACCTGCTATCCTCCCGCGAGGTGGAGAACATCTTTGAAAACTCCGACTATGTGTATATGCTCAACCAGGCTTCCGGCGACCGGCAAATTTTAGCAAAGCAGCTCAACATCTCGCCGCACCAGCTCTCGTATGTGACCCAATCCGCCGAGGGCGAGGGGCTTTTGTTCTACGGCAGCGTGATCCTGCCCTTCGTAGACCGCTTCCCCAAGGATACGGAGCTGTATAAAATCATCACGACAAAATTGTCCGACCTCTCCGAACAAACCGGGGAGGAAGCGAAGGACGCAATTACAGAGTAAGGAAGGAGAAAAGACTATGGATAACCACCTTATGATTTTTGAAAGCGCAGATTTTGGTCGGGTGCGTTCCGTGCTGAAAGACGGAGCTCCTTGGTTTGTTGCGGTTGATGTGTGCAAAGCTCTCGGATTGAACCAGGTTACGCGTGCAATGTCCAGATTGGACTCGGATGAAGGTGGGTTACTTGAAGTACCCCACCCCCAGAACGCCGATAAGACGATTGAAATAAATGCTGTAAGTGAAGCCGGACTCTATCATTTAATCCTTTGTTCCAAAAAGCCGGAAGCGAGAGCCTTCAAGCGCTGGATTACCCATGAGGTCATTCCCTCCATCCGCAAGCACGGCGCGTATATGACGGACAATCTGTTGGATGCGCTGGAGGCGCACCCCGAGGCCGTGCCGGAGTACCTGAACCGCCTGCGCAGCGAAAACGCCCGAAACCGGGAGCTGAACCGCCGTCTCCGTCTTGCCCTACCCAAGGCGGAGTATTACGACGCCTTTGTTGACCCTGCGGACTGCACCAATATCCGCACCACCGCCAAGGAGCTGGGCGTTCCCGAAAAGCAGTTTACCCGGTATCTGGAGGAAAAGAAGTATCTGTTCCGGGACAAGAACCGCAAGCTCTTTCCCCGTGCGGTCAAAAAGAGCGCCGGTCTGTTTCTGGTGAAGGACTTCTACACCGAGCGTGGCAAGCTGGGACACTATACCCTAATCACCCCGGCGGGCAAGCGGCATTTTCTGGAGAGAACGGATGAAATTCTGTTTGAATAACGCTTTTAACCCATCAGCAGTCCCATCAGGAGGTGATGAATATGGCAAAACGCTCGCCAAGGCTGATTTTCACCGAGGAAGAACGCGCCCTGCCGGAGCTGGAGCGCGTCGTCCGCAAGGCGGACAGGGCGGCGGTTAAGCTGGAAAAGGCCGAAGCGAAAATTCCCAAGAAAACCGTTAAGGTCAAAAAGCGCGTTGTGGACAGTGAGAGCGGCAAGGTCACGACGCGCCTTTTCTTTGAGGAGGCGGACAAAAAGCGTCCGCCCTCCAAGCTGGCGCACGCCGCAAGGAAAACGCCGCTGGATACCGTCCGCAGCGCAGTTCACCGCAAGCTCCGGGAGGAGGGCGATGACAACCCCGGCACGGAGGCGGCGAACACCCTGACCGAGACGGCGGAGCGCACCTGGCGCATTGCGGAATCGGCGCACCGCTCCCATGCGGAAAAGCCCTACCGCAAAGCGGACAAGGCGGAAGCCGCCGCAGACAAAGCCAATCTCAAGGCGCTGAACAAACAGTACGAGCAGGAATACGGCAGGGCTTCCAACCCCTATTCCCGCTGGCAGCAGAAGCAGGCCATTAAAAAGGAATACGCCGCCGCAAAAGCGGGGAACGGCGCGAGGAATACCGTCAAAGCGTCCGAGACCACCGCGAAGGCGGCAAAGCGCGCCGCCGAGGGGAGCAAAAAGGCCGGCAGCTTTTTTGTCCGGCACAAGAAGGGCTTCCTCATCGCGGGCGGTATCGCCGCCGCGATACTGCTGCTCATGACCTGCATTTCCTCCTGCTCCACGCTGTTTCAGGGCGGGGTGTCCGGCATTGCGGCCTCCACCTATCCGCTGGAGGATGCGGATATGCTGGCAGCGGAAGCCGCCTACTGCGCCATGGAGGACGAGCTGCGGGAATACCTGAACAGCTACGAAAGCACCCACGATTACGACGAGTACCACTTCGACCTGGACGAGATCGAGCACGACCCCTATGTGCTCATTTCCATGATTACCGCCCTCAAGGGCGGAGAATGGACGATTGACGAAATAGGCGGGATTCTGGAGACGCTGTTTGAAAAGCAGTATATCTTAACGGAAACCGTCACCACAGAAACCAGATATCGCACCGAAACGCATATCGGCTATTACACCGACGAAAACGGCAATCTGCAAAGCTACGAGTACGAGGCGGAGGTTCCCTACACCTGGTATATCTGCCATGTGGAGTTGGAAAATTTCAACCTCTCCCATGTGCCGGTGCATATCATGTCCCACGATCAGCTCTCCATGTACGCCGTGTATATGAGCGTGCTGGGCAACCGCCCCGACCTGTTCCCCGATTCCCCGTATGTGAACCGGTACTACCACACCCAGTATGAGAAGTACGAGATACCCCCGGAAGCGCTGGCGGATGAACAGTTCGCCGCAGTTATAAAGGAAGCAGAGAAGTATCTGGGCTACCCCTATATCTGGGGCGGCAGCACGCCCGCCACCTCCTTCGACTGCTCCGGCTTCGTTTCGTATGTCTACAACAACTGCGGCCTGCACTGGAGCTTCGGCAGGCTGGGCGCGGAGGGGCTGCGGGGCATGTGCGCCTATGTCTCCCCGGAAAGCGCCCGTCCCGGCGACCTGATCTTTTTTGAAAAGACCTACGACACCGCAGGCGCGTCCCATGTGGGCATCTATGTGGGCAATAACAGGATGCTCCACTGCGGCGACCCCATTCACTACGCTTCCATCGACACGAGCTACTGGCGAAGCCATTTTCTCCAGTTTGGCAGATTGCCTTAACAACAACCATATCAACGCAAAAAGGAGGATGTTATGAACCCGCGACTTGAAAAGCTGCGTCAGGAGCGCGAGAAGCTGGCGGAAAAGCTCACATCGCTGACCGCACGGCTAAAAGCCCTGGACGAGCAGATTCTGAAGCTGGAAAACACGGATATTGTGGGCATTGTCCGCGAGAACGGGCTGACCATCGAGCAGCTGGCGGCGCTGATGGCGATGCTGGAAAAGCGTCCCACGGCGGCGCTGCCCGACGAATACAGAAAAACGGAGGAATTTGTGGATGAAGAATAAATGGAGATTTTTTGCCGTGACACTGGCCGTCGTGCTCTGCATGACGGCCTTTTCCGTTACGGCCTATGCAGGCGGCGGCGATATGGATGAGCCGACCGATACCATGCAGCCGGAGGATGCAGAGATCTGCGTACAGGGCTGTGAGTTGACCGACATCGAACAGACCCTGACGGTGATTGTGACCGAGAACGCGGACGGAAGCCATACCGTGACCATCGGGGATCGGAGCTGGACGCTTCCCGCCAAACGGGAGCAGGCCGGAAAGGTGGTCAACGTCCGCACCTATTTGAACCTGCGCACCGGCCCCGGCACGGATTACACTGTGATTGGGCGTCTGCTCAACGGCGCGGAGGTGAAGGTGCTGGAGGAAAGCAACGGCTGGTACAAGGTGGTCGTGCCGGAGCAGACAGGCTATGTATACGGCAAATACCTTGACGTCATGAACGCGCCGACAGAAAACAGCGGAAACGATACGGATATGGCGGGACTGCCGGAGCTGCTGCTGCAATATTACGCCGCTGCCGGAGGTTCCGCGCCCTTGACCCCGGACGGCAACCTGACTCTCATGGACGACATCGGCTCCGCTTTCGGCGCAGGCAAGCAGTTCATCACCGTGACGACCAAGGGCGGCAATACCTTTTATCTCATCATCGACCGGGATGATAAGGGCAATGAGAACGTCCATTTCCTGAATCTTGTGGACGAGGCCGACCTGCTGGCGCTGACCAAGGACGGCGAGAGCATCGTCCCCGCCTGCTCCTGCACGGACAAATGCGCTGTGGGCAAAATCAACACGGGCTGCAAGGTGTGCAGAACCAATATGAGCGAGTGCGCGGGTAAGGAAGTTACGGAACCCACGCAACAGCCCGCCGAGCCTGCGGAGACCGCGCCCGAAAAGAGTACCGGCGGCGCGGGGCTCATAGTGGTCGTCCTCCTGCTCCTGCTGGGCGGCGGCGGTGCGCTGTACTGGTTCAAGCTCCGCAAGCCCAAGGCCGACACCCGTGGGTCAGACGACCTGGACGATTACGACTACGGCGAGGACGAGGAAGAAGAGGATTACGAGTTTGAAGATGAAAACACTGCTGACAGTGAGGAGGACAAAAACCAATGATGAATACGACCTGTTACCGGCTTGTTGTGTGTGAAAAGCCCTCCGTGGCAAGGAGCATTGCCGCCGTTCTTGGCGCAGGCAGGCGCGAGGACGGTTTTCTTTCGGGCGGCGGCTATCTCGTCTCCTGGTGCTTCGGGCATCTTGCGGAGCTTTCGGACGCGGACGCTTACGATGAAAAGTACGGCAAATGGCGAAGGGAGGACTTGCCCATCCTGCCGGAAAGCTGGCAGTACACCGTGGCGCGGGACAAGCAGAAGCAGATGAACACCCTGCGCGCCCTCATGCACAGGGAGGATGTGTATGAAGTGGTCAACGCCTGCGACGCCGGGCGCGAGGGCGAGCTGATCTTCCGCACGGCGTATAATCTCAACAACTGCCGCAAGCGCGTAAAGCGGCTCTGGATTTCCTCCATGGAGGATGCGGCGATCCTTCAGGGCTTTGACAATCTCCGCGACGGCGCGGAGTACGACAACCTCTACGCCTCCGCCCTCTGCCGCAGCAAGGCGGACTGGCTGGTGGGTATCAATGCCACCCGCCTGTTTTCCGTGATGTACCACCGCACCCTGAACGTGGGGCGCGTGGTATCGCCCACGCTTGCGCTGCTGGTGCAGCGGGAAGCGGAAATCAACGCCTTTCAGCCGGAGACCTTCTACACCGTCCATCTGGACTTTAACGGCTTCTCCGCCGCAGGCGGGCGCATGAAGGAGCAGGCTGAGGCGGAGCGGCTTGCCGGGGACTGCAACAGCAAAACCGCCGCTGTTACCTCCGTCGTGCAGACAAAAAAGACGGAGAAAGCCCCGGCGCTCTACGACCTTACCACCCTCCAGCGGGACGCGAACCGCTTGCTTGGGTACACGGCGCAGCAGTCGCTGGATTATCTGCAAAGCCTCTACGAAAAGAAGCTCTGCACCTATCCCCGCACCGACAGCCGCTATCTCACCGACGATATGGAGGGCGGCGTAAACGCGCTGGCGCTGTGCTGTGCCGGTATCTGCGGCACGGAGCCGCCCGCAGCCGTCTGTTCGGGGCAGGTGTGCAGCAGCAAAAATGTCAGCGACCACCACGCCGTCGTTCCCACCATGGCAGCGGGCGAAACGGACTTGGAAACCTTGCCCGCAGGCGAACGGGAGATCCTGCGCCTTGTTTCCCGTCAGGTGCTTATGGCGGTCAGCGCGCCCTTCGTCTATCTGGAGACCGAGGCAAGGCTGGACTGCGGCGGAAATGTCTTTGCCGCCAAGGGAAAAACAATTCTTCATATGGGTTGGAGGGCATACACGGAAAAGGGCAAGCAGGACAGCACCCTCCCGGAGCTTTCCGAGGGACAGTTGATTTCCGTTTCCTCCTGCGCGGTCAAAGAGGGCAGAACGACCCCGCCCAAACACTTCACTGAGGATACGCTTCTGTCGGCCATGGAGACGGCGGGCAAAGAGGATATGCCGGAAGATGCCGAGAGAAAGGGATTGGGAACTCCCGCGACCCGGGCGGCGGTCATTGAAAAGCTGGTGACCACGGGCTTTGCGGAGCGCAGAAAGGCGAAAAAATCTGTACGCCTCGTTCCCACCGAAGCGGGCGTGTCCCTCATTACCGTGCTGCCCGAACAGCTCCAGTCCCCGCTGCTCACCGCCGAATGGGAGCACCGCCTCAAGGAGATCGAGTTCGGCGAGCTGGGCGCGGACGAGTTCCTCGCCGGCATCTGCGATATGGTCGCAGCGCTGGTACGGGACGCTGCGCCTGTGGACGGCGCGGAGGTGCTGTTCCCCTCCGGCAGACCCGTTGTGGGCAAATGCCCCCGCTGCGGCGCAGAGGTCACGGAGAGCAAAAACGGCTATTTCTGCGAGAGACGGAGCTGCAAGTTCGGGCTGTGGCGGGACAACCGCTTCCTTGCCGCCAAGAAGATCAGCCTGACAAAGAAGATGGCTTCCTCGCTCCTGACGCAGGGACGCGCCTACGCCAGCGGTATCTACTCCGAGAAAACCGGCAAGACCTACGACGCATTCATCGTGCTGGAGGACGACGGCGCGCGTTCCTCCTATAAGCTGGACTTCACCAAGTGACCCTCACAGGCTCCCGCACGGGCGTTTCATTCCCCTGCGGGAGCCGCTGTTTTTACCATGACTCAAAGGAGGTATGCATGAAATGGCTGAAAAACAGACCAACAAGGAACGGCTCAAGGATATCACTGACAGTATCGAGACGGGCATAAAGGAGCTGTTTGAGAGCGACAGATACAGGCAGTACCTTGCCACCATGAGCCGCTTTCACAAGTACAGCGTCAACAACACCATGCTCATCTATATGCAGCGCCCCGACGCCACCCATGTGGCCGGCTTCAACAAATGGCGCGATCAGTTCGGAAGGAGCGTCAAAAAGGGCGAAAAGGGCATTAAGATCATCGCCCCCACGCCCTTCAAGAAGAAAATCGAGCAACAGAAGTTAGACCCCGACACCAAGCTCCCCCTGCGGGACGAGAACGGCGATATTATCACGGAGGAAAAGACGGTGCAAATTCCCATGTACAAGCCCGTGGTGGTGTTCGACGTGCAGCAGACCGCAGGCAAGCCCCTGCCGGAGCTGGCGGCGAACCTTACGGGGGACGTGCAGAATTACGAGATGTTTATGGAAGCTCTGCGCCGCAGTGCGCCCGTCCCCATCTTCTTTGAGAAGCTGGCGGAGAATATGGACGGCTACTTCTCCGTGGACAAACAGCGCATTGCTGTCCGCGAAGGTATGAGCGAGGTACAGACGGTCTGCGCCGCCGTCCATGAGATCGCCCACTCCAGGCTCCACAATAAGGACGAAATCGGAGAAAAATATCAGGCGGTCGAGCTGTTCGGCAAGCCCGCGCTGTTCTCCAACGGGCGCATCGACCGGGATAAGCTGCCGGAGGGCTTGTATGCGTATGACCTGCGCGGCTCGGATTACGATCCGGGGCTGCCCGTGACCATTCAGGAGCACGTTGTGGTTAACCACGCGGCAACCGTCATTGCCGCAGCGCCCATAGAGCTGCCGGAGCAGGGCTTTTTGTATCTGGGCGAGGACGGGCTGAACTTCACGGGCGGCGAGCAGACCGTGAAGGAGTTTTTGCACGCACAGTACCCGGAAAAGGCAAAGCTCTCCCGCGCCGCCGAGGAGATTCAGGCGGAGAGCATCTCCTTCGCCGTCTGCGCCTATTACGGCATTGAGACAGGCGAAAACAGCTTCGGGTATCTGGCGACCTGGGCAAAGGACAGGGAGCTGACCGAGCTTCGCGCATCGCTGGAGACCATCAACCGAACCTCATCCTCCCTGATTACGGATATCGACCGCCATTACGCGGAAATCTGCAAGGAGCGCGGGCTGGACAGGGAGACGGAGAGCCTTACAGCCCAGCCTGTGCAGGAGATCGCCGTGCAGGAGCCGGAGCCGGTCGCAGCGCCGGACAACGGCTGCGTCCCCGACCCCGCGATTTCTGTTGAGAGCATGAACGCCTACGGCTACACCGATTCCAATATGCTGCCGCTGACAAAGGAGCGCGCGCTGGAGCTCATGGAGCGGGACGTAAGCGTATATATGCTTCACACGGACAACACCGAGGCCATGGCCTTCGATGCAGAGGATATCCGCAGCTTTGACGGCGTCTTCGGCGTGGAAGCCTCCGAATGGGAGACGGTCAAAGACCGCCTTGCGCCGCCGGACTATGAAAAGGCGTTCCTCAGTAACCCCGCCGACAGCTTTGCCATCTATCAGCTTCGGGATAATGACGATACGGCGCAGCTCCGCTTTATGAACTCCGAGTATCTGGAGAAGAAGGGGCTTTCCATTGAAAAGGGAAATTACACCGCCGTCTACGCGGGCGGCCTCGACCGCAAGGGCGATACGCAGGACAGGTTGGACGAGCTGTATGAGACCTTCAACATCCGCCGCCCGGAGGATTTTTGCGGTCACAGCCTGTCCATCAGCGACATCGTGGCGCTGAAGCAGAACGGCGTGGTATCCTGTCATTACGTGGATTCATGGGGCTTCAAGGCGCTGCCCGACTTCCTCAAGCCGGAAAACTATCTCAAAAACGCGGAGATGGCCATGGAGGACGACTACGGCATGATCGACGGCGTTATCAACAACGGGCCGAAGCAGACCGTGGCAGAGCTGGAGGAACAGGCAAAATCCGGCAAGCCCGTCTCCCTCATGGAGCTGGCGCAGGCGGCGCGCCGGGAACAGGCGCAGGCGGCACGGCAGGAGAAAAAGCCCTCCGTGCTGGCAAAGCTCTATCCTCCCGTCAACGAGCCGAAAAAGACAGCGCGTTCAAGGCGCGCGGAAAGAGAGCTGCTATGATGAATTTTACCAACGATGAAATGAACCTCATGTGCATCTACCAAAGCGACAGCCGCAGCGGGCTGATTGCCGCCCTCACCGAAATGCGCGGATACCTGGACGAGGACGAAGCCCAGCTGCGGGAGCTGACCGACAGCGCCCTGCAAAAGCTGGGCGAAATCACCGACGAGGACTTTGCAGCGCTGGAGCTAATTCCCGACTTCGACACGGACGAATAAGGCGGATGCGGCGGGAGCGACTTTCGGGTCGCTCCCGCTGTGCTTCCGCGATTCTATTTCCCAAAATCGAAAAAATATTGATTTTGGGAAATAGAACGGGTATAATAAGAGCAGAGGTGATGAATATGAAACTGATAGACCGAGGTGTGTATCTACGAAAACTGATTGGTGTCATCGGAACGCCGGATATCAAGGTTGTCACAGGTGTCAGGCGCAGCGGAAAGTCAAAGCTGCTGGAAGCGTTCAAAGGGTATGTAGAAGCAAATATCGCGGACGCAAATATCGTGCATATCAATTTTAACCTGACAAAGTATGAGCAGTTCAAGGACTACCATGTCCTGAACAATTATATTGAAAGCTCCTATATCGATGGCAAGCAGAACTTTGTTCTGATCGACGAGGTGCAGATGTGTCCTGGGTTTGAGTTTGCTATCAACAACCTCCATGCGCAGGAAAGATTCGACATCTATATTACAGGCTCAAATGCTTTCCTTCTAAGTTCCGACCTTGCCACACTCTTCACGGGTCGAACTTTTGAAGTGAAGGTGTTCCCGTTTTCTTTCAGTGAATTCTGCGAGTATTATACCCTTACGGACAGATATGCCGCTTTTTCACGTTATCTGCGAGAAGGCGGTATGGCCGGCTCGTATCTTTATCAGGACCCGGAAGCCAAGTACGACTATATCGCGGATGTATTCGATACATTGATCGTCAGGGACATACGGCAGAAATATAAAATCCGCAACCCGATCCTGATGAACCGCATTGTCGATTTTCTCATGGACAATATCTCAAATCTCACGTCTGCGAGAAATATTGCGGATGCCCTCACAGGCAACAAGGATAAAATCAACCACAAGACCGTCGGAAACTATATGCAGTATCTGTGCAACGCCTTTGCTTTCTATCGCGTTCGCAGGTATGACATTCAGGGGAAAAAGTATCTGGCATCCAGCGATAAACTGTATCTGAGCGACCACACCTTCCGGTATGCGAAGCTGGGAACCAAGAATCTGGATTATGGGCGCGTACTGGAAAACATCGTTGCTATTGAACTGCTTCGGCGCGGATATGAGGTCTATGTCGGGGTCTTATACAAGAAGGAGATAGATTTTGTTGCCATCAAGCGCAACGAAAAGCTCTATATTCAGGTTTCAGACAACATCAGCGACGAGAAAACCTTTGAGCGCGAAGTAAACCCCCTTCTTCAAATCAAGGACGCTTATCCGAAGCTGGTACTCGCCAGGATCAGAGATGAAGCGTACCAGTATGAGGGCGTTCAGATCATCGATATTGCGGACTGGCTGGCAGAACAGCCGTCTATTTCCCAAAAATGAAAATAATCTGATTTCGGGAAATAGAACATCGACATACAGGCGAAAGCGTCCCGTTTCCTGCATAGGATTCGGGACATTTTCGGATATACCGCCCCTTACATAGAGCGTCCGTTCCGGGCGCTCTAAATTTATGCCATGAAGGAGGAGCAATATGCCGAGCAAGCTGCAAACGTATATGCAGATGGCGGACGAGGCGCAGCGGCAGATCACCGGCAGCTACCGGGGCTGGACGGGCTTTCTCACCACCGCCGCAAGGCTGTACAAATACCCCTACGCCGAGCAGGTCATGATCCACGCCCAGCGTCCGGACGCCACCGCCTGCGCGGAGTACGACTTCTGGAACGAAAAGATGGGGCGGTATGTCCGCAGGGGCTCCAAGGGCATCGCCCTCATCGACAGCAGCGGCGAAAGGCCGAGGCTTCGGTATGTGTTCGACGTGTCGGACACGGGCGGCAGAGAATTTCCCAAGAGCCGCTATCTGTGGGAATACCGGGAGGAACACGCGGATGCGGTAAGCGCCATGCTGGAAAGCCGCTACGGTGTGGACGGAAAAGGAGGGTTCCCTGACCAGCTTGAGCGCATCGCGTCTCAGCTTGCGGAGGAATACTGGAGGGACTATAAGCGGGATATCCTCGCCATCGTTGACGATTCCTTTCTTTACGGGTATGATGAGTTCAACGTAGGAGCGGCCTTCCAAAGCGCCGCCGCCGTCAGCATCGCCTACTCGCTCATGTCCCGCTGCGGGCTTGAAGCGGACGACCGCTTCGAGCATGAGGATTTCCTGAGCATCTTCGATTTCAACACCCCGGAAGCCGCCGCTGAGCTGGGCACGGCGGTGAGCAGGATCAACGGAGAGGTGCTGCGGCAGATCGAAGTCACCATCAAGAATTACGAGCGCGAGAAACTCGCGGAAAGGAGCCATAGCCATGACAGAGCTGACCTACACCAAGAACGGGGACTACCTGATTCCCGACCTGACGCTGAGCGAGACGCCGGAGGACGCGAGACCCCTGGGCAAGTACGGGAGACTGCGCAGGAGCTACCTTCAGGAGCACAGACCGGGGCTGTACAGCCGTCTGGTGCTGTCGGAGAAGCTGTTCCCGCACCTGCGGGAGATCGACGAGACGGCGAACCGGAGGCTGGAGCAGATGATGCCGGAGCTGATGAAGTCGGCGGGCGTGACGGAGGAGCTGAAAGCCCGCGACCAGATGAAATGGGTGGGGCTGATGAACACCTGCAAGGCGCAGGCCGAGGAGATCATCCTCAGCGAACTGGTGTACAATTGACCAATGACGCGCCGGAAGCGGAACCGGCGCAGCCTCCGATACCGCAGGCATACCAACTGAGCCTGTTCCCCACGGAGGATGAGCAAATCGCATATATCGCAGAAGCGGAGAGCTACACGCCCTCCGCTTTTTCCATGTCCATCCCGCAGTCGGATATCGACCACATTCTGCGTATGGAGGGCAACGCCGACTATGCCCGAATGAAGATCGCCACGGAGTTCTCCAAGGGCAAGAGCGTGGAAGAAATCGCGGCGTTTCTTCAAAGCAGCTTCCACGGCGGCAACGGCGTTGTCACCGAGAACGGCAGATATTCCGCGTGGTACGCCGAGGACGGCATCCACATCGCCAATGGGGACGCGGCAAGATACCTGACCTCCGCAAAGGTCGTAAGCTGGCAGGAGGCGGCGGAGCGCATCGGACAGCTTCTCACTCAGGGCGAATACGCAACCAACGTAGAGCTGGCGGAAGCGCCGGGGCACGAGCGCGCGGAGCTGGCGCAGTCTATCTGGTATCTACGGCAGGATTTAAGTGAAAAGGCGCGGGCGCAGGGCTATCTCTCCTGCCTGTCGGATATGCGGGGCGGCGGTTTCCCGGAGGAAACGGCGCGGCTTGCCGAGCGGCTGAGAGACCCTGCGTTCCGTGAAGTCCTCATGGACGATTTTGCACAGCTCCGATCCGACTACCGGGAGGACAGGAGCCTGCTGCGCTTCCATCACCACAAGCCGGACAAAATCGAGCAGGGTTTGCGGGAGCTGCCCCTGTCCCGCAGGGAATACCGCACCGAAATGGCGGAGATCCCCGCCGTGCAGCGGTTCATTACGGAGGACGAGATCGCCGCGACCCTGACCCGCGGCAGCAATATTGCGGGCGGCAAGGGACGTATTTATGCCTATTTCAAAGAAAAGCACAGCCCCAAAGAGCAGGCGGATTTCCTGAAAGATGAATACGGCATTGGGGGACGCTCCCACGCGGTATCCGGCGCATCCCACAGCGGTGAGGATCACAGCGGCAAGGGCGTCAGCTTGAAAAAGCAGGACTGCCCGGAAATTCAACTGAACTGGGCGAACGTCGCCAAGCGTATCTCCGAGCTGATCCGCAAAGACCGTTTCCTGACCCCGGAGGAAAAGACACAGTACGAGCAGCTTCAGCGGCAGACCGCAGCGCGAAGCGCAGCATGGAATGACTACAACGCCGTAAAGGAAGCCCACCCGGACGACCTCGTGCTGTTTCAGGTGGGGGATTTCTTTGAGCTGTACGGTGAGGACGCAAAACAGGCGGCGGGGTTGCTGGATATGAACCTGACCTCCCGCAGTATCCCCGGTGCTGGCCGTGTGGAAATGTGCGGTGTACCGTTGCACAATTTAGAGATGTATGTAGAGAAACTGCGCGATAAGTATGATGTGACGATTGCCGAAGCGCCGGACTTTAGAGGTGAGCGCCGCGTCTATACCCTGCGTTCCGTTGACCATGAAGCGGAGGCCGCCATCGACGCGCAGGAAGCGGAGTTCGGTGCAGATGGCACGAGGGTGTTCCGCGACCCCGCCGCAGAGCAGGCTCAGCCCACGGTGCAGGAGCTGTTCGAGAGATACCGCCTGAGCGTGGGCAACGCGCTTTCCAAGGATGAAGCATTTCTCAACGCCTGCCGAAACTCCGACCGTCAGAACTCCTATCTGGAGGGCGCGGCGGCAATCCGGCGCATCGTCATGGCGTCTGAGGATTTACAGCTCACACGGCTCTATTTCGATATGCCCGCGTTCCACAACCGGCTCCATCAGGAGCTTTTGGACGAACTGTATCCCACGCTGGCGACCACGATAACGCCCTCGCCCTACAAGGTGACGCAGGAGGACATCGACACTGCCTTGCAGAGCTGGAACGGAAAAATTGAAAGCAAGCACGCAGTTGTCCGCTATATGAAGGCTCATGCCCGCGACAGGGATACCGCCGCATGGCTGGCAGCGGAATACGGCGTAGGCGACAGCTCCAAGCCGCTGCAAATCTCCGTGGGCAATTCCGAGCCGGTCACGCTGTCATGGGCAAAGGTGCAGCGGCGTATCGCCCAACTCATTCAATCCGATAACTTCTACACCGAGCAGGAACAGGACAACTTTGACAATATTGACCCCATCGCCATCCGGGAAGCGCTTGCTGAACGCGGTATTGTAAATGGGCAGGTTGTGGATGCGGAAGCTAATCGCAACAGCCCCTTCATCCGGCAGGTTATGGCGGATGTGGAGCGGATCGCGGCGCAGGAAAGAAAGGCACAGCAGGAAGAACCTGCCTTCGACCCTGCAGACCGCTTCCATGTGGTGAGCCTTGACCGGGGCTTCCGTACCCTGTACGCCGTGTGGGACGACGAGACCCACGGCTACCATGTGGACGCGGACGGCGTGACCGAGGAATTTACAAGCGAATGGCAGGCGGAGGCGTACCGGCTGGAGCTGCAAGGACAGGCGGAGCAGGCGCTTTTAGAGCGTGCAAAAGGGCTGATTTCTGACTTCTGCCGGAGCGAATACGGCTCAGAGGCAGATTTCAGCGACATTGCCAAAATTGGAGTCGCCTATACCACCATCACCGACGATGAGATTCCCATTCAGGTGAACATCGACCTTGTGAATTACCGACTGGAGCGCTATCTGGATGACGCGCATCTGGAAACCCAGCAGTACGGCTCTTTGCAGGAGCTTATTACCAACGAGCTGGAAAACCTCGATTTCAGCGACCTCATTCATGTTTCGGATGAGGATGTGGAGCAATACCGCTGGCATGAACCGGAAGAAACGGCTCCTGCCCCGCAGAGAGAACCGTTCCCGTATTCCGTAGGGGATACGGTATATTTGGAGGACGGCAAGCCGTTCATTATTGAGCGCATCGGGCTTTTTGATATTTCTCTCCGTGACCCGACGCTTCTCTACCCTATCTCCCGTGCGGAGAGCAGGGAGAGTTTTGCACGGCTCATGGAGCGGTATCCGCAGCCGGAAAAGGAACCTGCTTACACCGAGGAAACCGTGGCGGTGTATCCAGCCGACAAAAACAACCTCCCCTATGATGTGGAGATTCGCACTCTGCGTTTTGACGAGCCGGAGCATGACCCACCCTCTGCGGAACCCGCCGAGCCTGAACCTCCTGCTATGAGCGAGGAAGAAGCGCTGCTTCTGGAACAGGAAGGCCGAGCGGCACTTTCGGAAATGGGCGAATTTGTGCCTGATTTTGATGATGCCATCTCTCAGGCCGAGATCGACGAGCCTCCCACACACCGTCATGCGGTATCCATTTCCATTGACGGCGAGTGGCAGGGCTTTCCCAGTGCCACCGCTGCGGAGCAGGCCGCTTATGCGGACTTCAAGGCAGCAAGCCACCGCAACGCGCAGAATTTCCACATCACCGATGATGCCCTCGGCGTCGGCGGCGCAAAAGCAAAGTTTCGGGCAAATATGGCGGCTATCCATCTCCTGAAGGAGCTGGAGTTTGAGGGCTTGCAGGCCAGCCCGGAGCAGCAGGAAATTCTCTCCCGCTATGTGGGCTGGGGCGGGCTTGCGGACGCTTTTGATGAAAGCAAGGATAACTGGAAAGCCGAATTTGCAGAGCTGTACGCCACACTTTCCCCGGAGGAATATGCCGCTGCCAGAGCGTCCACGCTGAACGCCCATTACACCAGCCCCACCGTTATCCGCGCCATTTACGACGCGGTGGAGAACATGGGCTTCCAGACCGGCAACATTCTGGAGCCCAGCATGGGCGTGGGCAACTTCTTCGGTATGCTGCCGGAGAGCATGAAAAGCAGCAGGCTCTACGGCGTGGAGCTGGACAGTATTACCGGTAGAATCGCAAAGCAGCTCTACCCCAAGGCGGATATTACCGTGGCCGGCTTTGAAACCACCGACCGAAAGGACTTCTTCGACCTTGCCATCGGCAACGTACCCTTTGGACAGTATCAGGTCAGCGACCGGGCTTTTGACAAGCTCGGTTTCTCCATTCACAACTACTTTTTCGCAAAAGCGCTGGAGCAGGTGCGTCCGGGCGGCGTGGTGGCCTTCGTCACCTCCCGCTACACCATGGACGCCAAGGACAGCGCCGCAAGGAAGTATATTGCCCAGCGCGCGGACTTCCTCGGCGCGATCCGCCTGCCCAACAATGCGTTCCGCGCCAACGCCGGTACGGATGTCATTTCGGATATTATCTTTCTTCAAAAGCGGGACAGACCCATTGAAATCGAACCCGATTGGGTACACACGGGTATCTGGCGAAACCCGGGAGCGAACGCGGACGGCTTTGCCATCAATCAGTATTTCATCGACCACCCGGAGATGGTGCTGGGACGGCAGACCTCGGAAAGCACGCAGTACGGCAGGCAGGACTTTACCGTTGCGCCCGCCGAGGGCGCAGACCTTGCGGAGCAGCTCAGCGGCGCAATTCGGAATATTCGGGGAACCTACGCGGAAGCGGAGCTGCCCGATTTGGGCGAGGATGAGACCATCGTGGAGACCATCCCGGCAGACCCGAATGTGCGGAACTTCTCCTACACCGTGGTGGACGGGGAGCTGTACTACCGTCAGAACAGCATCATGACCAAGCCCGACTTCAACGCCACCGCAAAGGAGCGTGCCAAGGGCATGGTGGAGCTGCGGGACTGCGTGCAGAAGCTCATCTCTCAGCAGATGGATGGCTTTATTTCGGATGAAACCATCCGGCAGACGCAGGCGGAGCTGAATACCCTCTACGACGGCTTCACCGCAAAGTATGGGCTTATCAACTCCCGCGCCAACGCCCTGGCCTTTGCCGAGGACAGCTCCTACTATCTGCTCTGCTCTCTGGAGGAGCTGGACGAGGACAAAAACCTCAAGCGCAAGGCGGATATGTTCACCAGGCGAACCATACGGGCGCACGAGGCCGTGACCAGCGTGGATACCGCTTCGGAGGCGCTGGCGCTGTCCATCTCCGAAAAAGCCTGCGTGGATATGGAGTATATGGCGCAGCTCACCGGCAAGAACGAGGACGCTCTCGCCTCCGATCTTCGTGGTGTTATCTTCCGCAATCCCGAAAATAAGCGCTGGGAGACCGCCGACGAGTATCTCTCCGGCAATGTAAGGGAAAAGCTGCGTATCGCACAGTCTGCTCAGAATTTGTTTGAGGGCGATTACGCCGGAAACGTGGAAGCGCTGAAAGCCGCGCAGCCCAAAGACCTTGATGCTTCGGAAATCGAGGTGCGGCTGGGCGCAACGTGGATCGACCCCTCGTATATCCGGGAGTTCATGTGGGAGACCTTCGAGACACCCTTCTACCAGCAGCGCATGATCGACGTGAATTATTCCGCCTTCACCGCCGAGTGGAACATCAGGAACAAGAACGCGGTCAGTTACAGCAATATTGCCGCATATATGACCTACGGCACGGAGCGCGCAAACGCCTATAAGATTCTTGAAGATACCCTGAATCTGCGCGACGTGCGCATCTACGATACCAAGCACGATGCGGACGGCAGGGAGCGGCGCGTCCTCAACAGCAAGGAAACCACCCTCGCCCAGCAGAAGCAGCAGGCAATCCGGGACGCTTTCCGGGACTGGATATGGCGCGACCCCGACAGGCGGCACACTCTGGTCGCAAGGTACAACGAGCTGTTCAATTCCACCAGACCCCGCGAATACGACGGCAGTCACATCACCTTTGCGGGCATGAACCCGGAGATCCGGCTGCGGGAGCACCAGCTCAACGCGGTCGCCCATGTGCTCTACGGCGGCAACACCCTCCTTGCACACGAGGTGGGCGCGGGCAAGACCTTCGAGATGGTAGCCGCTGCCATGGAATCCAAGCGGCTGGGGCTGTGCCACAAATCCCTGTTTGTCGTTCCCAACCACCTGACGGAGCAGTGGTCGGGCGAGTTCCTGCGGCTGTACCCCTCCGCCAATATCCTCGTGGCTACGAAAAAGGACTTCGAGCCGAAGAACCGCAAGAAGTTCTGCGCCCGTATCGCCACCGGCGAATACGACGCCGTTATCATCGGCCACTCGCAGTTTGAGAAGATACCCGTCTCCATGGAGCGTCAGCAGCGGCTTTTGGCGGAGCAGATCTTCGAGGTGGAGGAAGGACTGCGGGAGCTGAAAAGCCAGCGGGCGGAGCGGTTCACCATTAAGTCTCTGGAGCGCACCAAGCGCGGCCTTGAAGCCAAGCTCAAAAAGCTCCAGGACAGCTCCCGAAAGGATGATGTTGTGACCTTCGAGCAGCTGGGCGTAGACCGGCTGTATGTGGACGAGGCGCACAACTATAAGAACCTGTTTCTCTACACCAAGATGCGCAACGTGGCGGGGCTTTCCGCCACCGACGCCCAGAAATCCTCGGATATGCTGCTCAAGTGCCGGTATATCGACGAGATCACCGACAGCCGCGGCGTGGTATTCGCCACGGGCACGCCCGTCTCAAATTCCATGACCGAATTGTATACCATGATGCGCTATCTCCAGCACGACGCCATTCGCGGCAAGGGGCTTGCCCACTTCGACTGCTGGGCTTCGACCTTCGGAGAGACGCAGACCGCCATCGAACTGGCTCCCGAGGGTACGGGCTACCGGGCGAGGACGCGCTTTGCCAAGTTCTTTAATCTGCCTGAGCTCATGACCCTGTTCAAGGAGGCGGCGGATATCAAGACCTCCGACCAGCTCAATCTGCCTACGCCCACGCCCATCTATCACAACGAGGTGGCGCAGCCCACGGAGATACAGAAGCAGATGGTGCAGGAGCTGTCCGAGCGCGCCGCAAGGGTACACGCCCAGCTTGTTGACCCCGGCACGGACAATATGCTCAAGATCACCTCGGACGGGCGCAAGCTGGGGCTTGACCAGCGCATCATCAACCCCGACCTGCCGGACGATCCGAACAGCAAGGTCAATCGCTGCGTGGACAACATCCACCGCATCTGGCAGGACGGGCAGGCGGACAGGCTGACCCAGCTCGTGTTCTGCGATTTGTCCACCCCGAAAACCGGCGCGACCGGGGCGAAGGCGGCAAAGACGGCGGGCGGGAATCTGGACAGCCCGGAGCTTCACGCGCTGGAAGCTGTCATTGGGCAAGATGCAGCCGAAGAACCGGCGTTCACGATTTACGACGACATCCGTGAAAAGCTCGTCGCCAGAGGAATCCCCCGCGAGCAGATCGCATTCATCCATGAAGCCAACACCGAGACGCGGAAGAAGGAGCTGTTTGCAAAGGTGCGCTCTGGTCAGGTGCGTGTGCTCATGGGCAGCACCTTCAAAATGGGCGCGGGTATGAACGTGCAGGACAGGCTCGTGGCGCTCCACGACCTCGACTGCCCGTGGCGGCCGGGCGATCTGGAGCAGCGCAGCGGGCGCATCATCCGTCAGGGCAACCGCAACAAGGAGGTACACATCTATCGCTACGTCACGGAATCCACCTTCGACGCCTACCTCTGGCAGACGGTAGAAAACAAGCAGAAATTCATCTCCCAGATCATGACCTCAAAATCCCCTGTTCGCTCCTGCGAGGACGTGGACGAGACTGCTCTTTCCTATGCGGAGATCAAGGCGCTGTGCGCCGGAGACGAGCGTATCAAGGAGAAGATGGACTTGGATGTGGACGTTGCCCGCCTGAAGCTCATGAAGGCCAGCCACCAGAGCCAGCAGTTCCGTCTGGAGGACAATCTGCTCAGGCATTTCCCCGAACAGATCCGGCAGAACGAGAGCTTCGTGGAGGGCTTCACCGCTGATATGCAGACGCTCGCCGGGCATCCGCACCCTGTGGACGGCTTTGCGGGCATGGAGGTCAAGGGCGACCTTCTCACCGACAAGGACAACGCAGGCGCTGCCATTCTGGAAGCCTTCAAGGACGCAAAGGGCTTGGAGCCCGTTCCCATCGGCAGCTACCGGGGCTTTGCCATGTCCCTGACCGTGGAGGACTTCGGGCGGGACTTTATTCTCACCCTCAAGGGCAAAATGAACCACCGCGTGACGCTGGGCAAGGACGCGCGGGGCAACCTCACCCGCATTGACAACGCCCTGAACGCCATGCCGGACAGATTGCAGAATGTCCGAAACACGCTGGACGCGCTCACCGCGCAGATGGAGACGGCAAAGGCGGAGCTGGGCAAGCCCTTCCCCCAGGAGGATGAGCTGCGGACAAAATCCGCGCGGCTTGCGGAGCTCAACGCCGAGCTGAACATCGACGACCGCACTCCCATGGAACAGATGGCGGAGGACGCGCCCGCCGTGCAGAGCGCAAAGGCGGAGCGCCCCTCCGTGCTGGCAAAGCTGAAAGCGCCGCTGTCCCAGCCCTGCGCCGAGGATAAAATCAGGCACAGGAACAAGGAGGAACGCTAAAAAACAGCGGCTCCGACGAAGAGTGGATTTTGTCGGAGCCGCTTCACTACAGCTTAATGAAAGGAAGGATTCACCAATATGAAGGATATTCCCGTTTACAGATTTCCCGCCGAGCACGCCCGTGAAAACGGCGAGCTGGAGCTTTACCGCGCCTCCAACAAGGCCAGCGCCGCCTGCAAGGAGGCCATCGAGAAGGCGATCTCCGAGCATTATTGCGATAACGTCCTGCACAGGGAAGCCGTCGCGCAGGTGGCGGAGCAGTTCGGGCATGAGCGCATTTTATATGTGCTGGCGATTACCATCCGGCAGAAGGATTGGGATGGGCGGTTCTCTGCGGACAACAAACAATGGGCAAAGACCGTTCCCGTTTCGGAGAACCCCGACGCATGGGGGACGGATCGGAACTGCTATCTGGCGGTGAACAGCCACAGCGGGCTGGTTGATTTGTTTACCAAGCTGGCGCGGGAGGACGCAAGGGTGCATGAGCGCAGACCCTCGGTGCTCGGCAGACTGAAAAACAGACCGCCCGAAGCGGCGGCGGAGGCAGTCAAAAAGGCAAAGGAGCCGTCCCTGTGAGCGCGCAGTTCATGCGCCGGAGCATCCGCATCTCCGTTCGCCTGACGGAGGAGGAGCACCGGCTGCTGAAGGAAAAGATGGCGCGGATCGGCGTTACCAATCAGGAGGCGTTCCTGCGGAAGATGGCGCTGGACGGGCTGGTGATCAGGCTGGATTTGCCGGAGCTGAAGCAGATGATATCGCTTCTGCGGTACACAAGCAACAACATCAACCAGATCGCCAAACGGCTCAACGAGAGCGGCAGAGCCTACGACACCGACCTTGCGGAGATTCTGGAAAAGCAGAAGCAGCTATGGGGACTTGCCAACAAAATTCTTATGAAGCTGTCCACCATTCAGTGAGCAGGCAGAAATATACGATAAGCCCATGCTGCCGGCATCCTTGTTTTAGGGCAGCTCTTTCTGTATAATGAAATCAAAAAGGACGGAAAACGACTATGAAATTCATTTTGAAACTGCTGCTTGCGCCCCTTATGCTGGTTTTGTGGATCGTGGAATGGGCGCTCACGCTGGCGCTCAAGGCTTCCGCCGTGGTCTGCGTCATCGCCTCCGCCCTGTTCCTGCTTTCAGGCTTCTTTTACTTTGTGGACGGCAACGTGCAGAACGGCTGCATCTGTCTGGGCATTGCGTTTCTGCTCTCCCCCTACGGACTGCACTATTTGGCGGTGAAGCTCACAGCGCGGTTTATCGGTATGAGAATGCTGCTCAAGGAGCGAATCTACGGATAAACGGAATATGCGGAATGTGAAAAGGCGCAGGCTCTCTCCTGCGTCTTTTTCCATGGAGGGAATATGGCGACCACACGAATCATACCCATGCACTTAAACAAGGGCAAGACGCTGGCACAGTGCCTTGCCGACCGGACGGAGTACGGCATGAACCCGGATAAGACCGAGGGCGGTGCGCTGATCTCCGCATTCGCCTGCGAGCCGGAGACCGCCGTTTCCGAATTTGCCCTGTCCAAGCGGGAGTACCGGGAGCTGACCGGACGGGTGCAGGAAAGCGACGTCATCGCCTATCAGGTACGGCAGTCCTTTAAGCCCGGAGAGGTTACGCCGGAGGAGGCCAACCGCATAGGATATGAATTTGCCCAACGCTTCCTAAAGGGCCGGCACGCTTTTCTCGTCTGCACCCACACAGACAAAAAGCACATCCACAACCACATCTACTGGAACTCCACGGCGCTGGACTGTACGCGGAAGTTCAAGAACTTCATCGGGAGCTACCGCGCCGTCCGCAGGCTGTCCGACCTGATCTGCGCCGAGCACCGGCTGTCCGTGGTGGAGAATCCGCAGAAACACGGGCTGAGCTACAACAAATGGCGCGGCGGTCACGACAAGCTCTCCAACCGCGATCTGCTCCGCATGGCGATAGACGCGGCGCTTGAAAAGCAGCCAAAGGACTTCGACGTGCTGCTGGCGCTTTTGAAGGATTGCGGCTATTCCGTTGCCCGAAAGAGCAGGCTGTCGCTGCGGCACGAAAACCAGAAACAGAGCATCCGCCTGGAGTCCCTGGGCGAGGGATATTCCGAACAGGAGCTGCGCGCCGTCCTCGCAGGAGGCAAAACGCACAAGCCCTTCGTCAGGAGGAAATACTCGAAGCGCAAAGAGCGCGCCACGCTGATTGCCGATATTGAGGCAAAGCTCAATTCGGGGAAAGGCTACCGCTACGATAAGGCGATGAAGGTGATAAAGCTCAAGCAGATGGCAAAGACGCTGGTGTATCTGGAGGAAAAGGGCTTTGCCGATTTCAACGCACTTGTCAATGCAGCCGCCGATGCGGAGAAGCGGTTCTATGCTTTGAAGGCGACCATAAAGGCGGCGGAAGCGCGTATGAGCGAGATACAGACCCTGCGGACGCACATCATGAACTATTCGAGGACGCGCAGCGTTTACACCGGCTACCGCAAGGCGGGGTACTCGAAAAAATACCTTGCGGAGCATGAGGGGGATATCCTCATCCACAAGGCGGCGAAGAAAGCCTTTGATGCGTTCGGCCTGAAAAAGCTGCCCACGGTCAGGAGCCTGAACGAAGAATTTGCAAGGCTGCTGGCAGAGAAAAAGGCGGCCTACGCCGAGTACCACCGGGCGCAGGAGCAAATGCGGGAGCTGCTGATCCACAAGGCGAACGCGGCCTATCTGCTGGGGCTGGACGAGCAGAACCGGCAGACCACCGAGCGGCAGCGCGAGGAAAAATAGCGATGGCACATCGCGCAGCCACAGATGAAATCTGTGTTGCAGGGGGTATGGGGAACGCCCCATCAAGCAAAAGGCGGGGACTCGTCAGAGTCTCCGCCTGCTGTCTTTTGGCTCCAAAAGACCTTGCTTGCCAAAGCGTTATCTCTATCCTCACTCCTACGGTGATTGCATCAAAATAGAATGACTTTGCCGATAATGTGTTCCTTTGAGATGATTCCAAAGTCTCGGCTGTCAATGCTCCCACAGCCAAACAGGAGGAGTTTATCCTAACTATATTATACCTCTGCCGACCGCCTATGTTAAGGATGTCGATGAAAAAGTTAAGCTGGCTCAAAGTCGGCCAGCATCAGTTTCAAAAGAATGTCACGCATAGACTCACCCTCGTCCTTGTAGACGGGCGTGATAATGAATGTGTTTTTTCCTGCTTGATAGGTGTATTCCTCCTTGCAGTGACTTCATCCATAGCGTCCTCCACCAAGCTACTTGCTCAAAGTATTCCCTGTTTCGTAAGCGATTGCCGTGGGCACGTTAGCACGCCCAAATCGCGCGGTTATAGAAAGTCAAATAGAGAGCTACCTTTTCCCGCATTTGGGGCATCTTTTCTACGCTTCTTCCGTTTGTTTCTTAATTTTATCCATTATACCACGAAATCTTTATTTTGGACGTTCCCTTATGAAAAAGTAGCTATCCCCAACTGGAATAGCTACTTTCAGTCAACGTATGGCAACTAAAAAGTGTGATGGAATCCGTTCTATCATCTTCAATTCTAACAAATCAATATGTTAACTCAGTTCCATCTACTTTTCAGCATTTTTAGAAATTCGTTTCCGTATCTCATTTACAGCTTCTGAACGATTGTGAAGTGCCAGCACCTCATATGTTGCATAAACAGTGTAGATACAAATTGTCTTTCCAGCTTCAGTGACATTGTTGATTTCACTATAGTTGATAGCAAATTTTTGCATAGGCATATTGGGCCGATTCATGCTCAACGCTGTCATACCTACAACGGAATTTTCATAAACATCACAATATGAACGACTTCCTAAAAAAGTAGTAATCAAACAGAATAAAGCATATCCAATTAAAACCGATCCTATTAAAATAGCAATCAAATGATAATGCTGATGGCTTAGTTCATAAAAGGCTTCTGGAGTAGCCATAATAAAGATGCCCAAAAGAATCAACAAAGGACACAAAACACAAAGTAAAACTTTTCTACCTGCTGCTCCAGTTTTTGTCGATACTAACAGTTCACCCATATCGGAGCCTGTACTTATAGAAGATGTACTATTAAGCGGTGCCCCACACTCTTTGCAAAAGGTCGCATTTTCCAGATTTTGCGCTCCACATTTTCCACAGAACATATTTACTACCTCTCTTTTCTATATTATTCGTTATCGTTGTTCGATTTTCGTTCCGCAATGGTTGCAGATT
>ENA-UOJO01001411-UOJO01001411.1-human-gut-metagenome-genome-assembly--contig:-P57-NODE-1411-length-30750-cov-10.472781_pt1 | contig 30750 bp, 34 predicted proteins | sample MGYA00242351_ERZ723898 | MGnify/ENA metagenome assembly ERZ723898 | reverse complement strand
GGCTTTTTCATTGATCCATTCCATGATGCTGATGCTCTCCTTTTTATCTCTGCACTCTGCCTGTGCCGTCGCCGCCCATGAGCTTGGTGACGTCGGAGACGGTGACACGGTTGAAATCGCCGGGGATGCTGTGCTTCAGGCAGCTCGCCGCGACTGCGAACTCGAGCGCAGACTGCTTGTCCTCATAGTGGTTCAGCCCGTAGATCAGGCCGCCCGCAAAGCTGTCGCCGCCGCCCACGCGGTCAATAATGTCGCGGATTTCATATTTCTTTGAGACATAAAAGTCCTTGCCGTCGTTCAGGCACGCCGCCCAGCCGTTCCAGTCGGCGCTGTGGCTCTCCCGCAGTGTGATGGCGATGCACTTCATGTTCGGATAGCTTTCCAGGACCTTATTGCCGAGCGCGCGGTACTTTTCGCGGTCCAGTTCGCCGGACTCAACATTGACATCAACGGTGATCTCCAGAGACTTCTGTACGTCTTCCTCGTTGGCGATCGCCACATCGACGTACTTGGCCATCTCGCGCATGACCTCGCTGGCCTTCTTGCCGTATTTCCAGAGGTTCTTGCGGTAATTGAGGTCGCAGGAGACGGTGATATTGCGTTTCTTCGCTTCCTTGACGGACTCCAGGCTGAGTTCCATCGCGGACTCGCTGATGGCCGGGGTGATACCCGTGATATGGAACCAATCCACACCCTCGAAGGCTTTGTCCCAGTCGATATCGCCGGGCTTGGCCATCGCGATGGCCGACCAGGCGCGGTCATAGACCACGCGGCTCGGCAGCTGGTTCGCACCGCCCTCGACGTAGTACACGCCGAAGCGGCCGTCGCCGGTGACGATGCGGGAGGTGTCAACGCCAAAGCCGCGCAGCTCGCGCACGCAGGCGTCTGTGATGGGGTTATCGGGCAGGACCGTCAGAAAGCCGACGTCCATGCCGTAGTTCGCGAGCGACACGGCCACGTTGGCCTCGCCGCCGCCGAAGGTAGCTTCCAGATAGTGATCGGTCAGCAGCCGCGTCATTCCCGGTGCTTTCAGGCGGAGCATGATCTCGCCGAATGTCAGAACTTTCATCATTGCCCCTCCTTACTTCTGCAGCAGATGTACCGCAAATCCGCCGAACTCGTCTTTGAGGTATGCAACTGTCATACGTCCGTTTTTGTACTTTGCCGAGCTTTCGTCATATGCAAAGCCCTTCTTTGCAAGCTCTGCCACCGCCAGCTCCACAGAGTTGGTGCGGATTGCAATATGACCGTTTTTACCCTTGAACATGGTCTTCATGACCTCGATGCCGTTGGAGGCAAAGATGGAGGAATTGCCTTCCTTGACGGGCAGGCCGAACGCCTCGTTCAGCTTCTCGCAGACGGCAGACGCCGCCGCGGCATCTTCGCAGTTGACGCCGATGTGCGCGACCTCAAAGCCGAGCGCGGCGCTTCTCGCCTGCTTGCAGAGCGCGGTGATCTTTTCAAAATTGCCCGCCGCAATGTCCGCCTTCGGGCAGACCCAACTGCCGCCAACGGCATGGATAAACGGCGCGGCGATAAACTCGCCGATGTTCTGCGTGTTGACGCCACCGGTCGGGATGAACTTGATCCCGCCGAACGGGCCGGACAGGGCCTTCATGGCGGACAGGCCGCCATAGACGCCGGCCGGGAAGAACTTCACGACCTTGAGGCCGAGCTTCATCGCGGCCATGATCTCTGTCGGGGTCACGCAGCCGGGAGTCACGGCGACACCATTGTCCACGCACCAGCGGACGACCTCTTCGTCAAAGCCGGGCGCAACGATGAACTTTGCGCCGCACTCGACGGCTTTTTTGCACTGCTCGAGCGTGATGACGGTGCCCGCGCCGACGAGCATGTCGGGGCAGTTTTCGGCGACAGCCTTGATGGAATCCGCAGCAGCAGCCGTGCGGAACGTGATCTCCATCACGTCCACGCCGCCGGCCAGCAGCGCCTTCGCCGTTGCCACGGCGTCCTTTGCCTCATCCAATACGACAACCGGCACAACAGCAGATCTTGCAAGTCTTTCAGAAACATTCATAGCTGATTTGGTCTCCTCTCCGATCAGGCGCCCAGATAGGCGTCCTTCACACGTTTGTCAGCCAGCAGATCCGACGATTTGCCCTGCATCGTGATCTTGCCGGTTTCCAGAACGTAAGCGTGGGAGGCGGTGGTCAGTGCAAGGAACGCATTCTGCTCGATGAGCAGGATGCTCGTGCCGGATTCATTGATCTGGCGAATGATCTTGAAAATTTCTTCGACGATGATCGGCGCGAGGCCCATGCTGGGCTCGTCGAGCATCAGCAGGCTGCCGTTGGTCATCAGTGCGCGTCCCAGGGCCAGCATCTGCTGCTCGCCGCCGGAGAGCGTACCGGCCTGCTGCTTCATGCGCTCGCGCAGGCGCGGGAAGATGTCGTACACGCGCTCGAGATCCTGTTTGATCTGTGCGCGGTCTTTGATGATGTTGGCGCCCATGCGCAGGTTTTCATCGACGCTCATGCGGGCAAAGACGCGGCGGCCTTCCGGCACGTGCGCGATGCCCAGCTCGACGATCTGATGGGGCTTGAGCTTCGTCAGCTCCTGGCCCTGGAAGACGATGGAGCCGCTCTTGGCCTTCTCCAGACCGGAGATGGTGCGCAGCGTGGTGGACTTGCCCGCGCCGTTCGATCCGATCAGCGCGACGGTCTCGCCCTGCTCCATTTCAAAGGAGATACCCTGTACCGCTTTGATCGCGCCGTAGGACACGTGCAGATCCTTTACCTCAAGCATTGACATTCTGGTATCCTCCTCCCAAATAGGCTTCGATGACCTTCGGGTCCTTCTGCACCACGTCGGGGGTGCCTTCCGAGATGGTCTTGCCGAAGTCGACGACCTTGATACGGTCCGCGATCGGCATAACAAAGTTCATGTGATGTTCGATCATGATGATGCTGAGATTGAAGTCCTTGCGGATCTTTGCGACCAGCTGCGCCATCTCCTCCAGCTCCGTCGTGATCATGCCGGCGACCGGTTCGTCGAGCAGCAGGATCTTCGGATCTGTCATCAGCGCACGCGCGATCTCCAGACGGCGCTGATCGCCGTACGGCAGGTTCTTCGCCAGCAGATCCGCCTTGTCGGCCATGTTCAGGCGCTCGAGCAGGCTCATGACCTTCTCGTCGAGCTCCCGTTCGTGCTCGACCATCTTCCGCGTGCGGAGCAGGCAGCTGGCCAGGTTGTCCTTGCCGTGCATCGTGGCGGCCATCTTGACGTTGTCCGCGACGGACGCATTGGCAAACAGCCGGATGTTCTGGAACGTTCTGGTGATGCCGCGCTGCGCGAACTGATAGGGCTTCAGGCCGACCAGGCTCTCGCCTTCCAGCTCGATGGAGCCCGCCGTCGGGCGGTAGATGCCGGTCAGCATGTTGAAGATCGTGGTTTTACCGGCACCGTTCGGGCCGATGACCGCAACCAGCTCGCCCTTTTCCAGACTCAGGTTGAAATCGTCGACCGCGCGCAGACCGCCGAATTGAATGGTCAGATTTTTGACCTCAAGAATACTCATAGCAAGCTCCTCCCCTTACTTCTTGGACGTATCGTTCTTTTTCCGGCCAAACAGGGGCTGCTCATAGAGCGAAGACCGTTTGATGCGCAGGAACGGGACCTCCTTGCCGCCGCACAGGCCCTCGCTGCGGTACAGCATGACGACGACCAAGATCAGTGCGTACAGCACAAGGCGCCAGTCCGCGAGGAAGCGGAGCACCTCGGGCAGGATGGTCAGCAGAACCGCGCCGATGACCGAGCCGGTCAGCGAGCCGCTGCCGCCTGCGTACAGATAGACCAGGAAATCGGAGCTCTTGGTGAAGCTGAACGAGTCAGGCTGAATGAAGGACAGCACGTGTGCGTACAGTCCGCCCGCCACACCGGCGATGAACGCCGCGATGCAGAAGGACATGATCTTATACTTAGTGGTGTTGATGCCCATGGCGTCGGCCGCGATCTCATTGTCGCGGATGGCGATGAACGCTCTGCCGTACGGGGAGTAGATCAGGTTGCGCAGCAGCCAGAGCGTCAGCACGACGAAGAGCATGATCCAGAAGAAGTTGGCATAGTTCGGGATGCCGATCATGCCGCGTGCGCCGCCGATCGGCTGGATGAGACGGAGCAGGGCGCGGACGATCTCGCCGAAGGCCAGCGTGACGATGGCCAGATAGTCGCCCTTGAGCTTCAGGGACGGGATGCCGATCAGGCAGCCGACGAGCGCCGCCACGATGCCGCCGCAGAGCAGGCCCAGCAGGAACACCGGGATCTGCGCCGCCGGAGCCACGCTGGTGCCCTTGAAGACCAGGGTCGTAATGACCGCGCTGCCGTAGGCGCCGAGGGACATGAAGCCCGCGTGGCCGATGCAGAACTGGCCGGTAAAGCCGTTGACAAGGTTCAGGCTGGCGGTCATCATGACGTTGACGCCCGCGAACAGCATGACCTGCATATAGTAGCCGTTGATAATATCCGCGCTGCGCAGGATCATGATCAGCGCATAGAACGCGATCGCGCCGAGCAGCGGGCCGAATTTTCTCAGGAACAGAGGCGCGGTCTTGGTGGTTGCAGTTTTCATGGTATCCGCCCTCCTTAGACCTTTTCCGTGGTCAGCTTGCCCATGATGCCCGCAGGCTTCACGAGAAGAATCACGATCAGGATGATGAAACCGACGGCATAGCCGAAGGTCGAGTTGATGGCAGTCGCAAAGATCTGCGCGATTCCAAGGATGAAACCGCCGAGCATTGCGCCGCGGATGTCGCCGATGCCGCCGAGCACGGCCGCGACGAAGGACATGTTGCCGAGCCAGGAGCCCATGTAGACCTCGACCTGGGGATAGGCGCTGGCATAGCAGATGCCGGACACAGCGGCGAGCGCGCCGCCGATGAAGAAAGTGATGGAAATGACCTTGTTGACGTTGATGCCCATCAGGGACGCAGCGTCCTTGTCCATGCTGACAGCACGCATCTGGCCGCCGATCTTGGTCCTGGCGACCAGCCGGTCAAGGGCCAGCATCGTGATGGCCGCGAGCACGATCATGATGATCTGCGTCGAGGTGACGGATGCGCCGAGGATATTGAAGGTCTTTGGCGTGAAGAGCGTGGGGAAGGGGCGCGGGTTCGGGCCGATGAACGGCAGGGCGCGCGGGAAGTTCTCCAGGAACATCGACACGCCGACCGCCGTGATCAGGGCGATCATGCGCGGTTTGTTGCGCAGGGGGCGATATGCGATGGCTTCCACGCCGGAGGCAATACCGCCAGTCATGACCATCGCGATGAGGATGATGCAGCCGACGGCCAGCATCGGATACGTCCCGTCGATGGACATATTGTCAAAGAGCTTGGCGATAAAGTATGTACCAAGCGCGCCGATCATCAGGAAGTCGCCGTGCGCGGTGTTGATCATGCCGACGATACCATAGACCATGGTATAGCCCAGCGCCAGCAGCGCGTAAACGCTTCCCAACTGAAGGCCGTATACTAAATATTGCAGGATTGTTGCCAAAGCAGTTGCCTCCGTTCTGGAAAAGAATAAAAGAAGTGTGCTGGCTGGCAAACGCGCAGCCAGCACACTATAGTTCAGGGATTACGGATTGACCGAGGAGACGTAGTGGGTCACGCCCTCTGCGTCATACTGCATGATGACGCCGCCCTTGATCGGGTTGCGGGTCGTGGGATCCATGGTCATCTTGCCGGACGGCAACTCCAAGCCGTCGATGGTGTCGAGCGCGTCGCGCACGCCGTCACGGTCGAGGGTCTTGGCGTTCTGGATCGCCCAGACGACCATCTTCGCGGTCTCATAGGTCAGCTCCGCGTTGGAGTTCGGCAGTTCGTCCGGATACAGCTTGACATAAGCGTCAACGAAGTTCTTGGCAGCCTCGTCGGTGGACTCGGCAGAGAACGCGGAGACGTAAGCAACGCCTTCGATGGCCGGGCCGGCGACGTTCGCAACGTCGGGGGTGTCGGCGCTGTCGCCGCAGATGATCGGGCAGTTCAGGCCAGCGGTACGGGCCTGCTGGATCTGAAGGCCGAGCTCGACGTTCAGGTTCGGGAGCAGCAGGACGTCGGGGTTCTGCGCGGCCAGCTTGGTCAGCTGCACGTTGTAGTCCTTGACGTCGGAGCCGGAGTACTCTTCGATGGCGAGAACTTCGCCCTTGAAGTTCTCAACGAAAGCATCCTTCAGGCCGACAGCGTAAGCGTCAGCGTTGTTGAACATGATGCAGGCGGTCTTATAGCCCTGCTGATCGCAGTAGGCCGCAGCAACGGAACCCTGGAACGGGTCGATGAAGCAGGCACGGAAGATGTAGTTGCCGACTTCGGTAACAGCGGTGTTGGTGCCGAAGGTGGTGATGGCCGGGCACTTCGCGTTCTGCGCGATCGGAGCGGCAGCCAGCATGCACTTCGAGGAGTCCGGGCCGACGATGGCGATGACCTTTTCTTCCTCGATCAGCTTCTGATAGACGTTGGTGGTCTTCTCTTCGGAGCCTTCGGTGTCCATGGTGACGAACTCGACCGGATACTCCTTGTCACCGACGGTGATCTTGCCGCCGAGCTCTTCCTTCAGAACGTCGGCGCCGTGGGTGCTGTACTTACCGGCCATCGCCGCGGTACCGGACATCGGGAACGCAAGGCCGATCTTGATGGTTTCAACGGTGTCTTCCTTCTTTGCCGAGCTGCAGGCGCACATGGAAACGATCATGAGCACGGCGAGAACAAGCGCTAATACTTTTTTCATACTTTTCCTCCATATTTTTTAGTCTGTTATCCAGAGTGGACGTCCACACCGCAGATTCTAGTCTGTTCCGCTTCGTGGAACGCACCCCGCTCTGTACAGAACAAAGATAGGACGTTCCGCTGAAAATGTCAACATGTTTGTGACGGATTTTCGCAAAACTGTGACATTGCACAAAAACGCCGTTCCATTTTCGCTGTGTCAGTTCCGTATATTGGAACAAACGCCGAATTTTCACGTTTACACGCAATTCTCGTCGAAACCGCATTGTTTTTTTTGCTCACTTTTAGTATAATCATACCAAATGCAGCTGTACGCGATTGTGAAAAACGAAAAACAGAAGCAGAAACCATGAGAAACGAGGCGGTTTTTTTGGGCGCAACCAATGTTCAGGTGCTTGACAGGGGCCTGGATCTGATCGAGCTGCTGGCCACGGCGGAACATGGCATGACCATTTCCGAGCTTGTCGCCGCAACGGGGCTCCCCAAGAGCACCGTGCACCGGATCCTCGCGACCTTCACCAACCGGCACTATGTCGAGAAGAACGAGGAGACCAGCGTCTATTCGCTGGGATATAAATTTGTAGAGCTGGCCAGTCTCTATCTGAATAAGATCGTGCTGAAGACCGAGGCGGAGCCGATCATGCACACGTTGGCACAGATCCTGCACGCGACGACCTATCTCGGCGTGCTGGAAAACAACGAGGTCATGTACCTGCAAAAGACCGAGCAGCGCAACAGCCTCAGGCTCTATACCTCCATCGGCAAGCGTGAACCGCTCTACTGCACCGCACTCGGCAAGGTCCTGCTGGCCTCTCTGCCGCTGAAGGAGTTCGAGCACGTGGCCCGGCAGCTTTCCTACGAGCCTTACACGCCGAACTCGATCACCAACTATGAAGATCTCGCACGTGAGGTCGCACTGGTGCGCAAACGCGGCTACGCGACTGACCGCGGTGAGCACACCGTCGACAGCAGCTGTCTGGCCGTTCCGATCTACGACTATACGCGCAAAGTGATGGCGGCGATGAGCGTCTCCGGGCACGGCCTGCTCGACCGCTGTGAAGAGGTCTATGTCTATGAAAAGATGCGCGACGCCGCGCTGGATCTCTCGCACCACATGGGCTACACCGAAGTCAAGCTCCCCGCCGGGCGTACACATCTGTAAGACCGATCACATACCCCGCGCAAGCCGGATTATTGTTGACTTTTCGGCTTGCGTATCGTATAATATTATCGTTCCGTATCGTGGAACAATGTTCTGAATTTAGGGAAAAGGAGTACTGTCCGATGTATGATCTTATTTCGACGCCATCGGTCGTCGTCGAGCTGGAGCAGGTCACGGAAAACCTGAAGAAGATGGACGCGCTGAACCGCACCTACGGGATCCGGGTGCGTCCGCACATCAAGCCGCATAAGAGCGTTTATTTTGCGCTGGAGCAGCTGTCCTGCGGTGCGCGCGGCATCACGTGCGCAAAGCTCAGCGAGGCAGAGACGATGGCGGACTATGGCATCGATGATATTTTTATCGCCTATCCCCTGATCGGCGAGGATAAGATGGAGCGGCTGGGCCGCCTGATGCAGCGCATTCGGGTCAGCACCGAGGTCAACAGCATCTATGGTGCAAAGCAGCTGTCCGCCCTCGGCGAGCGGATCGGCAAGAAGGTCCCCGTTCTTATCGAGATAGACGGTGGACTGCACCGCGGTGGTGTCCCGCCCTACGAGGGAGCCGTCGCCTTTGCGGACTCCATCCGCGATCTGCCCGGTCTCGAAATCTGCGGCCTGATGTATTACGGCGGCCTGATCTATGCCGAGACAACACGCGAGGGCTACGAGGCCCAGACGAAGCGGGAGCATGATGAGCTTGTCGGCACGGCGGAGCTGCTGCGCGCCAAAGGCTACCGCATGGACGTGCTCAGCGGCGGCAACTCCTATTCCGCGCGCTGCTGCAAATACCTCGAGGGCATCACCGAGGTCCGCTGCGGCAACTATATCTTCAACGACGTCGCCACGCTGGCGACCGGCTTTGCCGTCGAGCAGGAGTGCGCGCTGCGCGCCGTCAGCACCGTTGTCTGCAAGATGGACGACCATCATGCCATCATCGACGCCGGCAGCAAAACGCTCACCACCGATCTCTGCGGCCACCGCCCCGGCTACGGCTGGGTCGTCGGCCATCCCGAGATCCGCATCACCAAGCTCAATGAGGAGCACGGCTTCGTCGAGAGCGACGAACCGCTGCCCTTTGAGATCGGCGACAAGATCGCCATCATCCCGAATCACGCCTGCGTCCTGCCGAATCTGGTCGATAAGATCTACGGCATCCGCAATGGCCGCATCGAGCGCATGATCCCCATCGAAGCGCGCGGACGGTACCTGTGAGCACAAAAATGTTGAAATGACCATACAGGAGGGTTTTACTATGGATGTCTACGGAAAACTGAAAGAACTGGGTCTGACCCTGCCGGAGGCCCCGGCCAAGGGCGGCGTCTACACACCGTGCAAGCTGACGGAAGACGGCTATGCGTACATTTCCGGCTGCGGCCCCGTGATCGGCGGCGTGCAGGCGGCTGGCAAGCTCGGCCAGGAATACTCCGTCGAAGAGGGTCAGAAATTCGCGCAGAACTGCATGCTGAACGTGCTGGCCGTGCTGGAAAAGAAGATCGGCGACCTCAACCGCGTCGCGGATGTGGTGAAGATCCTCGTCTTCGTGGCCAGCGCGGATGATTTCTATTCCCAGCCGCAGGTCGCCAACGGCGCGAGCAATCTGCTCGTCTCCCTCTTTGGCGAGGACGCCGGCGCGCCGACGCGCTCCGCGGTCGGCATGAACGTCCTGCCCGGCAATATCCCTGTTGAGATCGAGGCCATTTTCAAGATCAAGTGATTCGTTCCGCCGAGGAAAGGGGGCCGTGAAATGCCGACCGGAATTTTGGATTCGTTTCAGATCGTGGTCGCGCTGTACCTGTTCTATATCGCATTCAAAGGCTCCGGCCAGATGTACCGCTTCGGCGATATGGACGAGGAGACGCAGCAGCAGATCCGGACGCCCCTTCGCCTCCTCTATGCGGCGGGCGGCCTGATCGCGCTGATCGAGTTCGGGCTCTGCTGCCTGCAAAACAGCATGTTCACCCGCACGGCGGACGAGACCGGCGTGACGATCGTGCAGAACTATTCCATCGATGCGCTGCCGTTTCTGAGCTATGATCTGCTGTCTGTGCTCTCCGCCGTCCTGACGGCGCTGCTGGTGGGATTGCTGGTCTTCATCTTTATATGGATGCGCCGCAAGAGCCGCTGAGATGCTTATCCTCTGCGAATAAAAAAGCCGCCCCAACCTGAGTTGGGGCGGCTTTTTGAGACTGTCAAAAAACCATGACACGCAGTTTCGCAATAGAGTCGCTGGGGAAGAGTGAAGGGGGCAAAGAGCCCCCTTCGCGTTCAATCAAGCAGTTTTCTGAACTTTTTAAGTTCAGAAAACTGGGCGGCAGCGGGGCGAAAAGACTTTTTCGACACGCTGAAAAAGCCGCCCCAACCTGAGTTGGGGCGGCTTTTTTACGATCGGGCCTGTAAGCCGGGTTCTGTTCTGACAGTCATCTATCTAGGCGTACCGTTGCCGATACGCTCCAGCCACCTTCTCGGAGACAGCCGGGCCAGCCTTGCCTCCTCTGCGGTGTTGCTCCGGATAGAGTTTACAGCGATGGACACTTTCACGCGCCATCGAGTGCGCTCTTACCGCACTTTTCCACCCTTACCGGAGGGCGCAAAGCACCCTCCGGCGGTATCTCTCTGTTGCACTTTTCCTCAGATCGCTCTGGGCGGGCGTTACCCGTTATCCTTGCCCTGTGGAGCCCGGACTTTCCTCACGCGCGGCCTTTCGGCGCTGCGCCCGCGACTGTCCGGCCCGGTCGCGCAAATATTGTAACGGATGGCGGCGGATTTGTCAAACCCGATTGCATTTTTTTCTTCCAGCGGCTATAATGGGAAAGACTTCAAGAATCGAGGCTTTGATCATGAACGCATCTGTAAACGCCTATTTTGATACTTTGACCGGCAAGCGCGTTGCCGTGCTCGGCATCGGCGTGAGCAACCGCCCGCTGATCCGTATGCTCCTCGCGCGCGGCATCGAGACGCTCGCCTGCGACAAGACGCCGCGCGGCGCGCTCGACCCCGAGGTGCTGGAGCTGGAACAGCTCGGCGCGAAGCTCCACGTCGGCCCGGACTATCTGGATGGCATCACCGCCGACGTCGTCTTCCGCACGCCCGGCATGCACCCGGACATCCCGGCCCTGCGGCAGCTGCGCGAGGCCGGCGCATCCGTCACGTCGGAGATGGAGGTCTTTTTCGAGGTCTGCCCCTGTAAGATCATCGCCGTCACCGGCTCCGACGGCAAAACGACCACAACGACGCTCATCGCGGAAATTCTGAAGCATGCGGGCCGCCGCGTCTGGCTCGGCGGCAACATCGGCACACCGCTGCTTCCCGTAGCCGAGAAGATGGAACCGGACGACATTGCCGTCGTCGAGCTGAGTTCGTTCCAGCTCATGGGCATGACACGCTCAGCGGACGTCGCCGTTGTGACGAACCTCGCGCCGAACCACCTCGACGTCCACAAGGACATGGCGGAGTATATCGCCGCCAAGCAGAACGTCTACCTGCACCAGAGCAGGACCGGCAAGCTCGTCGTCAACATGGACAACGCCATCACCGACAGCTTCGCGGAGAGCGCTCCTGGTACAGTCGAGAAGTTCTCCCGCCTTGGCCGCCCGGAACGCGGCGTGTGGCTGAACGGCGACACCATTTACCGCAACGATACCCCCATTATGAAGGCTGCCGACATCCGCATCCCCGGCGTCCACAACATTGAAAACTATATGGCTGCGGCCTGTGCTGTCGAGGGTCTTGCCGCAGACGCGGACATCGACGCCGTAGCGAAGTCGTTCCCCGGCGTGGAGCACCGGATCGAGTTTGTGCGCGAACTGGACGGCGTGAAATACTACAACGACTCCATCGCGTCCAGCCCCTCCCGCACCATCGCGGGCCTGCATTCGTTCCACCAGAAGGTCATCCTGATCGCGGGCGGCTATGATAAGCACATTCCGTTCGACGTCCTCGGCCCGGAGGTCTGCGCACACGTGAAGGCGCTCGTCCTCTGCGGCGCGACCGCCGCGAAGATCCGCGCCGCCGTCGAGTCCGCGCCGGGCTACAAAGCCGGAACGCCGGACATTCTGGAGGCACACACGCTGGCTGAGGCCGTCAAGCTGGCACGATCCACCGCAAAGCCTGGTGACATCGTCACGCTCTCCCCGGCCTGTGCCGCATTCGACCAGTTCAAGAATTTTGCCGTCCGCGGCAACACCTACAAACAGCTCGTGAACGCACTCTGAAAGGAGCACGCCATGAAACTGAGTGATCTGCTGCGAAAAGCGCAGTCTGTCAAGCAAAAGCTCGCACATCCGTACACGTCGGCGGTCATTGTCGCCGCCGGGAGCGCGACCCGCATGGGCGGCGTCGACAAGATTTTCGCGCCCATCGCAAAGCTCCCGGTCATCTGCCGGACGCTTGCCGCGTTCAACAACCATCCAGCCATCGACGAGATCATCGTCGTCACGCGGCCCGATGTCATAGAGCGCATGAGCCGCGTGTGCGTGGCGTATGAAAAGGTCCACATCGTAGTCTCCGGCGGCGCGAGCCGGACGGAGTCCGTGCAGAAGGGCCTCGCCGCCGTCTCCGAGGGCACACAGCTCGTCGCCGTCCACGACGGCGCGCGGCCGCTCGTCCCGGCCGAGGTCATCACGAAGGCCGTTGCAAAGGCCGCCAAATTCGGCGCGGCCGCCCCGGCCATCCCGGTCAAGGACACGATCAAGGTATCTGAATCCGGCGCTGTCGACGCGACGCCCCGGCGCGAAACGCTGTTCGCCGTGCAGACGCCGCAGGTCTTCGACGCGGATCTGCTGCGCGGTGCGCTCCAGAACGCGGAGGAACACGGCCTCGCCCTGACGGACGACTGCTCTGCTGTCGAGGCCCTCGGCATGTCCGTCCAGCTCACGGAGGGTTCAGAGGAGAACATCAAGATCACCACACCGCTCGACCTTGAGCTGGCCGAGGCGATCGTCGCGCGGAGGGACAAGCGATGAGAATTGGACACGGCTACGACGTTCACCGCCTTGTGGATGGGCGAAAGCTCATCCTCGGCGGCGTTGAAATTCCCTTTGAAAAAGGACTGGACGGGCACTCGGACGCCGACGTCCTGACCCACGCGGTCATGGACGCGCTGCTCGGCGCGGCGGCCCTCGGCGACATTGGGAAGCGCTTTCCCGACAACGACGTCCGCTATCTCGGCGCGGACAGCATCGAGCTGCTGAAAACCGTCTCCGCCGTGCTGACGGAACATGGATGGCGGCTCGGCAACCTCGATGCGACCGTCATCGCTCAGCGGCCGAAGCTCGCACCTTATATCGACGCGATGCGCGCCCGCATCGCCGACGCGCTCGGCGCGGACATCTCCGCCGTCAGCGTCAAGGCCACCACGGAAGAACACCTTGGCTTCACCGGCGACGGCTCTGGCATCGCGGCCCACGCTGTCTGCCTGATCGAGCCGTTATGAGCGCCGCGGCCGGTCTGCCGGCATGGTACTGGGAACGCGGCCTGCACGACGCGCAGCTTCTTTCCGCGGAGCTTCAGGACGACACGCTCACGCTTCGGCTCGATAGCCATGGTGCAATGTTTGACAGCACAGTTACGCAGATTTCCTTTCTTGGTGCGCGTCTGAAAACGCCGCTGCCAACGCCCGACTGCCAGACGAACGTCTACTGGCTGGGCGACACGCTGACGGCGCTGCCCTTTGACCAATGGAAGCTGGAGATCTCCCTCCAAACGCTCGCCCGCCGGAACAAGACCATAAATACTACTCTGACGGTCATTTTCAGCGCCGCCATCGTCACCCGCACCAATTCCTAAAAAGATACCGCAAGCCGCCGTATGGGAACCATACGGCGGCTTGTTTGCATCTTATTCACTTTCGAGCGTGACGTGCTCACCGTCCGCCTTCGCGTGCAGCGCGTGCAGCGGATTCTGATAGGCGTCGATGAGCTTTTCTGCGATCGGGTCTTCGAGATCCTTCTGGATCGTGCGGCGCAGATTGCGCGCGCCATACTGTACGGAATAGGACTTCTTGACCAGATAGTCCACGAGGCTCCCGTCCCAATCGAACGTCAGCCCGCGCGCGTCCAAGCTGTCGCGCAGTTCGCCGAGCATGATGCCCGCGATGGCACGGAAATTCTCTTCCGTCAGCTTGTTGAAGCAGACGACTTCGTCCACGCGGTTGATGAACTCGGGCCGCAGGAACTCGCCGAGGGCCTTGAGCGTCTTTTCCTTGCTCTGCTCCGAGACGGTCTTGCCGAAGCCGACGCTGCCATCCTTCCGGTCAGAACCGGCATTGGACGTCATAATGATGATGGTATTCTCGAAATTGACCACGCGCCCCTGTGCGTCGGTGATGCGCCCGTCATCGAGGATTTGCAGCAGGATGTTCAGCACGTCGGGATGCGCCTTTTCCAGCTCGTCAAAGAGGATGACCGAATACGGGCGGCGGCGGATCTTCTCGGTCAGCTGTCCGGCCTCGTCATAGCCGACATAGCCGGGAGGCGAGCCGATGATCTTCGACACGCTGTGCTTCTCCATGTACTCCGACATGTCGAGGCGGATCAGCGATTCGACCGATTCAAACAGCTCGTTTGCCAGCACCTTCACCAGCTCCGTCTTGCCTACGCCGGTCGAGCCGACGAAGATGAACGACACGGGCCGCTTCTTCGGGCTGATGCCGACGCGGTTGCGCCGAATGGCTGCGGTCACGGCGGCGACAGCCTCGTCCTGTCCGACGATGTGCTGCTTGAGGCGGGTATCGAGCTGCAAGAGCTGCTCATATTCCTGTGCGCGGATCTTGCTGGCCGGGATCTTCGTCCACAGCTCAATGATGCGCGCCAGGTTCTCCATCGTCAGCACGGGCTTCGGCTCTTCCTCAAGCAGCGCGATCTCCTGCCCCAACTGCAGATTGCGGCTGCGCAGCTCTGCCATGCGGGCATAGTCGCTCTCGGTCGGCTCTGCGTTTTCAGACAGCATCTTCAGCTCGAGATCGAGGTCATCGCGCTCCTTGCGCAGCGCCTCGAGCTTGCCGATGTTCTTGTTTTTGAGGTTCACGTCGGAGCACGCCTCGTCCAGCAGGTCGATGGCCTTATCCGGCAGGAAACGGTCGGTGATATAGCGCTCAGACAGAATGACGGCCTGCCGCGCGATCTCCGGCGGGATCTCCACACCGTGATACGCCTCATAATAGTGCGCGATGCCGCGCATGATGGCGACGGCTTCTTCGATCGTCGGCTCGTTGACCGTCACGGGCTGGAACCGGCGCTCGAGCGCGGAGTCCTTTTCGATGTGCTTGCGGTATTCGTTGAACGTCGTCGCACCGATGACCTGGATCTCGCCGCGCGAGAGCGCGGGCTTCAGGATGTTCGCCGCGTTCATCGAGCCCTCGGCGTCGCCCGCGCCGACGAGGTTGTGTACCTCATCGATGACGAGGATGATGTTGCCAAGCTTCTTGACCTCTTCGATGAGGCCCTTCATACGGCTCTCAAACTGGCCGCGGAACTGCGTCCCGGCGACGAGCGCCGTCAGATCCATCAGATAGACCTCTTTGCTTTGCAGCTTGTAGGGGACGTCCTTGTCGACGATGCGCTGCGCGAGCCCCTCGGCGATGGCCGTCTTACCGACGCCCGGCTCGCCGATCAGGCAGGGGTTGTTCTTCTGGCGGCGGTTTAAGATCTGGATGACGCGCTCCGTCTCCACGTCGCGGCCGACGATGCGGTCGAGCTTGCCGTCGCGTGCTTTCTGCGTCAGGTTCTGGCAGTAGAGGTCGAGAAATTTATGCTTCTGCTTCTTCTGGCCGTTCGGCTTATCGCCGCGCGGCTTCTGCTCCGTGCGCTCGTCGCGCGCGGGCAGATTATCTGCGTTTTCGTTGTTCGCGGCATTGCCGAAGAGCTTGTTGAGGAACGGGAACGTCGCCGTCTGGCTGTCCTGCTCGTCGTCCTCGCCATCCTCGTCCTTCTCGCCGGGATTCAGCAATCCCTCGAGGCCGTTCATCATATCGCCCATCTCGCCGTTCAGGTTTTCCAGATCGTCGTCCGAAAGGCCCATGCGGCTGATCATATCATCCACCGGCTTGATGCCGAGCTCCTTTGCGCATTTCAGGCAGAGGCCCTCGTTGGTGGTCTGTCCGTTCTCCATTTTGGTGATGAAGATCACGGCTAAGTTTTTCTTGCATCTGGAGCAAAGAGTAGGTTTCATAGAGGTATCTCCTTATCACTTCTGCACCTGAGTATATGCTGTGTGCGGCCGAACTGCAACCGGCAATTTGTTCCGGTCACGGGACGTAGCGTTCCGCCCGGCCGCTGCCGAGGAGGATCACTGTGCCGTCTGTCCGCTGGACGACGTTCGTCGCCCCGGCGTCGTTGTCGGTCTGCGCGTAGAGGTGCATGGTGTTGTCATAGATCCGAAGCTGTCCGGCGGTCAGCACCGCCACATATTTTCCCGCTGCGGAAAAATCGAGGATCTGCTCGTCAAAATCCAGCGAGCCAAGCGCCTCGCCCGCCGCGCCCACCGTTGTCACCTGATAACGGTTGCCTGCTTGATACATATTCAGCACCAGCGTCAGAAATCCGCTGCCGCCAAAATCAAAATCCTTCAGATAATAATCGGAATAGTCATAGCTGCCGAGCTGTTCGCCCGCCGTCGAATACCAGCGCGCGTGCTGTTCGCCCACGGCGAGGATCGTTTTCTCGTCGGCAAACGTCAGGTCGTAGATCAGCTCACCGCCAAACGAGACGCTGTCCGCCATCTGCTCCGAGTCTGTCCGATAGATCTGGATCTCGGTTTCATACGCACCGCCCGACTGACCGAGCGCCGCCGCGGCCACATAGGCCGCACCTTTGCTCACCGCGCAGATGGGCAGATACTGGCTGGCGGAGAGGCGGCGGTAGATGAGCGCCTGATTGCCATTGTAGACGCAGAGAACGCTCTTATAGCCGCTCTCGCTTGTCGAATAGCAGGCACTGCCGTCCTCGGCAAGATCCGCGTCCAGAATGGGCCGCTCCGCCGTCACATCGAGGACGCTCCCCTTTCCGGCGCGGATCACGTGCAGCGCATAGCCGCCGACGTCGTAGGCCATGACCTGCTTTCCGGCGTGCGCGATAGCCGGTGTGGTCAGCTTTTCCTGCACCACGGTGAATTCACTGCCGTCCGCCTCATAGGTCGAGATGCCGGTCGCCCCGGCGACGGCGAGGCCGCCGTCAAAGTCGGCATACTGGTTCGCGTTGCCCGCGTCGAAGAGGAACTGTCCGTCCGTCCCGCCGCCCGACACGTTCAGATAGCGGACGAAGCGCCGCGCCGCGTCGAGATTCAGGCTGTCGCGGAACACATAAGCCGCCACGCCCAAACACACCACGAGCACCAGCACGGCGAACAGAATGATCCGCCGGACGGGCCATTTTTTCTGTTTTTCATTCAAATTGGTCACATTATCCGACATGGAACGAAACCTCTCCATCGTCATACCAGAGCTGTGTCATGTAAAGTCCGCCGGGCGGGACCGTCGGCCCTGCGGCCTTGCGGTCGCCGCGCTCCAGAATTTCCGCCACCGATTCCGGCGGGAACTTCCCTTCCGCCGCGTAGACGACCGTCCCGGCCATGGCCCGCGCCATGTTGTAGAGAAAGCCGTTGGCGCAGACGCGCAGCGAGATGATGTCGCCCTCACGCGCGACCTCGTAATAGTAGACCGTCCGCACCGTGGATTTGACCTCCGTGCCGACCGAGCGGACGGCAGCGAAGTCGTGCGTTCCGACAAACTGGCTACCCGCCAGCTGCATGACCTTTTCATCCAGATGCTTCGGGTAGAACCACGCGCGGTTGACATAAAACGGATCTTTGATCGCCGAGTTGTAAATCAGATAGGTATATTCTTTTTTCACGCATGAGCCGATGGCGTTGAACCCCTCGGGCACTTCGCGCGCGTCCGTTACCACGATGTCAAGCGGCAGATGTGTGTTGAGTGCATAGGGCAGCCGGCCCACCGGGATGCGCGATGTCGTGCGGAAGTTGGCGATATAGACGCGCGCATGGACGCCCGCATCCGTCCGTCCGCAGCCGGTCACATGCACCGGATGGCCCACCACCATCGCCACAGCCTTTTCCACCGTCTCACCGACCGTCACCTGCGTCTTTTGCACCTGCCAGCCGTGATACGCCGTGCCGAGATATTTTAATGTGATTGCGACATTCCGCATTTTTCAAACATCCTTACAGTCCAAACTGCCGCAAAACGATCATCGCGGCCAAAAATGCAGCGCCGACGCCGAATGCGATATAGTCCCTCTTTTCGTACTTCAGCTGGTGCAGCCGCGTGCGGCCCTCGCCGCCGTGGTAGCAGCGGCACTCCATCGCCGTTGCCAGCTCGTCGGCCCGGCGGAACGCGCTGATGAACAGCGGCACAAGGATCGGCACGAGCGCCTTCGCCCGCGCGATCAGATTGCCGGACTCGAAGTCCGCGCCACGCGCCTTCTGCGCCGACATGATCTTGTCCGTCTCCTCGATGAGCGTTGGGATGAAGCGCAGCGCGATGCACATCATCATCGCCAGCTCATGCACCGGCAGCTTGATCTTCTTGAGCGGACTGAGCAGGCTCTCCAGCCCGTCCGTCAGGGCGATGGGCGAGGTTGTATAGGTTAACATAAAAGTCCCCGCCACGAGCAGCATGATCCGCAGCGCCATAAACACCGCGTTGAAGATGCCCTCTTTCGTGATCTTGAAGATCCAGAACTTCACGATCGGCTCGCCGCTGGAATAAAAGAGGTTCAGAACCGCCGTCAGAATGATGATCAGCAGCAGCGGCTTGAGGCTCTTGAAGATGACGGACAGATGGATCTTCGAGATCCAGATGACCGCGCCCAGAAACGCCGCCACGAGCAGATAGGATACAAACCACTTTGCGAGGAACAGCACCACGATGTAGAGGATCACGAAGACCAGCTTCGTCCGCGGATCGAGCTTGTGGATGGGGGTCTGCCCGGGGAAATACTGCCCCAGCGTTACATCTTTCAGCATACGCCGCGCCCCCCTTTCAGCAGCGGCCGCAGCGCCTGCCGCGCCTGCTCCACCGAAAATACCGACGTGTCCACCGGCACGCCGCGCCGCTTCAGCGCGAGGAACAGCTGCGTCATCTTCGGGATGGCGAGACCCATCTCCACCAGCTCCTCCGCGTGGGAGAAGACCTCTGCCGGCGTCCCGTTCATGACGTTCTGCCCGTGGTTCATGACGAGCAGCCGGTCGACGTTCGACGCGATCTCCTCCATCGAATGGCTGACCATCACGACGGCGGCATGCTGCGCAGCCTGATAGTCGCGGATATTCTGCAAAATGCTCTCGCGGCCGCGCGGGTCGAGTCCCGCCGTCGGCTCGTCCAGAATCAGCACATCCGGCTCCATCGCGATCACGCCCGCGATGGCCGCGCGGCGCTTCTGCCCGCCGGACAGGTCGAACGGCGATTTTTGCAGCTCTGCGTCCGTAATGCCGACGAACTGCGCCGCCCGTTCGACACGCGCACGGATCTCTTCCTCGGACAGGCCCATATTCTTCGGGCCGAACGAAATGTCCTGATAAACGGTTTCCTCAAAAAGCTGATGCTCCGGATACTGGAACACGAGGCCGACCTTGAAGCGGATCTCGCGCGTAAACTTCACGTCTTTCCAGATATCCTCGCCGTCGAAGAGCACGCGGCCCGACGTCGGCTTCAGAAGCCCGTTGAAATGCTGGATCAGGGTCGATTTGCCCGATCCGGTGTGTCCGATCAGTCCCACAAATTCCCCGCGCTGGATGGACAAACTCACATCCCGGAGCGCCGCACGCTCAAACGGGGTGTCCGCGCTGTAGACGTGGGACAGATTCTGTATCTCTAGTATAGGAGTCAAAATGGTTTCCTCCGAATGTCAGGGTCAGGCCTTTATCCGATCATAAAGTGCCTGCGCACATTGGTCGATGGAGAGCGCATCCAGCGGCAGATCGAATCCGTCCGCGCGGAGCGCATAGAGCAGCTCGGTCGTTTCCGGGACGCTGAGTCCCACGCTCCGCAGCAGCTCGACCTGGGAAAAGACCTCTGCCGGCGTCCCGTCGGCGACGATCTTCCCGTCGTTCATCGCGACGACGCGCCCGGCATGGGTCGCCTCGTCCATGTGGTGCGTGATGAGCACGACGGTCATGCCCTCTTCGCGGTTCAGCCGCTCGACGGTCTCGATGACCTCGCGGCGGCCCTGCGGATCGAGCATCGCGGTCGGCTCGTCGAGGACGATGCACTTCGGCTTCATCGCGAGTACACCCGCGATCGCCACGCGCTGCTTCTGTCCGCCGGACAGCAGCTGCGGCGCATGCGCGCGGTATTCATACATGCCCACGGTCTTCAGCGCCGCATCCACGCGCCGCTGGATCTCCTCGCTCGGCACGCCGAGATTTTCCGGCGCAAAGGCGACATCCTCTTCGACGACGTTCGAGACGATCTGGTTGTCCGGGTTCTGGAACACCATGCCCACCGCCTGGCGGATCGCCAGCAGCAGTTCCTCGTCCTTCGTGTCCATGCCGTAGACCGTGACGCTGCCGCCCGCAGGCAGCAGGATCGCGTTGAAATGTTTGGCAAGCGTCGATTTGCCGCAGCCGTTGTGGCCAAGCACGGCGACAAAGCTGCCCGCCTCGATGGAGAGGTTCAGCCCGTCAAACACGATGTGTTCCCGCTCGCTCTCCGCGTCTGGATAGGTATAATGCAGGTCACAGACCTGAATGGCTTCGTTCATTGTCACTTTCCTGTCCACCGGCCGGTGCTGCCGCAGGGCAGAACGAGGCCGGAATCCTTGACCGGCAGGCCCAGTTCTCCACATTCGCTGTGGCCGCCGAATCGTTTTGTAAAAATGGAATCCATGATGTAGCCCACAACCGACGGAGCCAGGCCCGTGGTGTAGGAGTTGATGATGACGAACAGCGGCTTGTCCGAAAGCACCTGGCTGACCAGCTGGACGAACGGCCAGAGGTTTTCCTCCAGCTTCCAGATCTCGCCCGACGGCCCGCGGCCATAGCTTGGCGGGTCCATGATGATCGCGTCATAGCGCCGCCCGCGGCGGATCTCCCGCTCAACGAATTTCGCGCAGTCGTCCACAATCCAGCGGATGGGCCGGTCCTCCAATCCGGAGGACTTGGCGTTCTCCTTCGCCCACGCGACCATGCCCTTCGCCGCGTCGACATGACAGACGCTCGCGCCCGCCGCCGCACAGGCCAGCGTCGCGCCGCCCGTGTAGGCAAAGAGGTTCAGCGCGTTGATGGGTCGCCCGGCGCCGCGGATCGTTTCCATGATGAAATCCCAGTTTGCCGCCTGCTCCGGGAAGACGCCCGTATGCTTGAAATTCATCGGCTTGACGTTGAACGTCAACTCGCGATATTTCACCTGCCAGTGCTCCGGCAGGCGCAGATTTGCCCACTTGCCGCCGCCGGTCGACGACCGGGCGTAGCGCGCGTCATACTTCCGCCAGAGCGGATCGTCCTTCGGCGTGTTCCAGATCACCTGCGGATCTGGACGCACGAGGACATATTTGCCCCAGCGTTCGAGCTTTTCGCCGCCGGAGGTATCAAGGACCTCATAGTCCTTCCAAGCATCAGCCAACCACATACTGTTTCTCCTGTTATGGATTCAAACCGGTATCCGCGTTCCATAGATCCGGTTCGGTCGTATCTTCGTCGTCCGGGTCGGACTGCTCGTCCTCATCCGGCTCCGGTTCTTCTTTTTTTGGCAGATCGTCCGCGTCGTGGATATAGCACGGGACATTGATCGCGTCCACATCCGGCGCGACCGCCGCGTAATACCCTGCCGGGAGGCTGTCGTTCGGCACGACGTAGGACTGGTCGAGCACCACGATGCCCGCCGTCGGGAATGCGCGGGAGATGTTCAGCAGACCGACGTTGTGCGTCGTATTGCCGTCCACCAGCGCGCAGTATTCATTCGCCGCGTGGCCCGAGGCGTCGCAGATCTCGACCTCGGTATGGACGTCGCAGTTCTCTGTCGGCACGTCGTAGAGGCTGAGCTGCACCTTCACCGCGCGGCTCCCGCGCGGATCTTCCTTGCAGGCGTCCGTGACCAGCTTGCCGCTGTCGCGGCAGACCGTACACTCGACGACGTTCGTCGGCTTCGCGAATTCCTTGTTGGCAAGGCCCGTATGCAGCGTGCTCATCACCTTCTGCCAGAGCACCACGGCGGGGTTCGTCTCCGAATTCGTCAGCACGACCTCCTCCGGATCGTCATATCCGCACCACACAACGCCCGTATAATACGGCGTATAGCCCGCGAACCAGCGGTCAAAGTCGCTCGTGGTCGTGCCGGTCTTGCCGGCGACGGTCATGTTTTCGAGCTTTGCGCCGTAGCCCGTGCCGTAGTTCACGGTGTTCTCCAGCATATCCGTGATATACCACGCCGTCATGTCCTTCATCGCGGGATACGAATTCTGCGTGTTGTCCAGAATGATGTTCTTGCCGCTCGCGTCCGTCACCTTCGTATACGTCCGCGCTGTGCGATAGACGCCTTCGTCGGCGAACGAGGCATAGGCCGCCGCCATCGCCCGCACGGTCACGCCGTTGGTCAGACCGCCAAGCGCCATCGGCGCGAGGTTCACATCGGAGCGTACCTCGCCGCTGCTCGTCACATAGTCGGACACCAGCGTAGAAAGGCCCATTTTCTCTTTTGCAAATTGATAGCAATATTCCGGCGTCATCTCCGCCACCAGCTTGACCGGCACGGTGTTCAGCGACTCCATCATCGCCTCGTTGATTGAAACGAGACCGCGGAACGTCGAGTCCGAGTTCTTCGGCCAGAAGGAATTGTCCGTGAACGAATACGGTGTGTCGTCATAGACCGTTGCGGGCGTGATGAGCCCGAGCTCGATGGCCGGCGCGTAGACCGACACGGGCTTGATCGTCGAACCGGGCGAGAGCAGGCTCTGCGCCGCGCGGTTCAGCGTCAGACTGCCGGTCTTTTTGCCAACGCCGCCCGCCATCGCGACAATATCGCCCGTCTCATTATCAATGATCACGATACCGGATTGCAGCTGCTGCGAGCTGGCCGTCTCCGGGATCTGGCTCAGATCCTCATACACCGCGTCCACCGCCGCCTGTGCGTCGGGGTTATACGTGCTGTAGATCTGATAGCCGCCGGTCATGACCATCTTATAGACGATGTCATAATCATAACCGGTTTTGTCGCAGAGGTCGTTGACCACGTCGCGGATGACCTGATCCTCGAAATAGGAATAGTATTCCTCGTCGGCATCGCTGTCGTCCGTGCTTTTGCGCACGAAGACCAGCTCCTCCGCCTTCGCCTCGTCATACTGCTTTTGCGTGATATAGCCCTGGCTCAGCATCTCGCCGAGGATGATCTCCTGGCGCTCCTTGTTCTTCTCAGGGTTGAGATACGGGTCATAGATCGAGGGGTTGTTCGTGATGCCGATCAGCGACGCGCACTGCGCCAGATCCAGCTCCTCCACGTTCTTCCCGAAATACACCTGTGCCGCCGACTGCACGCCCTCGCAGTTCTGCCCGAGCGCGATGACGTTGAGATACCATTCCATGATCTCTTCCTTGGTGTATTCCTTCTCAAGCTTCAGCGCGGAATAAATTTCCGCCAGCTTCCGCCGCACCGTCACCTCGCGGTTGCCCGTCACGTTCTTCACCAGCTGCTGCGTGATGGTCGAGCCGCCGGCGCTGCCGCTGCCGAGGAACATTTTCAAGCAGGCCCGCATCGTCGTCACCCAGTCGACGCCCTGATGCTCCATAAAGCGCTTGTCCTCGATGGCAATGCAGGCATGGATGAGGTTTTTCGGGATGTCCTCATATTTGACCCACGTCCGGTTCGCACCGCCGTAGAGCTTTTGCAGCACAACATCCTGCCCCGTCTTCGGGTCCTCATAATAGATGACCGACGTCTGGTCGAGCGCGAAGCCCTCGAGCGAAAAATTGTTCTGTGCCGCGAGGTCATTTTTGACATACAGCGCAAACAGACATGCGAACACCAGCACCGTCAGCACGCCGACGAGCACGATCGTCCCGATCACGCGCCCGAACACGCGCCATCCGTTTCGCTTGGGTTTATCAGCACCGCGCTGGGCGGATTTGTTCTCATTTGCCATACCGTTCCTCCATAGACTATTACGGCCAAGGTCTCTGATTCGATTATACATTATATCACACGTGTCAATGAGTTTGGAAACATTTTGTGAATATCATGCCCTTCTTTCCGCCACACTAGCAAAAAGGAGTTTGGTCATCATGAAAAAACGCATCATTTCCCTGTTTTGTGCGCTGCTCCTGCTTGCGCCGGGCTTTCTGCTGCGGACGCGGAGCGGTCGGATTCAATATTACGACTACGCCGCCGGTCTCTGGCACGAGACCGGCGCCTCCATGGACGGTCTCTCCGCAGTCGACCGGGCGCTGCTCGCCCGCGGCCTTCCGCTTGAAGACGCCGCAGCGCTCACCCGCGCGCTGGAGGATTTTTGCGTCTGATTTCGTTATCGCATAATTTCCTCTTGATTTTGCATCCGGCAGCGAGTAAAATAGGAGCATAAACAAACGGAGGGAATCACATGAGCCAGGAATTCGGAGACGACTTCATCTCCATCACCGACGAAGACGGCAAGGAATATGAGCTGGAAGTGCTCGCGGAACTCGAATACGAGGGCAGCCGCTATCTCGCGCTCGTCCCCGCCGGTACAGACGAGGCCGAAGAGCTGGAGGTCAGCATTCTGAAATCGGTCGAGGAAAACGGCGAGGACATCCTCGTCACCATCGACGACGATGAAGAGCTCGAAAACGTCTATCAGGCGCTGATGGATCTCATCTACGAGGACGAGGAAGAAGAATCGTAACACAAATTTGTCAACAAGTCTCCCTGCGGGGTGCGTGACGGATCCACTTAAACCCACATTATAACTCAGGGACGCTGTACTTCATCTGCCGATTGCAGGCCTCCCGCCCAAAGCAACGACTTTGCGTGGACGTTGGAAGCAGTGAATCAGATGAGAGGCGACCCACCTGCCGTTTCGTGCAGGTTATAATTGGGTCCGCACGGCTTTCGCGGGGAGATTTTTTGTGTTTTTGTACCTTTCAACACGCTCCAAAACCGCCTGATTTTCTTATTTTTCCCTTCAGAAAAATTTACCCTTGCAACATGCGTACTTTTTTTGTATAATACGGTTTGTATCGCCAAACGGCGAAAATCCGGAACTATGAGAGGAATGATCCCGAATGAGCGCATCCCGCAAAAAGAAAGAGCGCAAAGCGCAGAGCGCCGAAGCACCTGTCGCGCAGGGCCAGCAGACCAAGAAAGGCATGAGCCGCGGCCTGAAGACCACGCTGATCGTTGTCTGTGCCATCGTCGTTATCGCCGCCGTGGTGTTTTTCAGCATGGTGACGGGCGGCTATTTCGCTTCCCATACGACCGCCGCGACCGTCGGTTCCCACAACCTGACGCCCGCCATGGTCAACTATTTCTACAATGCTCAGGTCTACGAATTTGAAAAATCCTACGGCTCCTATCTCGGCATCGACGCCGCCTCGCTGTCCACGCAGGTCTACAACGAAGAGACCGGCGAGACCTGGGCCGATCTTCTGATGGGTCAGGCCCTGAACACTGCCGCGCAGACCTACGCCATCTATGACGAGGCCATCGCAAACGGCGCCGCCCTTTCCGAGGACGACCAGAGCCAGATCGACACGATCCTTTCTTCGTACGAGCTGACCGCCGCGCAGCAGGGCTATGCCAACGTGAATGCCTACCTTGCCTCGGGCTACGGCGCAGGCTGCAACACAAAGAGCTACACGGAATACCTGACGGTCACCATGATCGCTGAGAACTACTGCCAGCAGGTCAACGACGGCTTCACCTACACCGCTGAGGATCTCGCCGCCGAATATGAGGCAAAGCCTGCGAACTACAGCACCTACACCTATCGTCAGTTCCTGATCAGCGACTCCCTCTTCCAGACCGACGACAACGCGCTGAGCGACGAAGAGCTGGCCGAGAAGAAGGAAGCCCTCGCCACTGAGATGGCCGCTTCCACGCAGGGCGACGAGCAGGCGTTCATCGACGCAGCTTATGAAAACGCCGCTGAATCCAACAAGGATTCCTATGCCGACGAGAGCTACACGCTCCGCTCCACCATCGGCTCCTCCATCGTCGAGGCGCAGCGCGACTGGCTCGCCGACAGTGCCCGTCAGGAAGGCGACACCACTGCCATTGATGTGGACGGCACATGGTATGTCCTCTACTACATCTCCTGCGACGTCAACGACTGGCAGCTGCCGAACGTCCGCGAGATTCCCTTCGCCGCGACCGACGCCTCTGACGAAGACGCCATGAACGAAGCCAAGGCAAACGCCGAAGCCGCGCTGGCCGAGTATGAGTCCGGCGAACAGACTGCCGAGGCGTTCACCGCCCTCGTCCAGAAGTATACCAGCGACGAGACCGCGACCGGCCTGACCGAGAACGTCACCCCCGGCTCCGGCAGTGACGAATACAACGCATGGGCCTTCGACGCCGCGCGCCAGACCGGCGACACCGCCGTCGTGAAGACCTCCACGGGCTACAGCGTTCTGTTCTTCGACAGCTACGGCAGCGTCTATCGCGACACGCTGGTCGAAACTTCGCTCCGCAGTGCCGACTATACCGCTTGGTACACCGGCGTGACCGAAAACGCCAGCTACACCGAGCAGTCCTTCGGCATGCGCTTCACCCGCAAATAATCAAAACCCGCATAAAAACCGCCTCCGCAGCCCAAACTGGACTGCGGAGGTATTTTTTATGAAACAGGAAAACGTCTCCCTCTGGAAATGTCTGCTCGCGGGTCTCGCCGCGGGCTTTGTCAACGGATTTTTCGGCGCGGGCGGCGGCATGGTACTTGTCCCGCTGCTCATCTGGCTCGTCGGTCTGCCGGATAAGCTCGCCTTCTCGTCCGCCATCAGCATCATCCTGCCGCTCTGCGTCGTCTCGCTCGTCATCTATGGGCGGCACGATATGCTGCCGCTCTCCGACGCGCTCCCCTATCTGCTCGGCGGCGCGGGCGGCGGCGTGCTTGCGGGACTCTGGTTTCAGAAGGTCCCGGCAAAATGGCTCCATCTCGCGCTCGGCGCGCTGATCTTATTGGGAGGAGTGCGATTGCTCATATGCTGAATTTCCTCATCGCCGTGCTGGCCGGACTCGTCTGCGGCGTGCTCTCCGGCTTCGGCATCGGCGGCGGGAGCCTGCTCATGGTCTGGATGACCGCTGTCCTCGCCATGAAGCAGAAAGCCGCGCAGGGCATCAATCTGCTCTATTTCCTGCCCACCGCCGTCTGTGCCCTGATCTTCCATGCCAAACACCGGCAGATCTGCTGGAAGGCCGTCGTCCCCGCCGCGATCGCCGGATGCGCCGCCGCCGTGCCCGGCGCGCTGCTCGCCGCAAGCCTCGAAATGGAGCTGCTGCGCAAGCTTTTCGGCGGCTTCCTCATCGCCGTCGGCCTTGTGGAAATCTTCTGTAAGGGCTTGCAGAAAAATTCCGCCTGATCTTCAAATAGACGTCGTAGGAGCCGATGCCCTCATCGGCCCGTCTCCGCCGCAGCGGAAGCCTTCCCCCAGGGGAAGGCTTCGGGCGGGCAATGCCCGCCCCTACGAGCTCTATCGCACCCCGATCCTAAACGTAGGGGGCGACCATTGGTCGCCCCCTACAAACACGCCCCGTTTTTTACGCAATGATCAAAATGACCGCCACGATCAGCGCCAGCACGCCGCTTGCGCGGTTCCATCCGAGCGCCGCGTCTGACGGCTCTGCGTCGCGGAACTTCCAACCGGTCTCCAGATACCACGCGCCTGTCGGCCACGCAGCGTTGAACGCACCGACAAACAGCAGCACGAGGATCACCGCGACCGGCTTTTCCTTCTGCACGTTCGGGTGCGTCCGGGAAAGCACACCGTTCAGCTCCATGCCGCTCGGGTACTTTGCAAAATCAAACTCCATGCTTGCGCTTCCGGTACCGCTGCTTCCATTCTCCGTCCACGTATAGCTCTCTCCGTCCGGATAGGAGAACGTCACGCTGTACCCGCTGCCGGATGTGCTGTAGCGATAGCTGTACGTGTTCGTCCCATCTGTGATCGTGCCGCTTTTTTCATTGATTGGCGTGACCGTATAGCTGCCCACCGTATACGGCTCCGTGCTTGCCGTCTTTGTCTCCGCGCAGGCGCACAGCAGCGCCAGCATCAGCAAAACCGCCAAAAGCCATGCAAACCGTCGTTTCATACGTGCTCCTTTCTCCGGCCCGCACGGCGGGTTTCAGTCCGCCATGCGGTAGATCTGATCAAAATACTGATAATACGGGATCATAAAGCGGAAGCCGTCCTCTGCGAACGTCAGCAGCTCCCGCGAGGCGGAAACAGCATCGTATGGCCGGATGCAGCGGAAGCCGATCCAGCGCTTGTTGTACCACGGGCCGAGGAGGTCGTCCGCATGCCCCTTCGGCTTCGCGTATTCCTCGCCGGTGAGCGTGAACATGTCCTGTCTGGCAAACTGCCGCGCCAGCTTTTCCATCGGCTTGGCGTCCTGATCGATGAGCTTGCGCATTCGCGCCGCGTCCGCCGCGCGCATCCAGTAGCCGAAGCCCAGGCCGTAGCCCTCGGCCCCGACCTCGAACCAGAAGTTCGGCGCGCCGTCGCGGTGCTCGATCTCGTTCTGGAATGAGAACCAGATCTCGTCCTTCAGCGGCCCGCGCCCGAACAGCCGCCGCGCGTCGCGGTAGATGCGCGAGATGTGCAGATTCAGCCCCAGCGCCGGATACTGCTCCTGAAACCAGTCGTAAAGCTCGTTTGCCAGCGCCTTTGTCGGCTGCATGACGAGCTGGTCAAATTCCGCCTTGCGCGGGTTGAACCACTCACGCGAATTGTTGAACCGGAGCTCCCAGAAGAAATCTCCGACCTTGTCCGAATATCCCGTGAACATTTCCTATGCCTTACTCCTTGTGCGAATTGAGATAATTGAGGTAGCCCTCCAAAATCAGCGACGCAGCCACCGCATCCACTGTATTCTTGCGCTTTTTTCCGTGATAGCCGCCGTCTGACAGGATCTGATGGGCTTCAATCGTCGTTCGCCTCTCATCCCATAGGACGACCGGCTGGTCCAAAAGTTCCTCCAGCAGCGCCGCAAATTCCCGGTAGAGATCCGCGCGCGGCCCCTCGCTGCCATCCATGTTCCGCGGAAATCCCATCACGATCCGCTCTGGCCGGTGCGTTTTCACCAGCGCCGCGATCTCCTGCGCGGTCTTATCCTTATTCCACGAATGGATCACCGTCGTAAACCCCGTCAGCCAGCCCATCGCGTCCGAAACCGCGATCCCGGTGCGTGCGTCGCCGAGATCGATCGCCATAACCTTCATATCCAATCTCCCTTGCATTTTGTCGCTGGATAGTATACCATATCCTGTGCCGAAAAGGCAAACGGAACACAAAAAAAGTTGGGTTTTTCTAAAATTTTCTGTTGACGCGGCCCGTCCCATATGCTATGATGAGCATACCTGTGAAAAGGGGCTTATTTTTTTGCGCCTTTTCGGCCGTGGGACGCCGTGGTAGTTCCGGTGTCGTCAAATTTTTCTGACCACGGCTCACGCAGGGAGGCAAAAGTTAAGGAGGTGCCGACAATGCGAGTGAAGATCACGCTCAGATGCAACGAATGCAAGCAGAGAAACTACAACACCATGAAGAACAAAAAGAATGACCCCGATCGTCTGGAAATGAAGAAGTATTGCAGATTCTGCAAGAAGCACACTGTCCATTCCGAGACGAAGTGACGCAGTGATTTTAACACTGTAGAAAGGGTGAACATCATGGCAGAAGCAAAAAAGGAAAACTTCTTTGTCCGTACCGGCAAACGCCTCAGCCGCTGGTTCCGCGAAATGAAGAGCGAGCTGAAGAAGGTCGTGTGGCCGACAAAGAGCCAGATGGTCAATAACACGCTCATCGTTCTGGCGTGCGTATTGATCGTCGGTATCTTCATCTGTATCTTTGATGCTGTGGGCGGCGTTGTCGTGAACGGCATCATCTCCCTGGTCAAGGGGTAAGCCATGGCGGAAGAAGCAAAATGGTATGTCGTCCATACCTATTCCGGCTATGAAAACACCGTCAAGGCAACCATCGAAAAGACCATCGAGACCCGTCATCTCGAAGATCTCATCCATACCGTGTCCATCCCGATGGAGACTGTGACCGAGATCACGGACAACGGGCCGAAAACCTACGACCGCAAGGTCTTCCCCGGTTATGTGCTGGTCAAGATGATCATGTCCGACGAGGCATGGTACATCATCAAAAACGTCCGCGGCGTCACGGGCTTCGTCGGCTCTGGCACCAAGCCCACGCCTCTTACCGAAGAGGAAGTGCGGCAGCTCGGCGTGGAAAAGCACGAGATCGTGGTGGCCTATGCCGAGGGCGACAATGTACGTGTGGCGGATGGCCCGCTGACCGGCTTCATTGGCGTCGTCGATCTGGTCGACATCGAAAAGAACAAAGTCCGCGTCATCGTATCCATGTTCGGCCGGGAAACGCCCGTCGAGCTGGAGCTGGATCAGGTTGAGGTCGTCAACCAGTGACTTCTGACGAACGGCTTCGTCAGAACGTGGGAGGGGTTCGCCCCGCCAGAAATACGCGGCAGCGCGTATCACCACATCTATTCAGGAGGTGCTTATCATGGCACAGAAAGTAACAGGTTATATCAAGCTGCAAATCCCGGCCGCCAAGGCCACCGCTTCGCCCCCTGTCGGCCCGGCTCTGGGTCAGCACGGCGTCAACATCTCGCAGTTCATCAAAGAGTTCAACGAGCGTACCAAGGATCAGGCCGGTTTTAAGATCCCCGTCGTGATCACGGTCTATGCGG